>LKMJ01000496.1_pt1 | contig 29966 bp, 29 predicted proteins | sample 643391 | NCBI WGS metagenome assembly LKMJ01 (sample SAMN04112250, study PRJNA286221) | soda lake metagenome | biome: soda lake; feature: Kulunda Steppe; material: water; isolation source: sample PL-Br10 brine of Picturesque Lake | place: Russia: Kulunda steppe | collected 2010-07 | reverse complement strand
TGACGAGCGTGGGCTGTTGTATCTCCTCGACGACCCACGAGACGGTGTTGGTCTTGCCGCTGCCGGTCACGCCAAGCAGCGTCTGTTCGTCCATTCCCTGCTGGTAGCCACTGGCGAGTTGCTCGATTGCCTCAGGCTGGTCACCCGCTGGCTCGAAAGGGGCGTCGACGCGGAACTCGCTTTCGGCGTCGGGACGGTCAGGTGAGAGGGGACCGGAGTCGGTCATTAGCTGTGGGTAGGGGTCGAGACACTTGACGGATGCGGTCTTCCTCCAGTGAATTGCAGCCCCCGGTGAGAGAACACTCAGTGAAATCTATCGCCTCGGTGCAATGCTACCCCTCCTCGTCTCAGAACGGACGCGTGTCGTCCGTGTCGCCTTGCAGTGAGGGGTCCTGGCGCTCGTCGGGTCCTTGCATTCCCCACTCGTCGTAGGGTTCTTCCTCTGACGCCCCGGAGCTCTCGTACGCCGAGACGCCCCGTGAGAGCAGTTCTTCGAGTGCCTTCTCCCGATTGAGGAACTCACCATCAGCAACGAGGCGATCGATTTCACTGTCGATGCGGTCCGGTAGCTGGATTTCGGTCTTGCCCATACCTACTGCTACTGCTTTTCGACAGAAAAAACCCTGGCGGCTTGCAGGTCAGTTGATACACTGCTGCTACGGTCTATCCGGCCCGAGCGCCGCCATCGTCTCCCGCCGCAACTGCTCGTCGGTCCCGTCGGGGATGACGACAAGCGGTTCGTCGATTGCATCGAGCGCGGTGATGTCGGCGAGCTGGTCCCTCGCTTCTTCGGGCGTTCCGGCGACACCCAGCGCCCCGAGCATCTCGTCGGTCACGGCTGATCGGGCCTCGTCGCGGTTGCCCGAGCGCCACGCCTCGGCAATCGAATCTGCCTCCTCGGTAAATGTCTGTGCGACTGCACGCTGGTACCCCTCACCGCTCCCGACGTAGTACGCGAGATGGCCCCTGATTGCTGCCCGCGCTCGTTTGGGATCCTCGCTGACTGCGCTCGGGACGTACGGTTTCGTCTCGATTTGCCCGGGGTCCCGACCGGCCTGTGTTGCCGTCTCGGCAATCGTCTCGAAGGCGACCTCGAGTTGTTCGAAGGGGATGTTGTGTGGGAGCCAGCCGTCTGCAGTCCGACCGGTCGCACGCCTGGTTGCGGGACCGAGTGCAGCGGCATAGAGAGGAATATCGGCCGAGAGCGCCGGGAAGTCGGCCACTTCGAACACCTCACCATCGTACTCGACTCGCCCCTCACCATCGAGGAACTGTCTGGTGAGTTCGGTTGCCTCGTGGAGTTGCCGAGCGGGATTGTCGAAGGACTCACTGTGCAGATCCTCGACGACCTTTCGCGTGCTGGTCCCGAGTCCCAGCGTGAACCGCCCGTCAGCTGCGTCGTCGAGCGTCGCCGCTGCCTGTGCAATCGTCGCAGGTGAGCGACCGTAGACGTTGACGATGGCGGTCCCGAGTTCGATGTCATCAGTGTAGTGTACCGCTCGCGTCAGCGCGACGAAAGAGTCCCGGCCCCAGAGTTCGCCCGTCCAGACCGAATCGTATCCCAGCTGTTCGGCCCGCTCGGCAAACGTTGCGAGGTCGTCTGCGTCGTTCGGAACGAGAATTCCCGTTGGCATACAGTCAGTCACGGCGACTTTGCTGATAAAGATGGGTTTCAGCCGGTGAAGAGCAGTTCCGGAATCGTCAGTGTCCTTCGTACTCGGCGAGGCGCTCGCGCCACTCGTCTGGCAGCCGGCGCGTTTCGCCAGTCTCGTAGTCGATGGCGACCATGACAGTCTCTGCTGTCGCGACGACCTCTCCGTCGGTGCGAATCTCGTACTCCATCGGAACGCTGGAGTTGCCCGGTTCGAGTGTCCGGACGGCGACGGTCACGTACGTATCATCTGTAACTGGCTGTCGGTAATCGATTTCGAGGTGGGCGATGACGGCACCGAGTTCCTGTGTATCCACCTCGAATACCTCCTTCAAGTAGCCGATTCTGGCCTCCTCGAGATAGGTCGCGTAGACGGCGTTGTTCACGTGTCCGACAGCATCCAGATCCTGGAAACGTACCTGGACCTCCTGTTCGTAGCTGAACTCGTCCATACATGGTCTGGGGGCGGCCCATAGTTTCACTTTCCGATATCCGCTGCTTTTGCGTCTAGTTACTGCTGGGTTGTGGAAGTGAACAGATCTTGACGGTGAGTAAAGCATCCAGCAGAACACTATCCAACTTCGCGTGCACTTTTGTCACCAGAGATAGTACCACCACCAATGACCGACATCGAAGACAGGGACTGGCGAGTCATTCCCGCCGAGAGCCGTCCCGGGCCGGTACAGATGGCACTGGAGGAGGTGGCTGCCGAAACCGCAGCAAACGGCGGCCCGCGGACAGTCCGGGTCTACACGTGGGAGCCGAGCACACTCTCGCTTGGCTACCGACAGGAACCGGAGACCGTCGACTGGGCGTACTGCGACAAACACGGTATCGACGTCACCCGCCGACCGACCGGCGGCGGCGGCATCTATCACGACGCCCACGGCGACATCTCCTACTCGATTGTCGCCCCGCAGGAGGAGCTCCCCGGCAACCTGATGAAGTGTTACGAGTTGCTCTGTACACCCGTTCTCGACGCGTTCGACCGCATGGGCGTCGATGCGGCGTTCGCTGACGAGAGCCACTCAGAGATTCACAAGCCAGCCTGTTATCTCCGGGACGTCAATCCCGCACACGATATCCTCGCTGGCGGAGGGAAAATCAGTGGAAACGCACAGTATCGCCAGCGCGACGCTGTCATCCAGCACGGCTCGCTATCCTACGCGCTCACTCCCGAACACCACCTCGGCGCCTTCCAGACTGATGCGGTGAGCCAGGAAACCTTCGAGGAGCGAGTTACCTCCATTCGCGAGCAAGCAGGTATCGACCGCGAGGAGGCAGTCGATGCCCTCGAAAGCGCACTCACTGAGTGGACAGACGCCGAGGTCGGCGAGTGGCGCCAGGACGAACTCGACAAGGCGGCCGAGATTGCAGACGAAAAGTACGCGAGTGACGAGTGGAATCGACGACGAACCGATCCGCTCGCTCACTGACGAGAAGACAACGTACTGACGAAAAACTCCGTATCAGGACTCGCCTGTCCTCTCGCTGTCAACCTGTTTCTCCGGTTTTGGTGCGACGTAGGACCGACCGATGAACCCGCCAAAGAGCGTTTCAGTGAGCGACAGGGGATCCTCTGCGTCGGGGTCACGAACTGCCTCGAGTCGACGACTCGTCGTCTGGTAGTAGTTGACGACAGTAACCAGGAGAATCCCACCGAGCGTGTTCCCGAGCAGGACGGGCAGGACGAACTCGACGAGACCGGTCACAAGCGATACGTCTGTCTCGAGAACGAGAAACAACAGCTCCGTGAAGGAGACGACGACGTGGTACAGGCCAGCTACCGGAATACTGAGGAAAGCGAGATAGATGAGCAGCAATCGCGCAGCAGTGCTGTCAGCCGCGAAGTCCATCCACACGACACCGGCGACGATGAATCCGGCAACCAATGCCTTAAAAAAGAGGTCGACTGACGACAGCGCCAGCGCAGTCTCTCCGAGTGCGATACCGGCTTCGGTCGGTGTCAGTTCGCCACTGCCAGTGTCGGGAACGACTTCCGTCCAGGCGAACACGAACGCACCCAGGATAGCACCGACTGCGTTCCCCGCAAGCACGAGGACAAAGACCACAAGCAACCGGGGGATACTGGCCAGCCGTTCGAGAACGAGCGCCACCGGCGGGAGTGTGTTTTCGGTGTAGAGCTGGTAGCCACCCAATATGATGTACATGAAACCGAGGGGATAGAGGAGCTGGCTCACGACGGGTGCGCCATCGAATGCCGCGTAGAGTGAGACGTACAGGAGAAACGTCAGCGAAATCGCGAACCCACCAGCCAGTCCGCTGAAAAAGAGCTCCCGTCGGCCGGTCGTGAGTTCGTAATCGCCGTAGACAACAACCCGTTGATAAATTTCGTCAGTGCCGAACCTGTCTCGGACTTTCGAGCCGACAGCCGGGGCCCCGGTTTTGGACTGTTCGATGATCTCCTGAAGCTGCTTGTTGATATCTGGCTCCTTCGAATCGTCCATACAGACCGCACTCACAGGTTCGAAATAAACGCACTCCTTTCGACTGATTGATCTACTGCTGCTGTACCTGACTCCGAAGTTGGTATGTACACGCAGTCATCACCAACTGGTATGCACGTAGGCGCACACGTTTCAGTCGCTGGCGGCGTGGATAACGCAGTCGGTCGACAGCTCGACGTCGGCGGGAACTGCGGACAGATTTTCACGACCTCACCGCAGGTCTGGCAACACCCCGATATCGCCGACGAGGAAGTCGACCGGTTCCGTGACGAATCAGCAGAGTCCTCGGTCGGCCCGTGGGTCATTCACTCGGCGTACCTGGTGAACATGTCGACGCCGAAAGACGACCTCCGCGAGAAGTCGATCGCGAGCATGCAGGCAGAGGTCGACGCGGCATCGCGGCTCGGTGTCGAGTACGTCAACGTCCATCTCGGTGCCCACACGGGAGCGGGCGTCGACCAAGGAATCGACAACGCCGCGAGCGCCTTCGACGAACTCGATATTCCCGAGGACGTAACCGTACTCGTCGAATCCGACGCCGGGAGCGGCACCAAGCTGGGTGGCGAGTTCGAACATCTCGCTGCTGTCCTCGAACGGTCAGTGCAGGACCTCGACGTCTGTCTCGACACCGCACACGCTTTCTCGGCTGGCTACGATCTCTCGACAGCCGACGCTGTCGAGGACACGCTTGCAGCCTTCGACGATGTCGTCGGCTTCGAACACCTCACGTGTGTTCACCTCAACGACTCGAAACACGAGTGTGGAACGAACAAGGACGAACACGCCCACATCGGCGAGGGCGAGATCGGCGAAGAGGGAATGCGTGCGTTCATCAACCACGAGGAGATTCGGAAGACACCGCTCGTGCTCGAAACGCCGAACGAGGACGGGAAAGGATTCGCCTGGAACGTCGACCGCGTTCACGAACTCAGCGAGTGAGCAACTGAGCAGCTGGCGACCGGATACAGTCTTGCACTGCTGACGCGAGACACCAGAGTATTTGTTTCCCACTCGACTATGACGACTGTGCGACGATTCACGGCGGAGTATCTGGAGACAACCCGCGAGGGCATGTGGGGAGACTCACGGGATGCTCTCAGCGACCTGTCTCTGGATAGCCGAGAGCATGTCCTCGATGTCGGAGCCGGAACTGGCGAGTTGACTCGCGTACTCCGCGAGGAAGTTCCGGGCGATGTCGTCGCCCTCGACGCCAACAGATCACTTCTCGACCACGTCACCGATCCCCGAGTGCGCGGCGACGCCACACGGTTACCATTTCGAGACGACACGTTCGACCTGGTGGTCTGTCAGGCGCTGCTGGTCAACCTGCCAGAGCCGTCTGTCGCCCTCCAAGAGTTCGCTCGCGTTTCGACCGACTGCGTCGCTGTCATCGAGCCAGACAACAGCGGTGTCACTATCGAGTCGACCGTCGACTCAGAACCCTCACTTGCCCGCCGTGCCCGTGAGATGTATCTCCGTGGTCTCGCGACTGATGCGACCCTCGGTCCTGTGCCCAAACTGTTCGAAGCGGCTGGACTCGAGGACGTCAGTGTGCGACGCTACGACCACGAGCGTCGTATCGACTCACCCTACTCTGATCAGGCACTCGAAAGCGCTCGGGAAAAAGCCAGCGGAACCGCACTCGACGACGACCGCGAGACGATTCTGGCAGGGGAGACCTCTGAAGAGCTGTTCGAGACAGTCCGGGAGGACTGGCGAGCGATGGGTCGGGAAGTCATCGAGCAAATGCAAGACGGAGCGTATCGCCAGCGCGAGATTGTGCCGTTCTACGTGACGAGTGGTCGCGTCCGATAGTCTGCTGTGCCGAGACGCTTCGGGCCGAAGACCGCAGTCGCTGTGTAAAAGGGCTTGCTGGTGATACGGTTGTTCACAGCAATAATTGTGCTGGGCAGTTGCCGTGGAACGATGGAAACCAGAGCGGTGTATCACACGTCCGCACTTCGCTCTGGTTTTCGCTGTCAGCGCATACCGTCACTGGTCCCACCTTCGTATATAAACCTCAGACAATATCGCCGCGGACAGAGATGCCGGTTTGCTGTTCGCGGAACCGTTCGATTGCATCTGCGGCCTGCGTCGCCTCGCCCTCCTCTAGCCCCAGCATTTCGAGTGCAGCCGGAAGTGTCGGAAGGACGAACTCGCCGTCACGGAGTTTGTCGAACGCAGTTTCGGAGCGTCGACCCTCGAGCCAGAGACACACGCCTCGCGGGTCGAGAATCTCCTCGTAGTTGTCTCGTGCTTTCGCCCCTTCGAGGCGCTGGGTGACGTTGTCCTCGAAACTGGCGTTGCAGACTTCGAGATGAACTGGCTCGTCGTCCTCGAGCAGATGTGCGGCCAGACATTTTTCCGGCGCTGCGTGACCACTCGTCGTTGCGCGCAGGTACTCGGGATACTCGTCTGCCCACTCAGTGCTGACCGTTTTCCCGACGCCCTCGGTACCGTGTGAGTCGACGAACTCCTGCTCCCTATCTGAGTTGCCACCGAGCAGTATGTCCTTCGTCACGTAGACGTCGAGCCGTTCGACCGGGTCGAGTCCGAGCGCAATATCGCCGAACACCCAAATCTCACGGACCGGAACGGGCATCGTTTCAGTCTCGACTGTCTCGACGAGTTCCTCGATACGCTCGATTGCCCGCGAACGCTCCCAGTCGGTCATCTCGCGTCAGTAGGCACTACACGGGCAAAATAGTAGCGACAGGGGACCGAAAGGGTCAACCGCGCCTGTCGGTAACCAACCGATGATGGACTGTGACAAGTGCGGTGCAGATGCAGTGTTACACGCTGCGTACTCGGGAATGCACCTGTGTGAGGAGCATTTCTGTGCCTCGGTCGAAAAGCGGGTCCGCCGACGGGTCCGCGACGACAACCTGTTGCCGGATACCGCGACAGTCGAGAACCCGGAAACGTGGGTTATCGGCCTCTCCGGCGGGAAAGACAGTGTCGTTCTCACCGACATCTTGCACGACACTTTCGATGCTGACCCCCGCGTCGAACTCGTTGCGCTCTCGATTCACGAGGGGATCGAAGGCTACCGCGACGAGAGTCTCGACGCCTGCCGGGAGCTCACGGCGGAACTCGACATCCGACACGAGGTCGTCGCCTACGAGGACGAGTTCGACGTGGAGATGGATAACGTGGTCGAGGACGACCCCGAGAACATGTCAGCTTGTGCATACTGTGGGGTGTTCCGCCGAGACGTGCTGTCACGGTACGCAACCGAACTCGGTGCTGACAAACTTCTGACCGGTCACAATCTTGATGATGAAGCCGAAACGGCGTTAATGAATTTCCTCGAAGGAGATGTCAAAAAAATTTCACAGCAGTTCGACGCGAGTCTCGGTCCGTTCGAGGGGAGCGAGCACAGTCAGACGAGAGGGGAGACCGACGACTTCATTCCTCGTGCGAAACCCCTCCGCGACATTCCCGAAAAGGAGGTCGCGCTGTATGCCCATCTCCGCGAGTTGCCCGCACACATCACCGAGTGCCCTCACTCCGACGAAGCCTACCGCGGCGAGATTCAGGAGTTGCTGTACGAACTCGAAGAGCGCCACCCCGGAACGCGACACTCGATAATGTCGGGGTACGAGGAACTCGCGGCTCTCGCCGCGACGGAGCACCGCGACGAGTCGAAAAGTCTCGACGAGTGTGAGCAATGTGGTAGTCCGACGACCGGCAAACTGTGTCGGAAGTGCGGGCTGCTGGATGCACTCGAAGCAGTGTAGCTAGCCGAGACGCCCTCACGGAGTGTTTCACAAAAAAGACGATTTTCGGCTGATGTCAGCCTGACTCCCTGGTGTGAGGAGTCGAAACGACTACAGACCGGGTTAGTCAGTTCGGATGACGTCGAGGCCGTTCTGCCTGTCTACTTCTTCGTGGCCGCCGTCCGTTTCACCGAACCCCTGGTTTTGCTGGAAGTTCGTCGCGGCATCGAAGTCGTCATCGTCGACGCCCTGGATCGCCTGGCGGGATTTGTCCGCCTGCTTCTGGGTCGTCGGACCGAGGACCTGTGCACTCTGGACGCCGGTCATGATTGCCATGACACGGACCTTGCCCTTGTACTCCTCCTGAATACGGGCTCCCCAGATGACGTTTGCGTTGGCCTCCAGTCGGTCGGTGATGTTCTGTGCGATGCCCTCGGCCTCCTGCAGCGTGAGGTCCGGGCCACCGGTAATGTGGACGAGACCACCACTGGCTCCGCGATAATCGACGTCGAGCAGTGGATGGTTCATCGCGTCCTTGACCACCTCCTCGGTCTTGTTCTTGTCCTGTGTCTCGCCGACGAGCATCACCGCGACGCCGCCTTTGTTCATGATAGCCGTCATGTCGGCGTAGTCGAGGTTGATGAGCGATGGCTGGGTGATCGTCTCGGAGATGCCCTTGACCGTCTCGGCGATGATCTGGTCCATAACCGAGAACGCCTTGCCGATTGGCAGATTCGGGACGTAATCGAGCAGGCGGTTGTTGTCCAGCACGATGATGGAGTCCGCCTCCTCGCGGAGTCGTTCGAGCCCTTCCTCGGCTTTGACCGTCCGAGCGCGCTCGACGTTGAACGGCGTCGAGACCATGCCGACGACGATAGCGCCCTGTTCTTTAGCGATCTTCGAGACGACGGGTGCGGCACCGGTTCCGGTCCCGCCACCCATGCCGGCAGTGACGAACACCAGGTCGGCGTCGCCAAGTACCTCCTTGATCGTGCCCTGGGCCATCTCGGTCGCTCGCTCGCCCATGCTGGGGTCGCCACCAGCTCCGAGCCCGTTGGTCAGGGACTTGCCGACGAGAATCTTCGTGTCCGCCTCGATCATCTGCAAGTGTTGCTTGTCGGTGTTGATGGCGATGGTTTCGGCACCCTCGACACCGATGTTGTACAGTCGGTTGACGGTGTTGTTACCGGCACCACCAGCACCGACGATAACGATTCGCGGGTCGCCGAAGCCGTCGGCGTCCGCCATCTGCTTTTGCTCCTGCTCGTCACGCTCGAGGGCTTCGTTAACAATATCCTGCATTGTTACACCTTCGCCCACGTGCGCTCTTTGCGGCGTTTGCGCTTTTCAGACGGACGCTCCGGTTCGGTGTCGTGCTCGGAGAGCATCTCCCGAACTGCCGAGCGAATCGCTTCGCTGCGGTTCGGGTACTCTCCCGTCTCGACCATCTGTTCGACCTCTTCGATCTGCTGTTTCGGAATCCGTAGTGTCACACGCTCCATTGTTGTATTCCCCATTGTGGGTAAGACGAGGACGGTCATTAGCCCGCCCATTCGTCTTACACTCCGAAACCCGCATACGGCAACTCGATGTTTACCGCGTCGGGCACTGTGTAAGACTTCCGTCTTACGCACGAATTACAACAGACTGGGGGATAATAAAAGTACCGGTCAGGCGTATGACGAAAGTGCGTTTACCGCCGTAAACGCCCTGTACCATGTGTTTTCGCCATTTTCAGCTATTCGAGAACGTCCGCTGCGGGGGTCCGACGACCGCAACTGGGGCAGTATCCCCAGTCAGAACGGATCTCGTCACCGCACTCGCAGAACACTCTGTGTGACGATTTCTCGCCGCAATTCGGGCAGTAAACGTGTGACTGCGATACGTCTTCGCCACATTGTGTACACGTTTTACGTTCCTCAGACGGCGTGTTTTCGTCGGCGTCTGCAGATGTCTTACTCGCCGGGCTCCTGTGTGACGCATCGTTTGACGTGGTGTGTGACGCGTCCGACTCGGCGTTTACTCCATCGTCCTCGGCATCCGACGTTTCGGCAAAACCGCCATCAAGCGTGATGTTTACGTTGACATCCTGCGCTCGCTGTGGCGTAAACGCGGTGTCGAGGCGCTCGGAAATGAGTGCGTCGACGCGGTCAGTCACGATGTCGTCGAGGCTGTCGCTCGTCGCGGGTTCCTCGACGGCCGACGTGGTCGTCTCCCGGGATTCGAGGTACTCGCGCAACGCCTCTCGCATAATTTCGCTCTTAGAGGCGTCGAACTCCTCGAGTTTCCGGATGAGCTCGTCGTCGGCACGGAACGTTATCTTGCTCATTCCCGTCGTCATACCGTTTGTCTCCCATCCTATTTCAATCTTCCCTGGCTGTCTGACACGAGTCAGACGAGTGTGTGCTCCGACAGCGTGGTGCTGCTCGGGGCAATGCATAATGGTTAAGTCCGCCAGCCGTCGTACTGATTCATGTCCGCCCTTAGCTCAGACTGGTAGAGCAGTCGACTGTAGATCGACTTGCCCCCCGTTCAAATCGGGGAGGGCGGACTGCTTTTCCGCGAACCAACCGGTGAGCGGAAAGCACGTCAAACCGACCCGATTTGAACACGTCAGTCGCAGCCCCGCACAGGGAGCGGACGCGACCGAGCAGGAACGTCTGACATCTGTTCAAATCGGGGAGGGCGGACTGCGAGGGCCGAGCGAAGCGGCAAGTTTCGGTAAATGATGCAACGCACACACGCGTGCAGGTCGCGCGTATCCATCGAATCATCCAACCGACATCCTTTACTGCGAACTCTCCTGTGGTATCCGTATGAACGACAGAGGGAGGGCCTACACGCGCAGGAGCGTGCTCGCGGCCACGGGCATGTCCGTTCTCGCTGGCTGCGTCGGGGATAGCGACGAGACAGACGAGAATGGGACGAGAGACGACATAGACCCTGTTGCTGATGACTACGAGTATCCAGACCCCTCAGCTGCCTCCGACTGGGAGGCTCCAAGTGACTCGCCACTGGAGGCGGACGTCTCCTACGAGGTGCTCATCGAGAACCTGGAGATTCCGTGGGACATCACGTTCACGGGGACAGGAGAGCTGTTCATGACAGAGCGGACGGGTAACATCCTCCGGTTCGACTCGGGGGAGGTTGCAGACGTCACTACGCCCGCCGACGCGATCGACGCGGGTGCTGTCGAACCCGGAGCGGACGAACGCCCGTGGTGGGTCGAGGGAGGAGAGGGCGGAACCCTTGGAATCGCTGCCCATCCCGCGTATCCCGAGGAGAGTTTCATCTACGTCTACTACACTGCCGACGACGGGGACGAGCTGGAAAACCGAGTCGTTCGCTACGACGTCGAGGCCTCAGCTCCCGCCGAGAGCGAAGCGGTGATTATCGACGGAATTCCGGCGGACAACGTCCACAACGGCGGCCGTATCACCTTCGGACCCGACGACAACCTCTGGATCTGTACTGGCGACGCAGACCAGGAAGAACTCGCGCGTGACCTGGACTCGCTGGCGGGGAAAGTGCTCCGCGTGTCACCCGACGGTGAACCACTCGAAACCAATCCCGACCTCGGTGGCGATCCGCGGATTTTCACCTACGGCCACCGTAATCCCCAGGGAATCGACTGGCTGCCCAACGGGATTGCAGTTGTGACCGACCACGGCCCGACAGCGCGCGACGAACTCCAGGTGCTTCGGCCGGGTGAGGACTACGGCTGGGACGAGGTGCGCGGCGTTCCTGGTGACGACGTATGGCCGTCGTACGCGGACCACGAGGAGTTCGTCCCGCCGGTAGTTCACACTGGCACCGGGACGACCTGGGCACCAACCGGTGCGACGTTCTACGACGGTGAGCGCATTCCAGCGTGGCAAAATCGATACATCGTCGGTGGACTCATCAGCCAGGCCGTCTACGTCGTGACGCTGGTACCGTCCGGAGGTGACCTGCCACCTTCAGATGGTGACGATGCAACACAGTACGATGCAGCCTGGTTAGACGACGCTTACCACGCAACTGCACACCGTGTCCTTGCAGACGAGCTCGGTCGGGTGCGACACGTGACACAGAGCCCCGATGGAGAGCTATATGCGATCACTTCTAACCGCGATGGCCGCGCTGAAGAAGAGAGCCCGTTCCCCCGCGAACGCGACGACGTTCTCGTCCGGTTGGCTGCCTGATTTAGCATCTCATAACATCTAGTTAGTTACTCTTTATATCGCTATTTAACCGTCTTATAGATACACGTTATGTATACTCACGCACATATAAGATAAAGTATAAGATTCGTCGTTAGCAGGTGTATTCAAATGCTATTGAAGGAATTGGTCTAATGTTATTATTTCTGAGTGGTTTTTGGCTACCAGAACGATGCTGACTCCCCTCGGAGAATGTGACAGTCGATGGATAGGAAACCCGAAATCGCAAGACAGAACTGGGGAAAAATGACGTGAACAATCAGCTCCTTTTTTAGTAGATTGCCGCGATAGTAATGATGTGGTTGCGATGGGTGTATTTGACAGGGCAAAAGCGGTGTCTGGCTTCTCGGTCGCGACAGAGGATACGACACCGTACGTGTGTGTCGAATGCGGGGCTATGTTCGAAGTTCAACATCATAGCTGTCCCGACTGTGGGAGTTTCAACGTCCGCTACTCCCGATGGGTTCAGGAGTAGTACACCCGCGCACCACGGTACCCGCACGGGTCGGCCACGGTGGCGGGTACTCTCTGTTGTCTTGCTTTACGCGACTCCGGTAGTTGTTTCACACTAGTCAGAGAATCGTGCTGTATGCCAGCGCTCGAAGATCTCGAAGCAGTCGCTCGTGCTGCGGTCTGCTCGGGCGGTACGGTCCTGCGCGAGCGGTATCGACGCGGTGACGACGAAGCGACGTACACGGCATACGACGCGAAAGCGACGGCCGATGAGGCCGCTGAAAAGCAGATGCTTCCAGTTATCCGTCAGGCATTCCCTGAACACACAATTCTCGCGGAGGAAGCAGGCGAATTTGCGGGGCGTGGTCCCTACCGCTGGATCGTCGACCCACTCGACGGGACGAACAACTTCACTGCTGGCCTCCCGCTGTTCGCGTCCGCTGTGTCAGTGCTCCGGGACGGCAAGCCGGTTGTCGCAGCCGTTCACCAGCCAGCCACCGACGAAACCTACCTGGCCCGACAGGACGGAGGAGTTCGATACAACGGTACGACTGTCGTTGCCGAGAGTTCGATTCCAGTTGAAGCGGCGACGGTGGCAGCTATTTCCGGACGGGAGGTTCCACAGGACCCGGAACTGTCCCAACGGGCAACAGCCATCCAGGAAACAGTATCCGACGAGGTGAAGCGAGTGTGTGCTAGCTGGGCACCAGTGGTTCACTCCGGACTGTTCGCCCGTGGTCGGTTACAGGGACTCGTCCAGTTTCATCCAGATGACGAAGAGCAAGCAGTGACTGAACTGCTCGCGGCCGAGGCCGACGCAGCAATCAAACAAGATGGGCCGCTGTTCGTCGCTGCAACCAGCGAAGACACGTTGGACGTACTCTGGGAGACAGCCACCGCGGCACGGCAGTGAGGCGGTACTGTCAGCGTCGCTCGACTGTGGCGAACCGAAACGTCGATGCAAGCGTTTATACCGGAAGGAGAAGCAACCGGGAGCATGGTCGAGGCGTTTGCAGTCGCCAGCGGTAAGGGTGGGACGGGGAAGACCACGACGACGATGGCGCTCGGGATGGCGCTCGCCGAGGAGTACGACGTAACGGTCATCGATGCTGACACCGGGATGGCGAACGTGCTGTTCCACGCTGGGCTGGCCGATGTCGAGACGACCCTTCACGAGGTGCTTGCAGGGAACGCAGCTGTCGAGGAGGCTGTCTATCGTCGCTTCGGGATGAACGTCGTCCCGTGTGGGACCTCACTGGCCGGATTTCAGGAGGCAGAGCCGTCGCGCCTCCGCGATGTCGTTGCGACGCTGGCCGAGGGAACCGATATCATTCTGCTCGACTCTCCGGCGACACTCGGTAGCCGAAGTGCCGTCTTGCCGATCGTCCTCGCGGACCGGCTCATCGTTGTCCTCCAGCCGACGATTCCGTCGCTGTCGGACGGGTTGAAAGTCCAGGAGTACGCGACGACGTACGGCACTGACGTTGCCGGTATCCTGTTCAATCGCGTCACCGACGACGCGGCTATCGACGATATCGCTCACAAGGCCGAGCGATACTTCGAGGGCGAAACGCTGAGCACCATCAAAGAGAGCGAGACGGTTCGTGCGGCGCGTCGAGCGGGGAAGCCGCTGCTCGCCTATGCACCGGACTCTCCGCCTGCAGCCGCCTACGAACAGGCCGCATCGGCGCTCACTATCCAGTCCCAGGACCCGAATGTCGTCGCCGACCGGTTCCGAAGTACGGTCATTCCCGACGAGCAATGAAACTCCCGCAGGGCCAACTTCGGCGGCGGCGCGTCGTCACCGACCTCACAACGCCGTTAGAGCGCGCTCTCGAAACGGAACTTACGGGGTATGCTCGTCTCCACTCCCAGGATGCGCTCTTGCTCGATGGTGAGGGCGTCGGCGTGTTGACGTTCGATACCGGTGTTCCGGTGGTCGCCTACCACACCGGGACCGACCGTGGCGGAACAGACGCGCTCGCAGATATCGCCGTAGCCGGTCCCTACCGTATCGAACTCTACGAACTCGATCCCGGCGCGCTCACAGCGGTACACGACACAGCAGCACTCACTGTCGAGCCGGGAATGCCCGCTGAACAGCTCGCTGGTGACGTCGAACTCGCACAGCGAACGCGCGACTGCGCACCTGACGCCCGTGGTGTCGATCGGAAGCAGGCCACGAGTGACCACGACGCTGTCGAGGCGTTTCTCGACGACGAAGACCGCATCGCAGACATTCGGACGGCCGCCCGCGAGGAGGCACAGACACGTGCCAGTGACTGGGGGTTCGATGTCAGTAACTAGACGTGGACCGGAATCCACCAGACTCTGCTCCGGGCCCCGACGGTCTTGCTCGTCAGGTCAGTATTCCCTTCGAGTTCGTGAAGCTTGTTCAGCGCCGTCCGACGTGAACAGCCGAGTTCGTCCGCGACCTCGCTCGCTGTCAGCGGCTCGGCGTAGTCGTCTCGGTTTTCGAACACTGCCGTGACATCTTCGAGTTCGAACGTCGTGTCTCTACCCTGTTTGCTCATGCGCCGACGTTTTGTCACGGGGGAACTTATCTATTCCCTCGCAGTGTCAACTGGTGTGAATGTAGCCGATGACGTGCCTTCAGGAGGGTCCTGAAACGGCGGTCACCACGGCAAGTCGGATCTGATTCTGTGCTGCCGGGTACGTTCACGGCGAATCGAAAAGATCGACACGGCTGTATTCGTCCGACGTAGTTTACTCACACTCGTCCGACATCGCTACGTCCATGGACAAGCTTGGTGACATCTTCCCGCAACCGGTCTGCGTACTGCAGGCGCAACGTCCGGGCCTCCTCGAGTGAGATGTGTTCCTGGTCCCCGAACTCCCGCGTCATGGGCGAATACTCCTCGATAGTGAATCCCATCCGAGTGAGGTACTCCGTGACGTCCCTGGATTCGAGCCCGTCGAGCATCGCGGCTTCGGCGTAGTTACAGAGCGGTGCGAACTCCGGGAGGACGACGTCTCCATCGGCCACGCGTCCGTTCATCTCCCCGACGCGGACGTTCGTATGGTGGATTCGCTCCATCACGTCGTCGACGGCACCGACCAGCTGAAGGATCTGGCTCGGGAGTGTCGCATCGGGCGAACGCCACTCCACTGTCGGCATCTCGTCGCGCAACCGAACGGGCGTCCAGACGACGTCGTCCGGCGAGAAGTGTTCGTCGACCGCTTCGGGTTCGAGACCGTTGTCGGTCGCGATCGTTTTGAACTCCTCGAAGCGGCGGTCGAGCCGGCGCTTCCACTGGGCGACGGTGTCAGTGTAGTCCCATAACTGCCCGTGTTTTGGCAGGTCCTCGTAACACTTCTTGCGGTAGAGATACGCGCGAGCGCTACTGGCGAGGCGTTCCCCCTGGTAGTAGGGACAGGAGTTACACAGCGCGAGTGCGGGGTCGAGCGCGAGCAGGGTGTTGAGCTGGTCGACGACGTTTCGCTGCTCGAAGTGGACGTGCGTCCCGGCGCAGGACTTCGCGTAGTCGAAGTCCGTACCGATGACGGCTTTCTGGATATCCCCACGCGGGCCGTCGAGCATCTCGATAGATTCGCTATTGATCGGCGTTCCTAGCGGAACCAGGTGCTTGTCGAGTTCTGCAGCCAGCGACAGCGTCTCGTTCAGTTGTTCGGCAAACGTCGTTCGAAGCTCCGCAACCGTCTCACACGGCGGCGTCTTCAACTCGAACAGACAGTCGACAAACTCCTTCTCGACCTGCCCCGATTTGTTCGCGAGTTCGCCAGGTGACGTGAGTGCGCCGTCTTGGTCGATTACCCAGTACTCGACTTCGATGCTCTTTTTCATGAGATTCTGTGGGTTGATTCGGGAGTTACAGTTTCAGCGCGATGCCACTCACCGGACTGGAAGGTGTGTCCACTCTGGAGCGTACCGCTCGCCCCCATCCGAGAATTACCCATCTAGGAATCCTCCATTTCGGAACCATCACCGTCATGTCTGCGAATTATCGGCAACAACTTACGAGTAGTTAGGGGGTATACACTCGAAATGTCGTCGCTTGCACGTGCAGGCTTCGTTTACTTCACTCCGCCGACCTAGTGATCAGGCATGCCAATCCGTCCGCCGACGAAAGACGATCTCCGTGAACTGGGTGAGGAACTGTTTCTCGACCTCACGGAGGAGGAACTCGAGTTCTTCGCTGGCGTGGCCGAGGGGCGAACCGACGCTTACGAGACGGTGATGTCCCAGTATCCCGAGCCCAGACTCGGCGGTGTCGAGCGCCGCGAGCGGAGTTCTGGACGGCGCGTCCCCGACACCGAGGACCCTCACAACGCCTGGGTAACACAGTGCTACGTGGGCGGAGACGAAGATGGTCCACTCGACGGCTGGGACGTCGGCGTCAAGGACAACGTCTTCGTCGCCGGGGTCGAGATGACCTGTGGCTCGCAGGTGCTCGAAGGGTACGTGCCGAACCGTGATGCGACCGTCGTCACGCGAGTTCTCGAAGCCGGCGCGGACGTGGTCGGCAAGACAAACATGGACGACATGGCGATGACGACGACCGGCCACAGCGCGTTCGGACCGATACGAAACCCCCACGACGGGGACCTGCTGGCGGGCGGGTCGAGCGGCGGCAGTGCGGTCGCCGTCGCGACCGGCGACGTGGACGTGGCAATCGGCTCCGACCAGGGCGGGAGCGTCCGCATTCCGGCGGCGTTCTGTGGCGTCGTGGGTCACAAACCGACCTACGGACTCGTCCCCTACACGGGCTGTATCGGCATCGAACACGCCATCGACCATCCCGGGCCCATCGGCCCCGACGTGGAGACCGTCGCCCGGACGCTCTCTGCAATCGCCGGGAGCAACGAAGACGACCTGCGGTCACACGCGCCAGTCCCGACCGAACAGTACGAGGAGGCGCTCGACGGTGACGTATCGGAGCTCTCTATCGGCGTCTTAGAGGAAGGGTTCACCCGGCCGGAAGCGGAGGCGGAGGTTCTCGAAACGATCCGGACCGCACTCGGCGTACTAGGCGAATGCGGTGTGTCGCTCGAAGACGTCTCCGTGCCGATGCACCTCGACGCCAGAGATATCCACTCGGTCTGTGCCGCGGAGGGGTTGTTGGACGCGATGATGGGCGAGGGACTGGGCCACGGCTGGAAGGCGTGGTACAGTCGCTCGTGGGTGGAAATGTTCGGGAAGATTCGACGCACCCAGGCGGACGACTTTCCCGCCACGCTCAAACTGCTGTTGCTCCTCGGGGCGTACGCGAACCACGAGTACCACTCCCAGTACTACGCCCACGGCATGAATCTCGTCGTCGAACTGACCGAGCGCTACGACGACATCCTCGAGACGTACGACCTGCTCGCGATGCCCACGACGGTCACGACAGCACCCGAACACGACCCCGAACAAGACCAGTACGACCGACTCCGGGAACGGGAGGTCGTCGCGAACACGAGACCGTTCAACAGGACCGGCCACCCGGGCGTGAGCGTGCCAGCCGGGACAGTTGACGGGTGTCCGGTCGGACTCATGCTCGTCGGGGCGCGCTTCGACGACGCGACCGTGTTGAACGCCGCCCACGCTCTCGAATCCGAGCTATCGATTCCCGAGATATGAGCAATCCGTTCTTCGTTGCCCGACCCACCAGAACTACTCCTCGAGGGGCAACGCGACGTTGGCCAGCGTCTCCCCGGCCATGACCGTCGCTTCCCGTGTAATCGCGTAAAGCGTCCCATCCCGGTCGGCCTGCACCTCCTGGCGCATCTCGTACGTGCTCGGGTCGTACACCGTTCCGAGCGTGTCGCCCGCCGAAACCGTCTCGCCGACGTCGACGTCGGTGTCGACGACGAACAGTCCGGCGTCGGTCGCGGTCACGCGACCCAGGTGATTCCGACCCAGTTGCGGTGTTCCGTTGTCGACCGGATCACCGCCGAGGACGTCCAGTTCGCGAAGGACGTTCCTGAGGCCCCGGACGCCGGTCTCGACTGCCGAATCGACGACCCACGTGTTGTGCCCGAGTTCGGGCGTGATACACGTGATGCCCTCTCGCGTCGCGGTCACGCGCAGTTTCCCCGAGAAGTTTCGCCGGTGCCACTCGTGGTCGTCCTCGTCGGGAAGTGGCTCAACCAGTGTGAGATCCGTTCCGAACGCCCGGGCGAGCGCGAGTCCCTCGTCGTCTCCGTCGGTGACGACGACGTGGGACAGCGCCTCGGGACTCATCGTGTGGAGGTCGACGATGACGTCGGCCTCGCCCGCATACTCCCAGAGGCGCGCGGCAATTCGTTCGTGTATCGTCCCGTTTTCGTCACCCGGCCAGACCCGATTCATGTTCGGATTTGTCTCCTCGAGCGCCCGCGGCGTCGTGTACGACGAGTGGGCAAAGGTTAGCGGGCTGGCAATCGGGACGGTGACGACGCGCCCCGTCTCGATACTGTCGCGCAACTCGTCGTGGAGCCGTCGAAGTACCTCCGTGCCGTTCACCTCGTTGCCGTGCTGTGCGGCCTGGACGTACACCGTCGGTCCGTCGCTGTCGCCGACGTACTCGTGGACGGTCGCCTGTATCGGCTGCTGAGACGGTAAACGGGATATCGTGATCGTCGATTGCGAGTAAGTTCCCATCTTGCCAGAGCTAATGGAGCCACTGCTAAACGCCTTCTGCCAGCGCTGGCACGCGCTCCGAGACGACGCATGCCGCGTCAATCTGCTCAACTGGTAGCACTCATCACGTCGCGTCGATTTCGACAGCGATTGTTGCCGATGTCTCCCCGTCAGGCGTCGTTATCGCGAGGTCGAACGTCACTGCGAGGACGTGTGTCTGGTCGTTGCGCTCCTGGACTGTCACACCGTCGCTGGCGTCACAGCCGCCGAACTGCCTGTTCGCGTCGTCTGGACAGTTCTCCGCAACCCACTGGTCGGCGTGAGTCTCGTTGACGGTGATTCGATAGACGTGGCCGTCGCTCAGCCGACTCGTCTCCAGCGTCTCGGTTGTCGCGTTCAATTCGTCTCGAAGCGTTTCGACTGCTGTGTCGCGTTCGCTCCAGCGGTACGTCTCGGGGACGTCGGCCGCTGCCTCGTGAACTGCCTGGTCGAGCGTCCGTTCGAGTTGTTGGGCCGAGTCCTGCTCTGTCGTTGCAATATCGTCGTGGTAGCCGAGTTGGAGATAGGCCACACCGAGTGCCACCAGTGCAAGTGCCAGCGCGAGCGCCGCAACGAGCACGAGTTGTCCGCGTTCCTCGGCGGATCCAGGTGACAGTAGGCAGCTAGGACGGGTCATACGTACCACACCCTGAGCGTGACCTCCCCATTGACCGTCAGCACTGTCGCTTCGCCGGTCTGGACGTCGCCCGGGAGTGGATGCCCGGCTGTTCCGTATGCCGTTTCGACCCGAAACATCACGTTCTCTGGCAAGATGCGCTCTATCCGTCGTTCGAGTTCAGCCTGTTCGCGTTCGAACGCATCCTGTGATTGTGTCACCTCGGCTAGTCGCGTCTGGTCCTGATGTCGGGGCGCTTCGTTCGACAGCAGCGTCGCTGCATCCGACGCGTACATGTCGAGTTGTGCCTGTGTTCGCTCGTTCGTTCCGTCGGGGACGCCGAGTGCGAACGTGAACAGGACACTCAGTACCAGCAGGACACCGATTCCGGCCTCTATCACGGTAATCGATGCCTGTCCTCGATTTCGCCCCTCGAGAGGTTCCCGCCCCCGGTTCCGCTTCTCAGTAGACACCTCTCCCCGGTCGTGGGACGCTACCGACCCGCTACGCATCGACGGTCACCTCCAGCGTTGTTTTGGTCGTTTCGGGTGGTTCGTACTCGATGCGGACACTCTCGTCGTCGAGGAAGCCGATTACCTCGAAGCGAAGTGTCGTGGTTGCAAGCGAGGAAAGGGAGACATCAAAGCTTCCACGGAGTCCGGTCTCGTTCGAGAGGACGACCCGGTCGTTCGCGTACACGCGCTGTACACTCGTTCCTGCTGGTGGATCAATCGAGAGTGTCGCATTCGGTGCCCGTCGGGGGAGCGTCACGGTCCGGCTGTTGTCGAAATCGGGACTGAGTTCTTCGGTCGACCGTTGCTCGACGAGTACGATTCGTTCGACCGTCGTTCCCTCAGCGATGGGTCCTGTCTCGACAACTGTCTCGCCATCGATGCTGACTTTCACGTCTGCCTCGTCGGGTAGGTTGTACTCCGAACGGAGCGTGTCTTCGTCGAGTGTCGCTATCAGTCCGTCCCTGAGGACGTTCTCCCGGGCCGTCTGTGGAGCTGCCTCGCTGATAAGACGATCTGAAAGCGTCGTCGCAGTCTGTTGCTCTATGGCTGGACGTTCGGCCGACGTGAGCGCACTGTTTGCAAGCACGACGCCAGCGACGACCGTACCCGTCAGGAGGACGAACGCGATACCGAGTGCCAGCAGTTCTGTCTGGCCTCTCATGTCTCGGCCTCCGCGAGATGCAGCGTTCGATCGTCAGGCGGTCCACGGACCGTGATGAGAATCTCACCATCACCGGAGACTGTCGTATTCTGTGGCGTCACGCTTGCAGGAAGCGAAAGCCGCGTTTCAGTCTCGATTGCGGGATCGGGATGGTCGAGGACGAGCCGGTCTGTCCCGTTCGACAGCACGAGTCGATAGTTACTGTCCGCTATCGAGGGAGGGAGTGTGACGGTCGTCTGTGACTCGACGTGTCCATCGACCGCTGGCGGTGCACGCTCGATTTCGCCCGCCGCCGTCGCAAGCACTCGTTCACTCAGTTCACCTCCAGCACGGGTCTCGTAGGTCGGAACCACACCACCGAGCAAGGCAGTCGTCATCCCGGCGATGTAGAGTACGGCGAGTCCGATTGCGAGCGTCTTGCCGACGACCGGCGTCATGCCACGGTTGTCACTGCTAAACTCACCCATCGGTGACCTCCATATTTGCCTCGTGAACGACCAGATAGCCCGTCCGTTCGTCAGGGAATGTAGCGACGACACTCTCGTACTCGTCACTGGAGAACGTTTCCCGCGTGGTCGTCGCACCCTGTGCCTCGAAGTATCGCTCGAACGGCCTGGGCGTTTTCGTCTCGATTGCGACAGCAAACTCCCCGCGACCGAGTTCCGTCCTGTCGTGGGTGATGTTCGACTGCAGCGTGGCAGTGACGCCACCCTGCCCACCGACAGCAACGTGGTCAGTGTCGAGAACCGGTACGCCGACGACCAGCACCTCGTTGGCTTCGGAGCTAGTTATCGGTGGCTCGGCCTCGAGCCACGAACTCGACGACGTTCCGTGGACGACTGCGCCGGCAACGGCGGCGACTCGCCTGTCCCCACTCTCGAAGACGAGTCCGTCGACGTCGATCGTCTGGACGGTGCTGCCGCTTTCGAGGACGCGGACAGTTCGCTCAGTCGTCCCAAGATTCCCTTCCGCGAATGTGACGCGATGGGTGTGGACGCCCGTTCGTTCGACGACCTGCGTAGCGTCAGTCAGTTCGTCAACGACGCGGGTGGCATCGGCGTTCGAGGACTGGGAGTCGATGACGGTGCCGACCCCGGCGGTGAGTGTCCCCAGTGCGATAACACCGATACCGAGTATGAGAACGAATCCGACGACGTGCGATTGGCCCCGCATCAGGCCACCCCCAGACCGGTGAACAGCACGTAGGTGACGAACACGAGCAGCCCGGAGTGCAACAGCGCTTCGTACCTGCCGCGGCTGGCGACGCCGGCGAACCAGCCACAGGCGAGAACGGTCGCCTGCGTGACCAGATAGAACCGCTCGCGGTCGCGCGGCGGGTCAATCGCGTTCGGATCGAGTGCCATCCCACTCGTCGACTCGGCGACTCCCGAGAGCTGAGAGAACCCGTCGAGCACTGTCGCGTTGACCGCGATGACGACACCGACGACCAGCAGTGCGGTCGTCCAGCCGACGGCGACGTACACCATCAGCCGAGACCGAAGTTCCTTGCGCTCGTGGTACAGTCGTCCGATTTCGGTTTCGAGCGTTTCGAACACCTTCTCGGTGTTACTGCCCGCTTCCAGGGCACCGACGACGAGTCCGACCGTCTGGGACGCAAGCGGTGTGCCGACCCGCTCGACGAACCGGTCGAGCGCCGCCGCTCGAACGTCGTCTGCCTCGTCCACTCCTGTTGTCAGACTGAGATTGAACGCGAGGTCCTCGACGTCCGGTTGCAGCGGGCCGAAATCGACGTCTTCTGCAACCTGTTGCACGGCGGCTGGAAACGGTGTCCCGAGACTGACGTGTCCCGAAACCGCGTGGATGAAATCCTGAATTTCCCTATCTTTCGCGTCGTCGAGTGTTGCTCGTCTGCTGGCAACGACGCCAACCGGGATGCCGTAGGCAGCGTATCCGAGCAACGCGACATTGACTGGACTGTACCCCAGGAGCCAGAGAGTAGCGACAGTCACAGCGGTAGGGACGAGACACACGACTGCCGCACTCGCCGGGTTCCTGTGGGATGTCCGGAGTACATCCCAGCTACGTTCGGGGCGCTGGTAGCTCGGAATCGCGTGGTCCGTCGGACGGAGTGATTCGACGGTAACTGCCGTCGCCAGCCCGATAAGCAGCACAAACACGACGCTGGCGTAAACCAGTATCCCCTGATAGGTGGTCGTCCCGAGCGGCGTCGACACCGATTCCGTGAGTTCGGGAGAGAAGACGCTCGCAACTGTCAGAATGAGGACCATGAGCGCCGGAAAGACGAGCATGACGACGAACAGCTCAGCGAGCAGTTCCATGTAGCCGCTGGCGCGCTGGTGAGCTCGTTCCTGTCGCTGCGAGAGGAGTCGCCCCTCCATCTCCAGGTACCCTTCGACTGAGTCACGACTCTGTGCGGCGTGTTCACGGAACTTCAACAAGAACGGGGACAGGACGTCCTTCGACGGTGTATCCCGCGCGACCATCGTGATTCCCGAATCGAGATTTCCCGTCAGCGTCGCCTTGTTCAGAATCTGCTGGAAAGAGTTTGCTGTTTCTCCGTACGCTTGCTGGTTGGCGACTCTTTCGAGCATCTCTCGCTGGTCGTTGCTCCCGGAGGCGAGCACCCGGAGGTACCTGACTGCTCCCGGCAGTGTCCGTTCTATATCGGCTCTTCGAACCGCACCAACGCGACCGAGATAGAGCCGTCCTGCCCTGATGACGAGCCACCGGCAGCAGACCCCAACAACGACCGCGAGAATGCCTGCAACGTAGAGACGAGGTATTCCGGGCGTGCTTTCGTGATTGAGAACCGGTAGCCCCTCCGAGAGAAAGCCGAGAACCCACGCTGTCAGACCCTCCGGGAGGAGTAGTACGAGACCGAACAGCGCAACGGTAGATAGGAGACAGGCGGTCCATGCAAGCCCGTAAAGACGGGCGATGAACAAGTCGAAACTCATCTCGAGACCTGTCCCACGATACCGCTGTCTGTCGGTCACGTGGGACTGTTCGTCTGCGTGACGCGAAAAGAGCGCGTACAGTCCCCTGTCGAGTGTGCCTAGACGGTCACTGTATCTGTCTCTCGTCTCCGTCATCAGTTGTCCCCGGCCCCCCTCATTTCGTCTGCATCGTGGCTGGTGTCCGCTGTAGTGTCGGCCGGCGCCTGTCGAGAGAGTCGTTCGACTGTCGCCGCCTCGTTCGTCTGCAGGTCTGCGAGGAGGTCGAACAACTCCTCGAAATCATCAGTTTCATGACGAACCATATGTTTCACGTACCGGTGTTTGCGCCGGAATTCCTCCACAACAGTCTCCCGCCTACTGTCGGTCAACTGGGCGATAGCATCGAACGTCGCGACCGACCGACCGTCGCCTTCCCACCCAATCTCGAACTCACCAGTCTCGTCGCGAGAGAGGACCGTGTTCCAGTAGACGGTTGCCCCGCCTTTCTCGATGGTACCACACCGTTTGTCGTCGTCGAGTTGCCGGTACGAGCGCTCGTCGAGCAGTTCGACGACGCTTCCGACGTAGCGCTCCCCGTCGACACGACGGGGAAAGATGACGAGGTCGATCTCGCGGAGCAAGTACGGTGGCAACCCTTGCTCGATGACTCGGTTGACCAGCGTCTCGATGTCTTCAGCATGAGTTGTCCCGAGAAGTCCGTGTCCGGTGTTCAAACTCTCAGCAAATGTCTGAAAGCTTTCACTTGTGTTGACTTCAGCAATCACTTCGACATCCGGATTGAGGTAGTTGCACTCGGTCATCAGGTCCGCCATCGTGACCTGTTTGTGTTCGTTCTCGTGGTCCCGTGTCGTCAGCGACACTCCTGTCTCGTGGGGTAACTGGACCTCGCGAGAACCTTCGTCGATGCTGATTGGTCTGTCTTCGTATTTCACAAACGGCATATGAGCATTCATTAGCGTCGTTTTGCCGACTCCCGTGGGACCAGAGAAGAGGACGACGCCGTGGTGTTCGTAGTACAGCCAGAGCAACGCGACGAGCTCGGTCGGGATACTGTTACTCCGAACGAGGTCAACCGGCGTCAGAACGTCCGCGGACTGTTTCCGGATAGAGAGGTGTGGGCCGTCCTCGCTGATAGTTGGCAGGGCAACGGCACACCGGATCGTCTCATCGACGCCGGACGGGCTGAGGTTGACTTTCGCACTCGGCGTGCTCGAACTCAGTTCGGTTCCGTCGCTGGCTGCAAGCTGTGTGACGACGTTCACGAACGTCTGCTCGTCCTCGAACTGCAGATTGGTCGGGACCCGCTTCGCCTCGCTATCGCGCGGAATTACCTTGATTCGCTCGCCGACGCGGTTCGCCTCGATATCCTCCAGTTTTGGATCGCGGATCGGAATTGTGAGCTGGCCGTACCCGACGTAATCTCGCAGGACGTAGTAGACCAGATCGGCCAGTCTGTCGTCGGCGTACTTGCGCTCGACAGGGGGGACGGCGAGGTCGTACTCCGCGAGTGTCGACCGGATCCGGTAGGCGAGAGCGTCGGCCCACGCCTTGGTGTTGCGCCTGTGGAGTCGACGGGAGAGCACCGCTTCGGCGCGCTGGCGGACGAACGCGACTTTCTCGTCGATGACGCCGTCGACTGCCGTCTCCCAGAGGCGCTCCTTGCACTCCTCGATGAGTTCCTCGTCACCGGGGAGCAGGTCGGGTTCGCGAACCGCGTACTTGCTCTCGAAGGGGTCCCGTCCGAGCACGTTCTCGCGGTATCGCACCACCGGGATTTCGAAGTCGTGAAACGAGACGGTGTACTGCGCCAGTCGCTCGCTGGCGAAGCGTTCGATAAACTCCGGGTCGTCGGGCAGGTCGGTCGAGGCTGGCGCGTAATCTTCGGTGTGAACGACGACACCCGACTCGTTCGCGTCTGCGACCTCTATTCGTTCGTCCAGTGCGTACGGCGTCAACTCACCGAGGCACGCGAGGGACGCGAGGGCGTGATACTCGATTCGCCGCCGAGACGGTGGCGGTCCATCGACAAGCCGTCGAATGACACGCTCGTGTTTCGGTGCGAACCCCTCGTCCATCACCTCGGTAGCCCCTTCCCGTGTTCGGGGGCGTTCGAGATGTGCCTCGGCGAAATGGTCTTCGATGCGTGCGAGTTGCTGCTGGTCGCGCGGGGTCAGGTTGGGTTCCCGAACCTGATACTCGAAGGAACCATCCCGCTCGTATATCGTGACGACGACGTTCGGGTGCGTCTCGTACTGCGCCTGTACGTCCTCCGCGTACCACGCCTCCGGGTCGTCTGGCGGCAGCGGTGGTGGTACTAGCGCCCCCTCCGCCGTCTCCCCCCGTGGCGCGTCCGCGAGTTCGAGTCTCGCGTCGGCCATGCTGAGCAGTGGTACCGCTTTCGGTTATAAATGTTAACAAGAAGAATCAAAAATCATATATTGTTGAGTGTGACTTGTCATCTGAGATATATCATTCCCCGTCTCTCTCGTCGGACCGGCCAATGAGGTACCGGTAGGCGACACCGAGACCGAGCAAGCCGCCAGCCGCCGGGAGCCACCAGTTGTCCTCGACCCACTCGGCCGGGCCGTCGGACTCTTCGGTGGCTTCCGCTGCCTCTTCCTCAGCCTCCCCAGCGACTTCTTCCGCGCTTTCGGCGGCTTCCTCCGCCGCTTCCCCCGCTTCCTCTTCGACGGCCTCGGCGACGTCGACGACGAACTCGCCAGCCTCGTCGACCGTGAAATGGAGCGTCGACGAGGCATCTTCGAGCGTATCCGAAAGACTCTCCTCCAGCGCGAGGTCACCATCGCGAAGGCCCAGCGTATCCAGTGAGTACTCGCTGCCAGCCTCGCCGTCGATGGAAACTTCGAACTCCTCGGGCGGTTCGAGTACGAGAACGGCATCGTCGAACGGTGCCTTTGCTGGGTCGGCGTACTCAGCGTCCGGGCGGTCGATTCGTACCTCGTCGGGAACGTCGATATCGAGCACGCCCCCGGTTTCGAGGCCGAGAAACACCGCATTCGAGAGTTCGTCCAGCACGCGGTCTCGCCCGCCGATTAGCCTGTCGACCGTCGAGACGTCCATCTCGGGGTCGTGGTAGAGAAACTCGTCGTAGCCGTCCTCGATTTCGAGCACGTCGCCGCTCTCACGGTCGACAGAGAGCGTCCAGATATCGCGGTCGTGTTCGGCCGCCGCGTAGGTGGGATCGTACACGAACACGTTCGTGACATCTTCCTCTCGTTCGTACCCACGGGCGAGCACCTGGTGGGGGTTCGATTCGCCGTCGAGAGCGAGTCCAGCAGTTCCGGTCGCATCGATTGTACTGGTGAGCTGTTCGAGTGACTCCTGATGGTTGGCCAGGCCCCATCGCAGGCCAAGCAGTGCGTACCAGTAAGGTTCGGCTCGGAGTAGTTGTGAGGTCTGGAGCCGTCGAATCCGGTCACCGACGTCGTCGTACCTGCCGGTCGGACGCGGAATCTCGCTGGCAGAGTCGACGCTGTCGGGAAGTTCCGAGGGGTCCTGGAAGTACTGGTCGGCGACGAAGGACATTCCGTAGCAGTGCCCATTTGTGGCCGCGTTTCCGCCAATCCACGAGTAAACGATGCGCGTCATGAGTCGCTTCTTGACCTCCGAGAGCGCGGTTGTCCAGGAGTCGTCGATGGCGTCTCTGACATCCTCCCGATCCACATCTCCGGGCTCGTAGACAAACTCCTCGCCATCGGCACCCGTTCCGGTCTCACCTCCCCAGTTTGGGAACCCGAAACCGTGGATTACCGGATCGAATTCGTCGGATTCAGGTACTGATTCTGTTACTGAGGAGGAGCTATCGGTTTCCGTCGACTGCGCCCGCCCGGACCCCAGCAGGGAGCCACCGACGACCCCACCGGCTGCGAGCCGGAGCAACCGGCGTCTCTCCATATTCGACATACAAATCCGTAGGCCTCACGCGGTTTTGTTATGATTTCGTTGTGGGTGTTCGACCCGAAATAAGCAGATCGTGTGCCGAGGTAACGCTAGCTTTTCGGAAACGTCGAGACGATCTCGGAAGGTGTCCTGGACAACAAGATCGGGAACGCTTCCAGGGTGGGTTTACCTAAAGCGTCAGCGAACTGTTCACGCGGTGTTGTGTTTACCGTCAGACGGGCGACCAACTGATGCGTAACACTGTGGCCTGGGTTCTGAGAACGGTATCAAACTGGGTTTGGTTACAGAAGGTCAAGAGACAGAGTGCAAGTCGATCAGACGACGTTCCGGGCCCCACCGCTCCGTACAGAGGAGATGCGTCTCAAATACAGGGGCACACGACTACCGAAACTGGGTAGATTAAGCCGCATTTGTTACCGATGTATCAGTCCCAGTATCCGGCTTCGAGCGTCGTCGGCGGAATCGTACGTCTGGTTATCAGTCGAAGCGAGCACTTCCTCGAGGGATTCAGTCCCGCGTTGCGTCTCGATCTCGTAGTCGCCGTAGGCCTCGACCAACTCATCGGTCGTGGTCGGATACTCTTGGCTATCGAGTACGTCATCAAGCTCACCGAGCCGCCCACCAGGGTCGCCCGACATCGCCCGGTCTTCATGGGCACGGTCACGTACTTCCTCTCGCTTTCGCTCTGGCTGGCGCCGCGTTTCGTCCTCCGCTTTCTCGTCTCGGCCGTGGTTGTCGTCTGTCATTATTTCCACTAGGCGATCGATTCAGATAACGGTGTGGTCGCCATCCTCAGTAGCTATCCAATGACAACTATAATACATACGCACACGACCTCTACGGCTGTTTCGTCGATGACGATTAGAATAACGGATTTCCTTTGCGGATCCTCTACAGGCGGAGCAGGCCGAGTACCTCGGTGGCACGTCTTGCACACGTTTGTAACGTCTACCGTAGGAGTTGACGCCCGTTCCCACCACTGCTTCCCTCTGGAACGGGTGATTTTGTTCGAATACCGAGGCGTCTTTTTCCTGGTGCTCCAACGTATATACCGATCACATCCCAACGAGAGATATGGACATCGACAGCGCGCGCCTGCGCGAGAATCTGCTCACGAACGGCGAGTTCGGAGAGGTCGACACCGACACGGGACACGGGCGAACCGTCCTGACCGGCTCCGAGGCGGACCGTCAGGCACGGGAGTATCTCGTCGAGCAACTCGAAGCTCTCGACATGACCGTCCGGATCGACGCCGTCGGAAACATCGCCGGACGGTGGGTTCCTGACAGCGCGGATCCCGAGGCCGCTCCGGTCGCAGCGGGAAGCCATCTCGATTCGGTTCCACACGGCGGGATTTTCGACGGTCCGCTGGGCGTCTACAGTGCGCTCGAAGCCGTGCGGGCGATACGTGACTCCGACCAGGAGCCAGACCGCCCACTCGAAGTCGTCTCGTTCACCGAAGAGGAGGGAACGCGCTTTGGCGTCGGTCTGCTCGGCTCTTCGGTCGCGGCCGGCCAACGATCAGTTGACGACGCACTCGCGCTGGAAGACGACTCCGGAACCACACTGGAAACACATCTGGAGAATATCGGCTTTCGAGGGGAGGGACGCCTCGATGCGACCGAATGGAATTCGTGGCTGGAACTGCACGTCGAGCAGTCGACCGAGCTAGAAAAGGCAGACAAACAGGTCGGCGTCGTCTCCGCGATTACAGGTCTCACACAGTACAGCGTCGAGTTCGTCGGCGAGGCGAACCACGCTGGCGGGGCGCGCATGCCCGACCGCAGCGATGCTCTCGTCGCGGCGTCGACCTTTATCACCGATATCAACCGCGCTGCCAACGAGGTCGTCGCGAACGGGAACTCGTTTGCAGTCGCAACGGTGGGGCGGGCAGACGTCGAACCGAACGCGACGAACGTCGTGCCCGGACGGGTCGAACTGGGCCTCGACGTCCGCGACGTCAGTTCCGACACGATAGATGAACTCCTCGACAGGGCGCGGCAGTCTCTCAACCGTATCGAGCGAGAACACGGCGTCGAGACGAGCCTGACCGAGAACCACTCGACAGCACCGACGGAGATGAGCAACCGCTGTCGGCAGGCTATCGAGACGGCGAGTGAGAGCCACGGTATCGAGACGCTTTCGCTGCCGTCGGGTGGCGGGCACGATACGATGAACGTCGCCGAAGGGACGGAC
>LKMJ01000495.1_pt1 | contig 29983 bp, 23 predicted proteins | sample 643391 | NCBI WGS metagenome assembly LKMJ01 (sample SAMN04112250, study PRJNA286221) | soda lake metagenome | biome: soda lake; feature: Kulunda Steppe; material: water; isolation source: sample PL-Br10 brine of Picturesque Lake | place: Russia: Kulunda steppe | collected 2010-07 | reverse complement strand
GGATCATTACTGGGAACATCTCCAACCGGAGGTCCCGTACCTCGAAAAGCCACCGAGCGAGTACGTCCGAGAGAACTGCTACTTCGGTAGTCAACCCATCCCCGAGCCCGATGACTGGGATCACCTTTTACAAATATTTGAAATGATGTACGCCGAAGAGACGCTGCTCTACTGCTCGGATTACCCCCACTGGGACACCGATTCACTCGAGCATGGCTTGCCGCAGATCGACGAACCAACGCGCAGCCGAATCCTCTATAAGAACGCCCAGGAACTTTACGACCTACCGGACGATCCCACGGATATTCGGTGATCGGTGCCGACTGATTAGAGGGGACGAATTGGACGTATTATCGACCCTTTTCGTCGCACCTCCACCGGTACAGAACACTCGGCTTCGACCGACAAAGACTCCTGTGAAATGGCAAAAAACCTCCTGTTTTTTATAAACGGTGTGCTTACAATTCAGTAGCATGTCAACAAAGCCAGTCACCAATAAGGATAGCACTGTAGACCGTGAAGACGAGATATCACTCATCGATTGTGACGTCCATCCGTACCACGTCGCTGAAGAGATTGTCGAGTATCTCCCCGAACAGTTCCGCGACCAAATGGGGTTCACACTGGCGCACACGAGCACGTCAAATCCCCACGATGGATGGCGTGGAGACGCCGTTCCGGACGATGGTGGTGTCCCTGGGTCGGATCCTCAGAAACTCTACGAAGACATTGTTGACGGGTGGAATACCGACTATCCGATTCTCAACGCAGGTGGCCTCCTGCTGAACGCGTCGAGTCCGAAAGCCGGCTATGCACACGCTCTGGCACAGGCGTACAACGACTGGTTCGTCGATAAGTGGCTTGATTTTGATCGTCGATTCGTCGGTGGGCTCGTCGTTGCGCCCCAACAACCGGAGAAAGCTGCCGATGAGATCCACCGGGTCGGCGACCATCCACAAATCTGTCAGGTTCTTATGGCCAGCGCGACCGAATTTCCGCTGGGACGAGAGTTCTACTGGCCGATCTACGAAGCTGCCGTCGAACACGACCTCCCCGTCGCCGTTCACCCTGGTTCAGTCGGTAACGGTATCTGTCCCCCAAAGAACGGTGCGGGATATCCGTCGACGTTCTTCGAAGGCCACGTGACTGCAGGGAACCACTACATCAGTCAAGTGGTCAGCCTCGTGGGTAACGGTACGTTCGTCGAATATCCCGACCTGGACTTCGTCTTCCTTGAGGGCGGGTTTGGATGGGTCGCGGATATTATGTGGCGGATGGATCACTACTGGGAACACCTCCGGCCGGAGGTTCCCTACCTCGAAAAGCCACCGAGTGAGTACGTCCGAGAGAACTGCTACTTCGGCAGTCAACCTATTCCAGAGCCCGACGACTGGGATCAGCTTCTGCAGACCTTCGAGATGATGCACGCTGAGGAGACGCTGCTCTACTGCTCGGACTACCCCCACTGGGATAACGACGATCCAAAATATGGGCTTCCTAGATTGGAGGAACCAATGAAGAGCCGGATCCTTTACAAAAATGCACAGGAACTGTATGGCCTTCCAGCGGATCCAGCGAAGCTGTAAATACTCAGAACAGAGAGATATGTACGATCATAACCAACATGGGCGTATGTTTTTTTATTATAATACGGAATAATACCACACTATTTACTGAGTGGATTGCCGAATAAAGAGCAAAGTTTTTTTAATCTTCGATGTGAGCAGTATGTGTGAGTGATATGGTAAACAGTGACACGCACAGACGTGACGTTCTCAAGATCCTTGGAGTCGGAGCTATGGCGACGACGGCTGGCTGTCTCGGCGGCGATGACGACGAGGATATCGCAGGTGGTCCAGTCCCGGAGATTGAAATTATAACCTTCCCCCGAACAGACGTGCCGGTGCAGTTCGAGATTGCGACTCGAATTTCCGAAAGTTGGGAAGAGCTTGGTATCGAGACCTCTATCGAGGCAATGACGTTCGATGTTATCATCGAGGAGGTCTACGAGAATCATGACTTCTTTTGTCGGACTGGTGGATGGGGTGGAAGCCCCGAGCGGATTGATCCAAACTTCTACTTGCGTCAGGTTCTCCACTCGGATCAGTGGACACCAGACGGGAGTAACATCTACCTCTACGAAAACGAGGAGTTCGACGAACTCTCCGAGCAACAGTCGGCGATGCTCGAGTACGAGGAGAGGAAGGAGCTAACCGACCAGTCACTGGAGATTGCAGCAAGCGATGTACCCCTGGTACCGACAATCGTTACTGGTGTCGTCGAGGCGTACAATTCGGATCGAATCTATCTCAATCCCGAAATGAAGATGACAAACCAGGGAATCGGGAGCTTCTGGAATTACCTCACAGTTGAGGTACTTGAAGGCGAAAACGAATTACTCGAAGGAGACGTTCGTGAGGTCGAGAGTATCAACCCGCTCCGTACGAGAGAGCAAAAAAACCGGATGCTATTCCGATTAGTATACGACCGACTTATGCGAATCAATCCTGACCTTGAACCGGAGCCCTGGGCCGCGGAGACGGTCGAAATAATCGATAACACCGAAATCAAGGTTATCCTCCGGGACGACTTGCAGTTCCACGACGGTGAGCCGGTTACCGCTGAAGACGTCGCCTTCTCATTCGAGATCCAACAGGAACACTCGCCGACAACGTCGGGATTCATCGATGTTGTCGAGGAAGTTATTGTCGACGGCGAGTACGAGTTGACAATCACACTGAGCGAGCCTCACGCGCCATTCATACAGAACGGACTTGCATTCGTGTTCATTCTCCCGAAACATATTTGGGAAAACGTGGACGAGCCACTCGATTGGAGCAACGAAGAGATGATTGGAAGCGGCCCATTCGAACTCGTCGATTATCAGGTCGACGAGCAGGTAATTCTTGAAGCAAATGAGAATCACTTCAGGCCGCCGAATGTTGATCGTGTGGTCTCTATCTTCGCCCCTGAAGAGACGATCAATCGGCGGATCGAAGCAGAGGAACTAGACGCACAGACGACTGGCACTAGATTCCAGCAGGACGCTGTGGAACGACTTCAGGAGGAAGATCATGTCGAACTCTACACCGCCGGAGCCATTGGTGCATCCGACCTCCAATTCAACACCCAGAGGGCCCCGTTTGACGACCGTGCGTTCCGGCGTGCAATGGCTCACACTGTCCCCCGGGATGCGATCATTCAGGATCTGTTAGGCGAGGACTTCGCTGAGCCGGCACATTCACTCATTGTCGAGGCCAACGAGCGGTGGCACAATGAGGACATTGAGCGGTTCGAGTTCGATCTCGACGAAGCAAGGAGTAAACTCGAAGATGCTGGATACACCTGGGTCGATGGACGACTGCACTACCCTGAAGAGTAACAACCGGCAGGACGAAATTTTTAGTTTATTATCGTTTCGGTTCAACGCTGTGTAGAGGACAATCTTTATATTACCAGATCAAGAGAACACATACCATGGGTCGTGGTAAGTACATACTTAAACGTTTGGTTCAGATGGTATTCACTTTCTGGGCCTTTTTGACCATTCTCTTCCTGTTATTCAGGGCAACCCCGGGTGATCCGACCTCGAGGTACGTACGCCAGGGAATGCCGCGGGAAGCACAGCAACAGATCATAGTTGACTTGGGACTTGACCAGCCGCTTCACATCCAGTACCTTTCCTACTTTAGACAATTGTTGTTCGACTTCGATCTCGGAACTTCGTTCATCTACGGCGACCCTGTCGCCAGTCTCGTTTGGGTGAAGTTCTGGAATACGGCTTTCCTCATGATCTCCTCGCTGACAGTTGCGTTCGCGATCGGTATAACAATCGGTGCTCTAATGGCCTGGTATCGCGGATCGAGGTGGGAGGCGGTGGGAATTGTCCTGACGATATTCACGAGATCAATCCCGGTATTCGTCATGGGAGTAGTGTTTGTGCTTGTATTCTCTCTGTGGCTCGGCTGGTTTCCGTCGGCTGGAATGCGCGGTGTCGGTAGTCAACCGGAAGGATTCTTCGAAACATACCTCTCGCAAGAGGTGATTTGGCACGGAATCCTTCCGTTCACGTCTGCGGTCGTGCTATACCTGTCATTACCAGCGTTGCTCATGCGAAACTCTATGTTGGAGGTGCTCAGTGCGGACTTCATCAAAGCAAAGCGTGCAGCCGGGCTCACGACCTACACGATCATTTACAAGCACGCTGTCCGTAACTCGATCCTTCCTATCGTAACCGTCGCGGCGATCGTTGGTGGGAAGGCACTCGGGGGGCTCGTTCTGCTAGAGTTCGTCTTCGACTGGCCGGGCATGGGTCGTGCAATGGTAGACGCCGTCAACAGTCAGGATTACCCGCTCGCCCAGGGGATGTTCTTCATTATGGGAAGCATCGTTATCATTCTGAATTTCGTTGCTGACATCCTATACGGATATCTCGACCCACGTGTAAGCCTCGAGGGGGGTAACAACTAATGTCCGACGAAGTGGCCACCAAACAGCAATCGAAGACCGCCAATATCTCCAAGGGTTCGTTTGAGCGCCATCCACGACATCGAGAAGATTACAGCCGATTCGACCGGATCAAAGATCGGGTTTGGGACAACGTTGGCGTCTTCAAAAACCAACCATTAGGACAGTCAGGTGTGGTGTTAATGATAGGCTTCGTCCTCCTCGCCATATTCGGTGATTTCATTGCACCGTACGAAGCGAGCACTCGGCACTACGACGCTCAAATGTCGCTAAGAAGGGTGGAGTCGCCGTCAATGGAACACTTGTTTGGGACGACAGCACAGGGACGTGACATCTTCTCTCAGACCGTGATCAGCGCCCGTGCATCATTGATCGTCGGTCTCCTGACGGCTGTGATATCTGTTGGTCTAGGTACTGCTGTTGGGATCGTGAGCGCTTTTTACGGTGGGAGAGTTGATGACGTGCTGATGCGGATCACTGATATTGCGTACGGGGTCCCGTTGATCCCGTTTCTTATCGTGGTTGTCATTATCTTCAGACCGGGACTGGTTCCTATCATCATTGGGATTTCGTTCCTAATGTGGCGTTCGACAGCACGGGTGATTCGATCGCAGGTACTATCGCTGAAGGAACGACCGTACATCGAGAGTGCACGGAGCGCAGGTGCAAGTGACTACCGCATTATGCGACATCACCTGCTACCGAACGTTCTCCCTCTGGCTTACTTGTACGGTGCGTTCGCAATTGGTACGGGAATCTTAGCGGAGGCGAGCATTTCATTCCTCGGATTCGGTGACCCGTCGATCATCTCCTGGGGTGGGATGATTCACCTCGCGTACACCTCCGGAACCCTTCGGGAAGCCTGGTGGTGGGCAATTGCACCAAGTATCGCTCTGTCGGTTACGGTTATGTCCGCATTCCTGATTGCACGGGCATACGAGACCGTCGTGAACCCCGATCTTGAGGCCTCAAAGGAGTTCTAACAATGTCAAAACTGGAAATTACTGATCTGGAAATTAAGTATCGAACCGAAGAAGGTGTCAATCACGCGGTCAACGGCGTTTCACTCGAACTCGAGGAAAACGAGACGCTTGGGCTGGTTGGTGAGAGTGGAAGCGGAAAGACGACCGTTGCCGAGGCAATTCTTGGTATCCTTCCGTCTAACGCTAAAATTACGAATGGCTCGATCGTCTACGACGGAACCGACCTGACAGAGCTGAGCGAGAAGGAGCTCAGGGAATACAGGTGGGCTCATATCTCGATGATTCCTCAAAGCTCGATGAACGCGCTCGATCCCGTCTATAGGGTGGGAACCCAGATTGTCGAGATTATTCGGGCGCACGAGAATGTCTCGAAACGGGAAGCTCGTGACCGGGCGGCAGATCTATTCGAGACTGTTGGAATCGGTTCAGACCGACTTGATGATTACCCACACCAGCTTTCTGGCGGGATGAAACAACGTGCGATGATCGCGCTGTCACTCGCACTCGACCCGAAGATTGTACTGGCTGACGAGCCCACAACTGCGCTCGACGTAATCATCCAGAAGCGGATACTCGGCCGGATCAAGGAGATCCAGCGTAGCCGTGATATGGCGATGTTGTTGATCACCCACGATGTATCGGTAGTCGCGGAGACCTGTGACAAGATCGCAGTCTTTTACGCCGGTAATCTCGTTGAGTTTGCGGATGCAGAGTCGGTCATTAATCATCCAACGCATCCCTACACGCTCGGACTACGGAACGCGTTTCCAAGCCTATCGAAAAAGACCGATCTGATCTCAATCCCCGGAGTGCCACCTGAGATGTCCGAATATCGGGATCAGTGCCAGTTTGCGGATCGATGTCCGTTCGCTATTGAGGAGTGTTACGAACAGGAACCACACCTCAGTCCGGTTAATGACGGACACTATACATCCTGCCATCGTGCGTACGAAGCGGATCAACTTCGGGGAAGAGCTGCACAGCCGGATACCTGGAAACACATGGAGGGAGAACAGTGATGACGGGCGAACAAATAAAACTCGAGGTCGACGGATTGAAAAAATACTTCAGGTCTTCGACCGGAATGCTATCAAATATAGTCAAACAGGAGCCCCCAATTCGCGCCGTTGACGGTGTGAGTTTCAATATCAAAGAGGGCGAGTCCTTTGGGTTTGCTGGAGAAAGTGGATGTGGGAAAACAACGACCGGAAAAGCGTGTATCCGGCTGTACGAGCCGACTGCCGGAACGATCACTTTTGATGGCGAGGACATCTCTGAAACAACAGGAGGAGAGCTCAAGGAACTCCGCGAAGAGCTTCAGATCATCCAACAGGACCCGTTCGAATCGCTTAACCCACGGTTTACGGTATTCGACTGGGTTCGCGAGCCACTCAAGATTCATGGTATAGGGAACCGCGAGGAGCAGATCGAAAAGGTGTACCAAACACTAGCGGAAGTGAACCTGCGTCCGCCTCACACCTTCGTCGATAAGTATCCTTCCGACCTTAGCGGTGGTGAGCGCCAGCGTGTGGGAATCGCCCGCGCACTGGTTCTTGAACCGTCATTCATTCTTGCGGACGAACCTGCTAGTATGCTCGACGTGAGTATTCGTGCGGGTATTCTGGAACTCTTCGAACGCCTGCAGCGGGAGCGAGGAATTACGTTCATGTTCATTAGTCACGACCTCAGTCTACTCAGGCACACATGCGACCGCATCGCAATCATGTACCTCGGTAAGATCGTCGAAAAAGGACCCACTGAACGGATAATCAACGAGCCAAAACACCCGTACACCAAGGCTCTTGTCGCAGCGGTCCCATCGACTGATCCAACAGTAGAGACTGATCAGTTAGAGATTACGGGGGAAGTCCCCGATCCAAAAAACGTCCCGTATGGCTGTCGATTCGCACCACGGTGTCCGGAGGCACACGACCTGTGTCTGACCGGGGAGCCCCCGATGTTTGAGTCGGAAGGAAGGGACGTTCGCTGTGTCCTCTACGAAGAGTAACACCAGTCCACGAGGCTGGCGGTGCATTGTATATGCGGCTCCTAAATCATCGTCGCCACGTTTTATTGAATACAATTTGCCCGTTGATCCAGATTTTCTCAGTGAGTTGGGCGGTATCGTGGGTGGCGCGACTTGACGCATTGACTGTAACCTGCTCTGTACCGTAGTCAACCGCGGCATCGATTGCCGACTCGACACGCGAGGTAGTGTGGGGTCGTTCGCCAATACAGCAGCCTCAGTTTCGCTTGCCCACTCCATCACCGTACCGTGAGGTAGGTCGAACCTTGATGCCTCACTGGTTCGAACAATAGCCTCGTCCTCGCTGTGTTCATGTATTGTCTCCCACATCCCGTTCGATGACTGATTGTATCTGGAGGTGGTTTCGATGGCGGTGTCCACCGGCAAGACCTCAATCGTATCGTCGAAAGCGACCGGTATGTCGTGGTGTTTTCCGGGAAGTTTCACCAAGCATGGGGCCGATGGAACTGAGTGAATCATAAAAATACCTTGGTTCGTCGGTGGGATTAAACGTCGAAAAAGGCGGCGCTGATTGCTACGCGAATTCTGTGTCTTTTCTCGAAAAGATTCGACTATGGCCGCTGCTGTTTCCCCCTCGTCGGCGCTCTCAGAGGGGTGAGTTTTCAGACCGCTCGAATCACCCGTCCCCAGAACGTCCGTTGAAATAACTTCGTATCCCGAGGCTGCGAGATATTTGTATAGAGGATCGTAGGCATGGTATGTCGCATAGTCGTCAGATCGGTACGGTGTGTATGTGATCAGGGCCGGGTGGGATTTATTCTCAACTGGCTTATATTGAACCTCCGAAGGCGTTTCGTCTGCAATGCCGTTTGGTCTGCAATAAGGATCAATACGTTATCGCTGCGAGTAATTTTTTGTCAGTGGGTTTCATGATTGGATGACATTAAGCCGTACAAAAAACCAGCGGTTAGGGTTGGGTTGAGATCTCGAAAGACTGGTCACCTGAATTGGCACGATCAATAAAGAGTGAGACGGTTACGTCGAATCAAATGTTAGAATCCGTCGCGGGTTGTCGACGAGAATGGTTTCAATTGCTTCTTCACTGACCCCGAACGCACGCATATCAGGCACGATACTATCAAGAATATGGGCATACCCATAGCCACCGTACTTTCGCTGGAACATTTTTAGATAGATATCATGAGAGAGCAAGAGACGATTGCCGTAGCCATCGTCGACAAGCATCTTTGACCAACGTATTCGATCTCGATCCGATCCTTGTGCATCTTTGAAACTGGGATGGTATGCGTCTTCATGCCCAAAGAGATCAAATTCGATGTATGCACCACGGTCGGCTAGCATCCGTTGATACTTGAGATCTGCTTCGATCCATTTCGATTGGTCACGGTGGCAGAAGATTACTCGCTCGGGAGCGAGTCCCTCTTGCTCTATAACATCGAGAACTTCAAGACATCGTCTTGACGTTGGATACTCTTCAGAACGCTCTGATGGTGGATGAATACTTAATGGGGCTCCGGTTTTGACAGCGGCCCGTGCCCCAGCACGTAGTACTTTTTTTTCTTGAGGATGGATGAATTTTGTATCACCAACACTGTGTTCGTCGCCGGTAATCCCAATCTCACCAACAATTCCAGCTCGCACATCAGAATCTTTGATACCATTTTGAATATCGTCGACAAATTCATCAGTGAGTGATCTAATATCCTCTTTTTTTATTCGTTCCGGGTGGGAAGTTCGCGTGTAGTATGCCGTTCCATGAATAATATGGAGACCTGTTTCTCTTGCGATGTCTCTGACACGCTGTGGGTCGCTTCGATCCTTTGTAGTAACGTCAACAATCGTACTCCCGCCCGAACGTGAAAAGTGAGCTAACTCGTCGATAGCGTCGTCAGTAGAACTCATTCGAAGGTTATCTCGATGTGAATAGGGATTTTCCCGAATCCACCACAAATCCTCTGTTCGAAATTTTCTCTCGGCAATCTCAAGTTCAAAAGTCGAGGTCGGTGGAATGTACGAATTCTCGACATTATCAATCAAGATGTGCTCATGTGGAAGTGTTATGCCTATTTTTTCTGGGTCGATACGCCCCTCTACAGTAATTACTGATCCAGCGTCAGTTCCCATATTGGGTACTTCTACACTATGCTTATATTTAGCTATACGCACTCTTTTAGTGAATAAATCTATTTCACATAATGAAACACATTTATAATTATTTAAAGACGAAACATCTTCTTTGGTAATCATATATGTATATATTAGATCTATAATAAGACATATGATTAAAAAGCAAGTAATAAAATTCATGCGTAAATTTCATTGACAGTTTAGTGTATTTCATATTACCAACTATTAGCGGCCACATATTAGTCAATAATCAAAAAAACAATTAAACAAGACCTGGATTTCGAGGATTCAATCACAGTGTTTACAGACATAGATTAGTAATGGTGAAATTCATATTACCAACTATGGACGGTCACGATAGAGTCAATAGTCAACAAACCAACTATAGACACACTCCGTAGACGCAATTATTAACTTGAGTAGCATGGTTGAAAATAACGTGGACAAAGAGTAGTGTGATCACAATATTGTGAATGGAGAGCGTATCATCAAATAGGTATGCTCGTCCCTTCAATCGTTCTGTCCACACGTGGTTTTATTATCGGACTTGCCATGTAAGCCAACCTGAGTGTCTACTCTGGTACTGGTGGAACCTGATCGGGTCGCTGTCAAAGTAAACGGTGAGCTGTATTGAGTTTATTATACAATAAAACTTGAGTCAAAATTGCTTCTTAATTTTGAATAATTCGGACGGCATACCACTGATTCGTCGGCTGCAGCCCTTCATTGCCTTGCCAAGAAACCCGGTCTGTCTGAAATTGTGTTCTTGTCGGCAGCATAGTCGATATCACCGCCATTCATCGATTAAGATTGTGCAGTCGTCGAAACTATACTAATAAAAACTCATTGAAAATGGTTTCAGATACTCAACAACCCATCGACTGTTTTTATCACTTTGGGATGGGATGTCGGAGAATCGTTCACCCATGAATTGAACATTTTGTACATTATTATAAACCACCACGACCGCATCAATCGTTAGCTGATAGAACACCAGTAGAGGAGGTTCTTAACCAGACAGTGTCTTAACTGGTTTGTATAAAATACCTAAACAGTATCTTCTTTAGTTTAGGTTCGCTGCGATCTGGATCGGAATGTGGACTCGTCACTAATGCAATTTAACCATTTATTTCACCCATTCTACCTTTGATATCTTAGACATCTAATTTGTCTAAACTGTCTAAACCAGCTTGGGCTAAGTCTGTCTCAATCTATTATAATCCGAGTTCCTCTTCGATCGTAGTATCAGAGAGTGCTGCTTCAATTAGCGCTGGATAAAAGTCTCTGTTCTTTTCCATACCACGGCCGTGCTTGCGTTTGTGACGGGCGTTGAGCTCGTCAAACCGAATTCCCATCTCGTTGATGATTGATTCGGGGAGATACATGTTGACGTTCTTTCGGTCTTTCACTGAGCCGCTTGTTTCCTTCTTTGCTGTCTCTTCTGTCTCAGATGTCTTTTCCGTCTCTTCTATCTCCTCTATCTTTGCTGTCTTTGATTCATCTGATGGAGATTTTATCCGATCGCGGAGAGCGTTTGCTCGTCGGCTTTTGGATTCGTTATTGTCGCTCATGCTGAGATCTCCTCAATGTGGGCGGCAAGATCGTCATAGACCGCTTTCATGTCACACTCTTCTGCATGCTCAAAGATCGACACGCCGTTGTTCCACGCTCGTTGGAGCGCAACACGCTTTCGAATCTCAAAGACTGGGATTGTATCACCGAACACATCCCCAAACCATTCTAACATCTCGTCTGCTTCTGAGTCCGTCGTTACTTCATTTGCGACAACCGCAAGCTGAGTAATTGGAACATCATATGTCTCACTCAGGACATCAATCTGATCGAACAGAATCTCCATTGCGCGAATTGCAGTTGATCGGGTGGGTGCCGGAATAACAAGATTGCGTGCTGCTAAGATCGCGTTGTCAGTGATCGGTCCGAGATTCGGAGGGCAATCAATAATCACGTAGTCATAATTGGTCTCGAGTGCATCTAACGCCATCCCAAGACGCTCCTCACGTCGTCGAGCAGTCGTCAGCTCCCCTTCGAGTTTGAACATATCAACGTGAGATGGAACTACATCAAACTCTTCACCTGCGACGATCACGTCATTGATTAACCTAGATTCACCGATATTAATGAGCACATCATACATCGAGGTGGTATTTGCGTCATAGAGCTCATCGTACCCCACGCCCTCCGTGAAATGTCCTTGTGGATCGAGATCGATGCCCAGTACTCGGTGGCCTCGTGCGGCTAATGCACCGGCGAGATTGATACTTGTTGTTGTCTTACCGGCCCCACCTTTCTGGTTCGTGACTGCAATTCGGAATGTCATTGACATCTTTGCCCTCCTTGCTATCTTTGATATCTCTGATAGCAAAAATATACCGGTGTTATGACTATCCTTCTTTCCTGACGTGACTAACCAACAACACTAAATGGATTTCTGGCTCTGTTGAAATCCTCTATAATTGATACAAACTGCGTGCGGGATACATAGCGCGAATTTGGAGAGATAGATAAGACGTTTTCTGCGGCAACCCTCTTTCTCCGAGGTGTACTTTTACCAACCGAGCGTGATAAAATTATTATGTGGTCTCAAATACTACAGACGGCATTGTGAGGAACAGAGCGTCGAATTGAGATTTCGGAAGAAACATCAGTGGAGGCTAGCCGCTGGCAACAAGAGTTCTGTTCAGAGACCAAAATCTTTCGACAAAAGGTGAACGATTTCGATTTGTCTGAGCCGTCAGAGCGGGGCGAGTTTTACGAGCAGGTTTCGGAGTCTTACGAGCGTTTGCAAGAACTTCGATACGATAAGAGAATAGTCCTGATGGACAACGCCGACCTGCTTGCCGAATTTGATAAGTTGTTGTTGTCGTTCGAGGAAATGAACCCACCTCATCCTTGGTGCTCTGGCTCAGGTAGTATGGAGCGAACAAAAATAGCACAAGGCCATCGCATGGAAGTAATCCAGCTGATCAAGCAGGTCAGAGAACTTCTGTAAAAAGATCATAATTAATTCCAGCCTGCTTAACAGCTCAATCCGTTGGATAATGAATAGAACCTCTATATTTCGCAGGATGCACGAAGTATATCATCACTTGAGAATTTCAACAGAGCTGGATTTCTGAAATTAATAATAAATACGAGAATTACCACACACAGAGGTTTCGACGTATTTTGAAGTAACACCAGTGAGAAATGTATATTAAATTAATTCTGTGAGCGATTACTCACGTCTGCATCGGTCACACAGTCATTAGTGGCCAAGCGGAGGGTTCGATCGCCAGAGCTGCGATACCGCCTGAAATATATTAACACGGAGCGTGAATTACTACTATGCCCAAATCTGACCTTCCATCTTTCGAAATAATCGATCTTGATGGGATTCAAAAATATCTCAATCAAACTGAGGTCAGCTTTGCAGTGTTGTTTGGATCACATGCAAGAGGGGTGGTAGATGAGTCATCGGATGTGGATATTGCACTTCAGTTCCCAGATGAGCTATCAGATTCCGATCACGCGTTCAACGCTACTTCGGAGATACCGCAATTGCGACCTCAACAAGCTCACAGTGCCTCTAGTTCGTCTATCGTCCGGTCTACACAGATCCCCTCGATAGTCGATCGGATCAGCGAGCCCAGCCGACCGCTTTCGCCATACATCGGGCGGTTTAGATTGCCTGCCCTTCTCGGTGATCCTATATCTCTGATTGCACGTTGCTTCGCCGACCCTTCCTCGTTTTCACCATCGCTGTCAATTACACCAAAGACTCGGCCTCCACGGTCCTTTACCAGTGAGAAACAGGGGATATCGGTGATTCCATCACCAATATAAATCATATTTTCAAACGGAATTGTCCTATCCTCAGGATCCATCTGAGCATTAACCCCGTACGGGTTATTCCTAGCCTCTTCCGGATTGATCCCTTTGTTGATTTCGTATAGATACCGAGTCTTGTCGGTGAATGAAATTGGTCGTTGGATACTCTGAACAATGCCTTCTGAGTCGTCACCTAACCGGGAAGCATACACTGCCTCGCACCGATCTGCAGTATCGATGCCCTGAATTATCGGTTCAAGCCCCTCAGAGAGGATATGGTAATTGATTTCGATATCTTCGTATTCATCCGCGATGGAATCGATGTCTCTCTTGGACCAATCGGTAGCTTTCGCGGCGGTGAGCGATGCCGTCATTTTCGTCTTTTCAGAGGCCGGTCTCACAACAGGCGGTGGTTCAGAAGTCGGAGCCATACTTGGTGAGTTTCACCTCCGACAAGGAAATCCTGAACTGATTCATAAGCCGAGGGAGCAATTTCGAATTTTCAAGACTGAAGGGTTCAGTAGCGCCAGTATCGATAAGATTCCGTCTACCTACGATGTCGATACGGTCGAGTTCGAAACGAAAGACGAACTGGTCAACAAAACCCAACACTTCATGGCCAACCTGGAGCGTAATGACCATGATCGCCTTCCCTCGATATTCAATCCGTACGCTAGAGGACATTAGAAGTTAGGCAATAACGTAGCTTCTAGCAAGAAGGAGATTGTAGTCGCAACTCTCTGTTAGCAAGGTCCCCCGCGCGAACTAATCCGCCATAAGCCGACGTTCGAGTACGTTGGCATCGTCCGTTCTCGTGAACACGCCATCCTCAAGCGACCAGTACTGTGCCGGAGAGTCAGCAGCGGCAGTGAGGTTCACGAACTCGGGATGGCAGGTTAAGAAGAACACTTGGTTTGTCGACGTGAGCTCGCCGACCACTTCGAAGACCCGTGAGATATGGTCGGGATCGAAGTTCGTGGCAGCGTCGTCAAGAACGACCGGAAGTTCGGCGTCAGTCTGACGGATACGTGCCAGACGAATCGCGAGAAACAGCTGTTCGGCCGTGGCTCGGCTCAACTCGCCAACACCGTGGTCAGATCCAGTGCTGCGTAGCGCGCAGAACTCGAGTTCCTGGAGCTCTCCACCGAGCTCGATCCCATCGTACTCCTGGGTGATATTGCTGAATATCTCGCTGGCATCGTCGACGAGCGAGTGGACAACGTCCTCCATGAGCCGCTCGTGAAGTCGACTGACCATCTTCTCAGCAATCCGGTTGACTGCATACGCTTCACCAACGCGTTCGAACTCTACACGCCCCTCGTCGATTTTTGCTTGCGCTTCCCTGAGGTCTTCCTCAGAAGCCAGCTTGTCACGCTCCTTCTCCAACTCCAAGCACTGGTCGTGTAGTTCGTCACGCTGCTCTTCCAGGTCTTCAATCTCGGCATGTGCGTCGCGAATTTCGTCCTGAATCGCCTCCACATCGGCAAATTCTGCGGTTTCCCTATCTGCGACTTCAACGAGCGGCTCGTCGTCCTCCCGAACGGGAGCAAAGGCCTTCTCAGCCGACGGACTGTCGAGTCGACTCGCCACCTGTGACTCTAGTTGCTCGCGCTCTTCGGCAGCATCTACGATTTCGCTGGCGTTGTCAGCCCGAGCGCGGAAAGCCTGTATCCGACGATAGATTGTCTCGTCGTCGGTCGATTCGTCAACCGACTTCTCTTCGTCCCACGACGTGAGTACACCATCAATATCTTTGATGGCGTCCTGCCGTTCTTGGCTGGCCACGCGAACGTCAATCGCCAGTTGGAGATCAACTGCTGCTGCCTCAAGTGTCGACAGTAACGTGGAGGCATTCTCCAATGGGGAATCCTTCGACCAGGATATCTCCTGAACGTCCTCGAGCAGAGATGCTACTGCTTCTAGTTCCGACGCGAGCGCCTTACGCTCACCTTCCCACTGTGAGTGCTCTTTTCGGTATTCCCTGATATTTTTGTTTAGTTCGACGACCTGGCTGTAGAACGAGGCCACCTGTTTGGGTGGGAGATCCTCAGGTAGTCCGAGTTTCTCCACAAGCTCGGAGAGCTCATCCTCCTTCTCGCCGAGTTCCTCGTCAACCCCCGCCAGCTGTTTTTGCGATGCGCGTATGTCTCCGTCAAGGGTCGCAATAGTCGCCTTAATCTCCCGCCGTGGCTCTGTGTCGATGGTTGGTTCCACCGTGACGGTGGAGTCAATGGCGTACATTCCGACTGCGACAATCAACAGCCCGACTATCCCACCAATAATGGGCGATGTAACGAGACTCGCTCCAGTGCCGGTGACGATCGCCACCGCGGCGATAATCAGCGGTTTTTGTTTTGGAAGAGTAACCTCTGTCTCCGTTTCGTCGTTCTCCTCCAACTCCGATAGTTTGTCCTTGAGGTTCTCTCGACGGCTACGGTCTGAGCTGAGGTCCTCACTGAGGTCATCTCGCTTCTCCCGGAGCTTCGACACGTCTGAGACGAGGTCATCAACACGGGCCGTGTCGACTGAACTCGTCTCTATAGCTTCGATATGGGAGAACGACTCGTCCCAGTCCGAATGGAGGTCCGAGATAGTAGACTCAATCTCGCGACGTTGTTCTGCGAGTTCCGTTTCTTGCTTAGAGAGGTCGTCGATTGTTTCGGCCCACAACTTCCGCTCGTCGTCCAATGCGGTTATTTCGTCCTCGTTGTCCAAGAGCCACTCGCGATACCCCCCAGTGGAAAGCGTGTCATTTTCGAACGCTTTCTGAGCGTCTGCGAGCTCATCAACTGTCTCATCAAACTGATCTTCGAAGTGTTCGAGGCGGTCAGTCAGATGTACAGGGAATTCTTTTGCAGCCGAAACATCAGTCTCGGCAAGCTCAACTTCTAACTCATCAATCCGCCGTAACAGTTCGAATAGCTCACTGAGAATGCTCAACCGGTCTCGCTTCCGGCGTTCAGCCTTGAGGTCGTCTTCTACTTCTTGCTTTTTGGAACGCTCCGATCGAAGCTCATCGGTGACGTCTTTGTATTCGTCGACCTGCTTACTGGCCTCTCTGCGGGCATCTAGTCCTTCCCGAATCATCCGGTACGGTGCGTTTAGATCCGTTGTCTTGGCGGATGGATCTCCTCGCTTGAGGCCGATGTCGTGTGCACGCTTCCGGAACGCTTCCTGCACCTCTGGAATTTCGGCGATATCACCGTACGCGCCGCCGAGTAACACCCGCGCTAGATCTTCGGCATCATCGATTCCGGGGGGCAGTCGGCGGAGTTCGTCGAGGCTAATCGTATAGAGTTGCTGGTACTGGCGCTCTGTTACTGGGCCAAATACGTCGTCTATACCGATCTCAGGGCCACCATCGATTGGAGGTATCGAAGGGGTTGCATGCCCGTTCAAGACGTACCGATACTGACTGCCATTGTGGGTAATCTCGGCGTCGATCCGGTACTCGTTAGTCGCCGGCGGCATCTGACTACCTCGACGGACTCCGCTGCGGAACTGGCGGAGGGCCTTCATAAACGTCGTTTTCCCCGCGCGCTGCGGTCCTCCGATGACGACGAGGTCTTCGGCGATGTCGTCGAGTCGCGCGTTCCGGAAACAGCCGAAGTCGTCGATTCTCAGGGTCTTCAGCCGCATCTATTCTGCCCTCCGAATCGCTAGCTCCTCGAACACACGCTTTTCAGCCCGATCAATGAGGCTGTCAAGGCGGTCAGGCGTTAGTGGCAACTGATCTGGCTGTTGTTCCTCGTGGTCTTCAACCGTCTCCCAAGCCACTCCAACGACGTCTTCGAACACCTCTCGCTTCGCTTTTCGGTCGAGTTCGTCGACAAGCGCAAGGAATTCGTCGATGACAGGGTCTTCACCCCGGAGGTCGTCGAGAGATGGAATCGGTGGTCCGGTCGCATCCCGAACGGCTTCGGTCCAGACGAACGTCCGCCGCGACATCAGCTGCCGTCGAAGGCGCCGTGTGAGTTCGGTCAGGCTCTCTTCGTCGCGTGATAGGGTTTCGTGAGCGGGGCCGTTGCCGGTGAGTCGCCAGCGACAGACGTAGCCGTCAATTCCCCACTCTGGGTCGCGAACTGATACATCCGAGTCGTCGAATAGGTCGGTCGGTGCTGCGAGATCGTCGACAGCTGATTCAACGACGCGCTGGATGTCTGGGATCGAACTTACCTCCGTATCACTAACGTTGACATTGACCGTTTTCCAGACAACAGGACTGGTGGGTACGAACTCAATATCGGCAGTCCCTCCAGATTCAATTTCAACGAGATACCCGCCACCAAGCCCCTGCTCGGTTATTTGCCGTCCCTGCGGTATCCCGGGATATGCGACCGGTTGTGCGTTCGTGAACAGACGAGGGCTGTGGATATGTCCGAGTGCCCAGTAGTGGATGTCATCCTTGCTCTCAAGTTTACTCCGAGCGACTGGCACATACCTCCGGCCGTTCGGGTTCAGGCCGGTGTGAAGTACGCCGATATTAGGGATTCGACTGTCCTTCGGGGTGAACCGTCGATACATCGACCGACTCTCGTGCCGGTCGCGATACGATTGGCCCCAGATACGGGCTTCAGGAGCATCTGTGTCAGGATAGAGGAACTCTTCTGGCCCCTCGTGATCGAACTCGTTGACGTTATCTGGCAGGTCGACATACGTCGTCGCGCTTCCTACGGGGTCGTGGTTGCCATACGAAACGTATGCCGGGATATCCTCGGCTGCCAACCGTTCGAACTGATCGCTCAGGAATGCGTTCGCTTTGACGCTCCGAGAATCTTCATCATACAAATCGCCGGCGACGATGACGAAGTCGACATCTTCCTCCAGTGCAACATCGAAGAGTCGCTCAACAGCCGTGTACACCGCCGAGTCGAGAACATCGGAAGACTGGCTTGATCCCTGGTGTTGAGTTTTGAGTTGACTCCCCAAGTGGAGATCAGCCGTATGTAAGAAACTGACACTCATCTATGACGAATACACCTGTGTCGAAAGTATATATAAAGCATATGATTGCTCTATTGACAACATTGGTCAGAGGCGCAAAGCGTTTCGAGCCTTGGCTAGGAACCCGTCTCTCGGATCCTCCTCGGTCGTTTCGCCGAGCCAGTCGAAGAACTCGTCCGGCGTCTTGACGATGAGATCCAGCCCGCGCTTCTCAATTCGGACCATCATCGGTGGGTCGCGCTTGTACTCGTGTAGCTCGAAGCTCATTGATTCCGGGAATGTCACCTGAAGCGTGTCGCCGTCTTTGCTAATCTCCACATCGTCGCGGTCGATCAGGTTACGCCAGCGCTCCCGACCGGTATCATACGCCTGCTCGGCCGGTTCAGTCGGGAAGTAGTCCGGCACGGGGCGGTCAGCAAATTCGTAGAGCTCCAGCATCGCTTCCCTGACCTCACGAAGTGCGTCTGAGTCTTCTCCCAGTACGAGATCGCGGTTCAGGTATTCATGTCCGAACCACTGGAAGATTGGATTCTCCGTGTCGATGAGGCGGTTCACTTCTGCCTCACCCTGATGGGAGGTCATGAAGTTGACGTCGAATCGAAGTATCTTGGCTCGGTTCCGGAACCACTCCCCTGGGCGCTTGTCGTTGGAGATGAACGCAAACATCGGGTAGGACGTTTCCCCGGTCCATCCGCTCCAGTAGTTCCGGAGCGTATCTAACGAGTTCACTTTCTGCTTGGTGATGTCGTCGACAACGACGGGGAACGACGTGTGGGCCGACCGGAGGTTCCGGACTTTCCGTTTCCCAATCTCGTCAGCGTCGACCGGAGCCTCCACGCGGTTTCCACTAATTAGTGAGAGGGCGAAGTGGCAGAACGTTCCTTTCCCACCGTTCGATTCTCCGAAGATGTAGAGATAGGGGAGCGCTTTGTCGAGGTTGATGCCGTGCTGTCGGTAGAAGGCTGCTTGACGGTTCGCGAAAGGTGCCCAAAAGAACCAGAGGAGCGCTTCGTACATGTGCGCCTTGACTGCCGTAGCATTATTGGAATTCCCGTAGTTGTTGACGGTTGCAAAGTAGTCCTCAATCTCCTCAAGCGCCTCGTCGACCTGCTCCGGACTCTTTGGGGGTTGCGTAACGCGGTAGACCGTCCCGTCGTAGTGGAATTTGAGCTGGTCCCTGTCCTCGTTCAGATGCATCGTGGGAACATCGAAGACCTGCTGGGCGTACCGCTGGAATGCGTCTGGGGTCGTAGTCAGTGTATCGTTCGATACCGTCGCGTCGAAGTCGGTCATCTGAGACAGTGTACTCACCGTCGATTCGTCGTAGCCTCGGAGAGACAGAGTGATACGGTCCTGTGGAGCGTCGGCTAATTCCGGATCTCCGTCCTCTGTCGACTCCTCGGTCTCATCAGCATCGTCCGTTGACCGAGTGCTCTCGTTGTCAGAGGATGTCCTGCCATCGAGCGCAAGGTCCACTGTCTCCACCTCGGTGTCGATATGATCCGCGAGGCGGCCATGTACCTCCCCGAGTTCGTCCTGGGTCCCAACGCGCCCCTCCGTATACAGTTTGATTATCTCTTTGCGGTCGTCATCCGACTGCTCAAGCTGTTCAGAGAGGTCTTCCAGGAACGGACCACCCTTGTTGTAAGAGTCTCTGTGATCCTGGTACAGGTCTTCGAACTGTGCGTAGAGGTTGCTCTCTACCGTCGTATCGTACACGACTCCCACGTTCGTCTGATTCGACCAAGCGTTACGCGATAGGTTTGGAGATCCGATGACGACCTTCGCCGGTGCTGCACTGGCCTCCGCTGACGAGTCCGATTCTGTGGTCGCTTCTCCATCGAGAGTCATCTGGTCGTCCTCATCGGCTTCCTCGTCGGCCTGGTCCTCCTCCGGGTATTCGATCAAGTAGAGTTTCGAGTGAACCTCCTTGTTCTCACAGAGGTAGATGATCAGCTTGTCGTCACGACGTAGTTGCTCAAGTCGATCCGCGAGGTCGGGCTTATCGATGAGGCGCTCGCGATAGTCGTCGACGTCGCCGACAACGACCTCCAATCGTTCCAAGTTCCCCAAGTCCTCGAAGAGATCGAGAATAAACTCGGGCGAATCACAGTACGTGACCACGCGCATCCGTTTTGCACCCTCGAAGACGTCGGAGAACGACCGCCAGCTCTTGAATATCTCCACGTGGCTGCCGTCCGGTTCATCCGTATTGAGTGGTATATCAAATTTCATTTGATTTGGTCCTTGATTTCTGGTGACGCGGTATCAGTCACGGTGGTGCCACTAGCTGTCCACCGCGAGATGAACAAGAACTCCGGCAGCAGCTGCGCCGGCCACTAATACACCGTTTTGTCCCTCGAAGACGCCAAGGACGCCACCAAGACTGGCGAGCTGTTGGGTCGCGACCAGAGCCGTGAGGCCAACGAGGGCGACAAACGCTAGGGAATGCGTGAACCCACGATGCGTGGTCAGTGAATCGAACGTATCGCCACCGGTGGCGAGAAGGACGACAGCACCGGCCACGAGAACACCGATACCCAGAGTAGACGGACTCCCACCGACTCCGAGTGTATTCACGAGTCCGCCGAGTAGCGCGACGCTATCTGGTGTGAACACGACGAGTCCGATAACGCTCCCGACGACTATGAGCGACCCCAGACTACCAGCAGCTTGCCGTGGTTTCGACGCCTGATGATCGATGTCAGGTAGTAGCGACCCTACCACGAGGACGCCGCTGACACCGGCAGCGACGATGATTGTTTCTCCGATACCTGCACCGCGGTCAAGAACAAGGAAGCCAACGAATACAGCAGCAAGTAGTCCGGCGGCCTTCCCCGCGTTGAGATGTTCGTCGAAGTTCCCCATTTGAATTGAATCCCTGTTGTCGTGTTGGTTGCTCGTCTGGACGCGGTCAGATGTACGGTACTCCTCTGATGATCTCGCCGTTGACGAGGTACCCCTTCCGTGCAGCCTCGGCACAACGGTCCGCGTAGTAGGTCGTTATCGGGAGCCGTGTGCTCCGCTGGGCGCTCCCGACGTGACTCTCGCTGAGCCAGTATACCTGCTCCATCAGTGTCTGCATCGGTGTCTCGCCCGCTCGCCGGACGATGCGGAGCGTTCGCGGCGTTCCGAGTCCGTCGCTGTCGTCGAATTCGGGCCGACCCGTGGTGGTGAGGAAGCCGTAGTCGTCGTTCTGCGCGATGAAGATGCGCCCCTTGTGGTCGACGCGGAACTGTCCGTTACGTCGGAATGCTGCACGGGGCGCCCCGCTCTTTCGGATATCGAGGATGTCGATGTCGATTCCCGTCCCGTCGAACGGGGCCAAGATGGCGTCGACATCTTCGAACAGTCGACCGTCGCGGTGAACGACGATACTGTTGGGTGCCTCACCCTCTGCCCGGACGAACTCCCTGTGAACGTCTTTGAGTACGTCGACGACGGCGTCCTCGTCGAACGTCTCCCCGGACTGGAGGGATTGTGTCTTTGAGACGAACACGGTCCCGTCTGCGAGCACGACGTTCGCGCTCGCGCCGAGGAACTGTCCAGTATCCGGGTCACGGGTCGCGTCGAGGCCAACGAAGCAGTCGGCATCACCGGGCATCTGGTCGACGCGCCAAGGGACGCCGCCAGCGCCAGCGACGATACCGAGCGCTGTGTTGCGGACGACCCACTTGTTGTCGAGGTTGTCCACTCGAACCATCTGCGACGGAATCGTCTGCTTGCCGAGTGCCTTCTTGAACTCCCCGTACGGGTCATCGATGGTACCGTCCTGGATGAAGTCGTTTGTCGGGGATGGGACGGCAGCGAGAACGACGTCGACATCGCTGATGGTTGCGGCTGCGTTACTGTACTCGATCTCACGACCCAGCGCGTACTCGCTGTAGGACGTTTTGTCCGGCGAGCAGTTGATACCCTCGAGTTGCTTCTCGATCCGATCTCGGAACTCGACGAACTCGTCTGCATACCGTTCTGGGACGAGGTAGTGCAGTCTGAACGAAGAGGGACGAAGGTAGACACCATGCCGACTTAGGCCGGAGCCAGGGAGGTCAGCGGTGCGGTCGTTGCCGAACCGGAGATTGTCCGCGCGGTCGACCTCCGTGGACATGAACGAGATACTCGGCCCGACAGGCGTCGGATTGAGGTGCGTATCAACGGCTGGGAGCGCGTCCAGGCCTGCAACGAACTGCGTCGCCTTCTGGAATCGCTCCTCAGGAAGCATCTTCGCGCTTCGGTCACACTCCCGATGGAATTTCGGAGCTAGTTGCTTGACGACTTCTTTGCGTGGGGAGACGCGGAGAAGTTGCGGGACGTGGACACTCGTCTCGTCGCTGTTAGGGTTGTATTGTACCTCGACGAGCCGCGGATTCTCAGAGCGAAGCTGGTCCAGCATCTCGTCCGAGACGCGATCCTTTCGCTCGTACCAGTCCGCGAGTGACTGGTTTCCGAAGCCCGGTATTGGGTCTGTGAACCGCACGTCTGCGAGGCCCTTGAGTCGCCCACTCCCTGGCGTCGAGTACGTTTCTGGGTCGTGTTCGACGTGCGTGTCGACGAGTTCGTCCACTGTCGCGTTCACGCGGTCGATATACTCGTCGACGGTCGCCTGACTGCGGGTGTGGTGGCTGACCTCGATCCCGACGTAGGCATCGCCGGAGGGAAGCACCTCGATACCCACCCGGTATGCGAGGCACGCTTCGAAGAGGCCCTCTATCCCACTGATGACGGGTTCCTTCGTTCGGATACGGTCCACCCGTCCCGTCTCGTACTTGTCGGTACTGATGCTCTTTTTGATCCGCTGCTGGAGGAGACGAACCATCGTCTCGTTGTCCGACGTCTCGTCAGCGCGCAGGGTGACCCGGGTTTCGCTAGTGAGGGTGAACGGGTCTGGGAGGGAGATCTCCAGCGGCTCGGTCGAGATGAGCAACATTACTCCCGCGTGCGTGACGGCCGCGTTACTGGACGAACGGAGGTATGCTGCGAGGTTGTACGTCGCGTCCATGGGACTGTCCTCGAACGCGTCGTTGGCCTCGATGCGGTACTCGTAGACAGACAGCGTCTCGAAGTCCCGATCGAACGGGAAGAGCGAGAGATACGGAAGGTTGTCCTGAAGCGTGTCGAATAGCTCACCGCCGGACATCTTCTCTGACTCGCTGTTGTCCTCGTTGTCCTCCTCGGGAGGTTCGACGATTTCAGCGCGTAGTCGTGAGGACCCGTTCAGACTCTTCTCGCCACGGAATTCGTTTCCTTTGGCGTTCTCGAGCTCGTACCAGCGCCCGGACTCCCAGGCGAAGTCACTCAGTGCGTTGTTGTTCCAGATGGCAAGCGGGAACTCGTTGCCCGCAGTGTCGCGGATCTTGAGCCGTTTGGCCATTTTATTCGTTGTACGGTCCAGTTCAGCCAGCACCTGGACCGTGATGTCGATTCGTTCCCCATCCTCGATGTCGGCTTGCGTCGGCATCTACCAACGACATGGGCAGCCACCGACAAATAACTTTCTACTAGCGTAAGTCAGAATACGCTATCTATAAAATAGTTAATTGGGATTGTTTCAACATACTTCTCCGTCTATCAGGGTTTCGCAAGTGTGTAGAGCGGCTGATCTGTCTTGGCTCTCACCTAATTCTGAGATATCGTAGGCCCGACCTTCGCTATCTCTCAGAAATTTTCTCAGACGAACGGCGCGCAATGTGAGATAGATACATTGCGATGAGTGAATACTTATGTTTGGCCAAGAAAGAATAGACAACATGACCGAGGAATCGCGAGCTGAGGATTTTATCGCCGACGCTGAGCGCCATAACGAATGGTGGAGTGAGGGGGTAGGCCGAGATTTGGAGGAAACTACTGAACGAACTCCTCGCTCAGACTTCCATAAGGTCCTGAAAGCGGTACACGAGCAAGACGAGAAGGGCGCCGACAGCCTGATCTATCCAATCTATGGATCAACTGGAATCGGAAAGACGACGCTCCTGTATCAACTCGTTGCAGCACTGACTAGTACCACTGAATTCCCTCCGAGCGACACTGACTTCGACATTGTCTCCTCCGTCTCTCCACGCCAGATTCTCTATGTTCCACTCGAGGCTTGTCTTTATAACCTGGAGCGCCCCGGAGAAGGTATTGAGCGTCTGAATCTGGTCGTGGACTATTTCCACACTCACATCGCTCCCCGAAACGGCCGAAAATACATTCTCCTCGACGATGTTGACATCCTCAACCTCGATGAGGGTGACAAAGAGACTCTGTTAGAGTTCGTGAGTGAGGATACGTACCTGTTCTTGACGGGGATAGTCGATTCCCAAGTGGACCTTCGATATGCAACGAGTGCCGACGATGTCGACCACATTGAACGACCGTGGGGAGTTCTCCCGATGAAGTTTGTCGACACCATCGGGCATCCAGAAGACGAAGGGGGGTTGAGCGTTAACTTCAGCACTGAGTTCAGAGAGCAACTCGAATCCTTCCGATCAGATCGACTGTCTGGCCCGAATCCAATCAAGGATGTCCGGGAGGGGCTCAATTTGAGACCATCCGATTTTGATTTACAAGACGCGATCAAGTCTCTCAACACGCTCTGCTTCGACTCTTTCACTCCATCCGAACGCGACGATCTTCACGATGCAGCGCGGGATTATCTGCGGAAAGGTGGTACGCTACACCGAACAGCAGACACCCCTGTCAGGAACGAAATCGTCCGTTCACACTTCCTGCTCTACCTCTACAAAGGATTAGCAAAGTACGGCTCAATCCAGAATCCGGAGAATCTTCACCGACTGAGTTCGATCGCTGCCAGCCAAGCCGGCGAGGAGCTAAAATACACAGAAATAAGCGACCGAATCGGGGTCGACCGGCGAACGGTCGATAGCTACCTCGATGTTCTTGACGACGGGATCGCGGTGACTGAGTCCCATGATTATTCCTTGCGGCGCCACCGCCGAACCCGGCTCTATCTCCGCAATCCTCGCCACGTTGTACTACTCTCACAGCGTCAGGAACACTTCGGGTTCGAGGAATACACTCAGCAGAACGTTCTTAATCACGAGTTTGAGTACAAATTGGCTCGTACTGTGGCGTTCGACCACGCAATGCGTCTGTCATTCTCGGTGGGCGCATACGATGTCGAGTACTGTCCAACCGATGTGGGACTAGTTGATTACGTCCTTCACCGGGATGGGAAGGTACTGCCGCTTGTCCTGTCTTATCACCCTCATACTGAATCTGCTGAGCAGATTGCAGCAGAGTTCGACCCCAGTGACGGCCAGCATACCGAGGACGGAAGTGAGGATCTACGGGACCTCGATTATGAAGCGCCGTATCGCTTCATCATTACGGATAGTGTTCCAAGGGAGGTGCGTGAAAGCGAGTCGCTCGTTGTGGAGAGGGGCAATGTGAGCATCTGCTACCTCCCCTACTGGTTATTCCTGCTCATCTGCTAGCCAGTAGAATTTCCGTATAGGAGAACCCAGTCTGGGACTTACGTTCATTCCGCAAGCGCCGCGAATTGCGGACATATTTGAATCACCCGCGTATCAAATTCAAATCCTATGGGAACCGTCGCACTCGACATCGGCACCATCTCTCCCGGTGTGGACGAATCTACCGGAGTTGACCTCCAGAATAGCAGGCACTTTGAGCTCCTCTGTATCGGCGTCGGATATCGGGAGACACCAACCAGCGAGCCAGAGGTCGATGTTCTTTGGCGTCCAGGAGTCGACACCGGAGACGAGTATCAGCTTCTCGCTCGCCTCGCGGAGTGGTTAACCAACCACCCAATCGATCAGATACTCACCAACAACGGCGTCGACTTCGACGTACGACATATCCAAGGTCGTGCCTCAATAGTCGCCGACGAGGTACGCGATCCGTCACTCTCGGAGCTTCTCCATCTCGAATTCACTGTCCCGAATCATAGAGACTTGATGCACGACGTCATTAGCCGTCACGGCCATCGGCTTTCACTCGAAGATGCCGTTGAGACACACGTCGGAGAACAGGTTCCAAGGACACTGTGGGAGGGGAGCCCCGTCAGCAACTCTGACATCCCTCGTCTCGGTGAAGAGTGGATGAACCATCGAAGCGGTGGTGAATCCGCTCGCCGCCGTCTGCGAGGACGGGTTTCTGCCGGACGAGCTCTACGTCTTAGAGAATCCCGGCATCGACGACCAGTTCGACGAGATCACGTCCATGATGGAGCGAGTGGTCGTCAAGTACGGAGGTGACGACCCGGATCTATCCGTGACGCACCTCGACGAGGAGACCGATTTCCAGAGAATCGTCGACCACTTCCGGGGACCAATTTCCCAGGTTCGCGACGACGGTGGAACAGTGGCCGTCGATATCACGCCAGGCCGGAAATTCATGTCCGAGATCGCCTTCCAGGCTAGGATTCAGTTCAAGGCGGACAACGTCTTCTATCTCTACCTTGCCGAGAGCCAGTTCTACGGACGCATCTACGCTGGCGTTCCGAAACCAACTGTCGAACTCATCGACTTCCAGGAGGTCTTCGGATGGAACTCGCCCGCCACCGCGTGACTCACCTCCTCACGCTCTGTACACAGAGGGAGTCACGACAGTCAGTGTGAAGCACCCTTGTTCCGACATTGGTGAGCTCCTCAGCATCGACATCGCTGACCCAGTCGACACGACGGTCACGTTCACTCAGGGCGCCCTCACGTACCAGGTTACCCGTGAGGAGATCCACACGAAGTACGGCGAGCGAGCGTACAACGACCTTCCGGACGCGGAAACGTACGTCCGAGCTCTCGTCGCCGGCACGCTTGTCGACATCGAGAACCACGAGACTGTGGAGACGTTCTTCCGGCGCCACGGGTATCCAGATCTGGATGCTGGCCACCAGCCAGTCGCGCTGGGTATCGACACGAACCTGATGGCCTATTGGCTGCCGGATGCTCTCCGACTCGACCCCGAACGATACCGCGACGAGAAGGGACGCAAGCCTGTGAACGGGTTCGCCCTTACGACTGGAATCTACGAAGAACTCAACTGGCACTACAATCACTACGAAACCCGTTCGCTTCAGGACGCGTTTGGTCCCGAGTTCGCCCAGCTTGACGATCAGCCCGCAGGAGCCAACCGCGAAGGTGTCCTCGGGCTGTACGAATATCGTCGCCTCCGTGACCACCGCTACGCAGACACGATTGAGAGCGACACCGGTGACGAGGCCATCGTTGACGCGTACGCGGAGTACGAACGCTGACAGCCGCAAACGCGTCATTATTCTCAGTAACGACCACGGCTTCGTAGAGCGTGCCCGAGACCAGGGAGTACTTGCGCAGCACGTGAGTTTCCCCGTGGACATCCCGCGCAAAGTGACCGTCTCGTGGGACGAACTTCGTGACGTTCTCTATACGCTCGTTGTGCTTTTCGGCGTCCTCCAGTTGCCGAAGGTGACGCTATACGGTGTCTGGAACGGGAAGTCCGGAGAAGACTGGCAACGTCAGCGGCTCGATGTCGACTGTCGCAGCGAGAACGTCGAGGAGAAGCTCCGACGCGACCGTGCGGTTACGATGGAGTACGAAGCAACCCGATAGGGGGCGTCGCTGTTATTGGAGGCCGTCAGCCACTGATCGGATCGTTAGATCGTACGTTTGTGGGGCTCCCTCGAGGTTGACCCTGATGATGAGTACGTCCAAGTCAGGCCCGCCATCCTGAGCCAACTGGGTCATCTGTGTCCGCTGGTTTCGTTCGAAGTTGGTGGAACCGTGTTTGACTTCGGCGATGTATCGCTTCATCACCGGGCCTCCATAGCCGAAGGGGTGATCGTCAGTTCGGCGGTGAACGACGAACTCGAAGTCTGGAATCCACATCCCGTCGCCGCCGCTGAATTCGAACTGGCCGACGCTCTCGGGTGCTGGGTTTACTCGAACTCGGAACTCTTCAGGGTCGATTCCCAGGTCTTTCGCAGTGTAGTCGACGATTGGAGGTGGGTTCCACCCGTATGCGTGGAACAACGCTTCGGCGAGCGCTCCGACCTGTTGGGCTCGCATGTTGAACGCCCAGCCGTCTTCTGGAGGTACGCGTTCCGTTGGAGACGGTTCAGGATCACGAAGCTTCACCAGATATGCGTCCACCTCTGCGGGGTCGTTCGGTGCTGCTGCTTGGAATTGGAGTCCAGGACAATCGATATCGTCGATAAGTTTCCGCGCCGCTTCCCCTTCAGATTCGTACGTGATTATCTCCCCAGACTCCTCACAAAGTGCCGAAATCTCTGAGGAGGCCTCACAAGCAGAGGGCTTGAGAGCGACACTGAAAGGGCTAGAGTCCCCTTCACACTCACCATCGGGCTCCCTCTCGCGTGGTTCACCCGGCCACTGCTCTCGCCACGTCATCGATTCGACTCTGGCATCCTGTCCTCTATGTCGAACTCAGCTTGTGTCTGCGCTTCGATTTCCTCACAAAGCAGCCTGTCCAGGCTGAATTTGAGCTCTCCGAGCGATCCGTCGCCACTTCCGGCGCTGAATTCGACGCCGGTGTCAGCTTCGATTTCGGTGAAATAGAGGCTCGTCGTAACCGGGCGGTCGTCGAACGCCGCGACCATCAGAGCGTACGCCTCAAGTTGCGGCTGATAGTATTCGGCCTTCTGCTCCAGTTTCGATTCGTCGACGCGACCGGTCTTGTAGTCTACTACGGTGGCCTTCTCGTCACCGAGGGCGAGGCAGTCGATAATACCGGAGATGGAACCGTGGGCCAGTTCCACGCTTGCTTTGAGTTCGCGATAGACGGCGTCGTCGCTGTCGGCCACGTGACGGACGTAGTCGTTCGCTCGTTGGGCATGTTCAGCGACGCGGTCGCGGTCGTCCTCGGTGACGGAGCCCTCGTAGTCCATCGATCTGAGCGCGTCATCGATGATATCGTCCCAGCGCTCGGGGGGATGCTGGATTTCACAGATCCGGTGGACCGCTTCGCCGAAGAACCGACCGGACAGTTCGTCCGACCCGTCTCCCTCTTCTGCGGTCGTGTCGTCGTCCTCGTCCCACTCAGTATCGTCGTCAGCTCCTCGGCGGTAGTGGACGATACGGTTCGCTTCATCGAACACCAGCTCGCCGTCTTGGTCCTCGCCCAGAACGTCCGCGACTTGGAACGGCGAGAGATGATACTGGATGGGATTGGGCTGTCGCTGCGGTATTTCGACGGTCATCGGAGGCGCCTCGACAGCCACGTCCTGCGTCTGTATCGTCGCTTGCTGTGGGAGTCGGACGGTGTACGTGGGGGAATCCTGGTCAGGGGCCTCGCTCCGAGTGAGGGAGTCGACGTGCAGCTGACCGGTCACCTGCTCGTTTGCTTCGAGGGTAGCGAGTAACTCCTCGTCGCCGAGTAGTGACTCCTGGACGAAGTCGCTCCAGCGCTTTGGTTCGTCTGTCTCCGGGTCCTCCAGCGTCGTGAGCGATTCGTCGTCTTCGGTTCCGTGCGTACCGGCCAGAATCAGATGATCACGAGCGCGCGTACAGGCGACGTACAGGGTTCGCTTCTCTTCGGCGCGGAGTTTTGCCAGACGGCGTGACTGGAGCCCTTTCTTCGCGACGGTGTCGGTGGTGTCGAAGGGGTCGTCGCTGTCAGGGACAGAGAGTCCGACCGCTGGGCGGTCGTTCACCTCTTCGAACTCGGT
>LKMJ01000494.1_pt1 | contig 29992 bp, 20 predicted proteins | sample 643391 | NCBI WGS metagenome assembly LKMJ01 (sample SAMN04112250, study PRJNA286221) | soda lake metagenome | biome: soda lake; feature: Kulunda Steppe; material: water; isolation source: sample PL-Br10 brine of Picturesque Lake | place: Russia: Kulunda steppe | collected 2010-07 | reverse complement strand
TTATGATTTTCCCCGATGGGGCTAGGGTCTCTAGGACCCGTCGTCTTATTTTCCCCGAAGGGGCTAGGGTCTCTAGGACCCGTCGTATTATTTTTATGATTTATACGTTTTTTTATTATTATTTTCATCTCTGGGGCAGGTTCCCCTACTCCAACCTGTTACGACTTACGCTCAGTTATATTGGCACACTTCGGTATAATTGTGTACTCAACACTCATACTCCTTCCATGTACAAATACTCCTAAGCGGTGACGGGCAATGTGTGCACCATAGACCTTTGAACTACAACCAAGATAGGTTATCATTTAGTTGGTAACCTATGAGAGGTCAAAAATCAAAAATAATGATTTGATCTGTTGTAGTTGTGGCTTTATCCGCTTTTACCACATTAACTTCACCGGGACAGTTCTGATTCCCGATTACTCGCTATTCCTTTTTCATGAACCCATTTGCATGGTTCAATCCATTTTATCGCAATTATCCCTTTTTATTTTTGTTAAAGGATATAGTAATACGCAATGTAGCCCATTCTATAAAGGCCATGACGACTTGCGGATTTCCAGTGTCAGGAAGTAAAGCTGTCCTCTGCAACCTGTGCCTAGAACAGTTCACCACAAATTTCCAGCCATGCAACTCTCTTTATTCTAAAATTAAATTTGTCTTTATTCTCTTATTATATTTTTATATTTGTCTTATTAACCTCTTTTAGTTCCTTTAGGCTCTTTCTATGGGGTTATGCTCTTTCTATGGGCTAAAGCCCTTTCCCTCATGTGAGGCTTACTTCAAGATATGACGGGTCTATAAACCCCTAGCCCCATTGGGGTTTTGTATTTAAATGGTATTAATTCGACGTTGATGTTTTATTATGGGCTTATGCCCTTTCCCTCTTGAGAGGTTATTAAATTTCATGCCATCAATTAAAGCCCTTTCCCTCGTGTGAGGCTCTGAAATGTAATGGGTTGATCTGTTTGACGGGTTTATCAGACCTTAAACTAGGTAGAGGGATAACATCAAAACTAAACACTTAAAACTTATAATGAAATGAATTAAAATTTTTTTGATTCTTATTAAATAAATACACTATAAATTAAAATAAATTAAACTTTATTTTAATATTTTTTTCCCCGATGGGGCTAGGGTCTCTAGGACCCGTCGCATTTCTTCTTCTACTATCTTCTTTCTTCTTCTACTATCTTCTTTCTTCTTCTTTACACCCTCACTCGGATTATAGTTATAGTTTTAAGGAATTATATGTTTAAGGAATTTTAGGTTTAAGGAATTTTAGGTTTAAGGACCTGTCATATCAAACCTTCTATTATTTACTTTTTGCATCCTATTATTTACTTTTTGTATCCTATTTTTTTACTTTTTGTATCTAATGAAAGGTATAGGAGGTAGGTATAGGAGGTAGGTATAGGAGGTAGGTATAGGAGGTAGGTTCCGGTACAGAATGTACCAAAAACAAAAAACCTAAAACAAAAGACCTAAAACAAAAGACCTAAAACAAAAGACCTTCCTAAAGAAACCGAAAGACTTACTTCAAGATATGACGGGTGCTAGAGACCCTAGCCCCATCGGGGAAAAGACCAAAATAAAAAGACCTATAAAAACAGAAATATATCAAGATACTTAAAAGCTTATTAAATTAAAAGCTTATAAAATTAAAAGCACACAAAAGGCTTAATTACAAATATTGGTAAAATAAATAATAATACTACACATAAAGAAGTTAAAGCTACACGTGTTTCCATGCTATAAATATTATTAGTGGTGTGTAAATAAACATAACGTCTAGCTAAATCACTAGCTCCATATTGTACAAAACGATTAAAAGGATTATAGAAAAGTCTAATAATTCTTAAATAATATACTAATGATACAACTGTACATACTAATGCTACTAATAAAGTAGTAAATAAACCAACAGTAGAAGCATGCCAGAAAATAAATGCTTTACCAAAGAAACCAGCTAAAGGAGGTAAACCAGCTAAAGTTAAAGCAACAATAGAGAATAAGTTTTTATCATGTAAGTTCCATAATAAGAATTGACTAATAATATATAATCCTAAATGTTGTAATAATACATGATAACCTGCTGATTCTACTGCTAATAATAATAAACCCATTTCATTAATTGTACTATATGCGAATAAGGTTCTTAAAGCAGGTTGATTATAAGCACTAAAAGAACCTAAAATTAAACTAAATAAGGAAAAAAGTAATACACTAGAGTATGATACAGAAGTTTGAAAATTATTAATCCAAAAACCAAATAAACTTAATTTAGGAATTGTACTAATATATAGTAATAAATTTCTTTTGATACCACTGTATATATGTGTTACCCATAAATGTAAAGGAGCTGCACCTAATTTAAATAATAAGGCACAAAGAACGAAATAAGAGAAATAAGAAGGAGTGTTAACATAAAAAAAATTATTAATTAAACTAAATGTAGTACATCCTGTTATTAAATAAATATGACTAAACCAATATAATAAAACACCACTAGTAAAAGCACTTAAAACAAAGAATTTAATGGAAGCTTCAACATTAAAACTAGAAGAAATTTTAGAAGACATTAAAGCACATAATACAAAAAAACAAAAGTTTTGTGCTTCTAATGTAATAAAAAAAGTCATAAAATCAATACTATGTAACATAAATATATTACCTATAAATGCTAATAATAATAATAATATTGATTCGAAATTTCTAAAACTTCCCATTACTACACTTGTTAATATAGCTACTAATAAATCAATGGAAGGATAAAAGGTAGTATTACAACTTTCCACATAAAACCCAATAATAAAAAAAATAGGTAATAAACGACTTATAAAATAAACATCTGTTAAATGAATGTTTTTACTTCTTAAACTAAATAAGCCATAAACTATTACTATAATTAAACTTATTAAAAAATCTAATTCAATTAAAGAAGACCAGATCATTTATTCATTTATAAAAATAGATTCAAAATGGCTTTATTTATCCATATTGTTTCTAATATTATTTAATAAGTTTTTTTAAACCTCTTCACTATCCTATCATAAAGTATTCTTTCTAGTACTAAGAGCTAATCACTTTAACAGAATAAATCTCGTTTTAAGCAACCTCTCATTCTTCGCTTAGCTTTGAAGCGACCTTCGCTTAGCTTTGAAGCGACAGGGAACCGATTTTGTTGATACGTAGCGGCCATTTAATTTAAAACGAACACTTCGCTAGCGAACTATTTACAGACCTTTATAAGAATGGATTAACTCCAAGCTACTTGTATAAATAATTTACTGACTGCTTTAAGGAGGCCTCTTAAGTAACAAAACATAACTTAAGTAACTAATCATAACTTAAGTAACTAATCATAACTTAAGGTATTATAAGAGGGTTAAGAGCACTCGTTATAACTAAAAACAAATAAAGTTAATTTTATATTAAATATATTTATAAAATTTATTTCCCCGAAGGGGCTAGGGTCTCTAGGACCCGTCGTCTTATTATAGTTATACTATATTTAATTATTTATTATTATTTTTTTTTTTATTTTTTATTAAACTATATAAAATATAATAAGTTAAAAGATTAAATTTTTTTATAATCCTTTAATGAACGACTGTTGTTCTTAATACTGGTAATTGATTAAATGTATGGTTAGCTGGTGTAGCTGGTAATAACCATTCTAAGCTAGAAGCTGTTGAAGGGGTTACAGTGTCTTTATGTTGAGGTACTAAACTAATAGGACCTGCTAATAATAATACAGATAAGAAGGATACAATGGAACCATAACTGGCTAATGCATTCCAACCTGCAAAAGCATCAGGATGGTCAAAAACACGACGAGGTGCACCAGCAAGGCCCATCATATGCATAGGGAAAAAGGTGAGATTAACACCAATGAATAATAAATAGAAATGTAATTGACCTCTTGCTTCATTATAACTTAAACCTGTCATTAGGCTTAACCAAAAATATAAACCTGCAAAAATTCCAAATACAGCACCCATTGATAATACATAGTGAAAGTGAGCTACGACATAGTAGGTATCATGTACTAATAAGTCAACACCAGCATTAGCTAAAACGACACCAGTTACACCACCCATAGTAAATAAGGCAATAAAACCTAATGCAAATAGCATAGGAGTAGCAAACCAAGTACGACCAGAATAAATGGTGGCTAACCAACTGAAGATTTTCATACCAGTAGGTACAGCAATAATCATGGTTGCAGATGTAAAATATGCAATAGTATCTAGGTCAAGTCCTACTGTAAACATATGCCTAATGTTAAGTGTGGAGGCATTTCGGCCGTAGCCTCGATCCACCGCAGCGCTCACTTCAAACTTCAAACTTAAAAGTAGCGAGGACGTTCTTAAAAGTAGCGAGGACGTTGAAGTGACCGACTTAAGACGTTTTAAATCTTAAGAGCAGACTATGTAATCAGATTATATAAAACTGTGAAAATATTACCTTAAATTAATTCAATAATAACATAAGAATACTTCAATCAGAATATAAGAATACTTCAATCAGAAACCTACAATGTAAATATTATAGTAAAATAAGTAATATAAGTAATTTAAGTAATAGAAGTAATAAAAATAATATAAATAAATTAGGTAATATAAGTAATAGAAGTAATAAAAATAATATAAATAAATTAGGTAATATAAGTATTAATTAGTATATAATCTGTTAAGATTTTAGTCGTTGAGTTATTCTTTTATACTTTTTAATAACTTCAAGTTGGTTAGGCGGTAAGTTGGTTAGGCGGTCGCAACTGCTACCTTTGTAGTAAGCGTGCACTAATTTAAAGTACGAGCGGCCTCGCGAGTATAGGCGCTCGCAGCGTTGATGTGAGAGCTCATATAACGACATTCCCTTCTTGAATTTATCTTAATTTGATACATATTAAATGTATCCACCTTTGTCATTTAAGAATAGTTATTTATTCAATATACCTTGATTGTACTTTCATGTAATTTTTTAAGGTTAGGATCGGAAAGATCCTTCCCTCTCACTCCTTGAAGTTTGAATTTTGAAGTTTGAATAATGAAGTTTAAATTAAATGAGGTTACCACCCCTCCCAGGTTGAAATGACGTTTCCCAGGTTGAAATGACGTTGAAGGGGGTAAAAAAACAAAACTAAAAATACTTGATATGACGGGTCCTAGAGACCCTAGCCCCTTCGGGGAAAATAGATTATAATAAAGTACTTGTTATTTTTAACTATTCTTTTATGACTTTTGATGAGCCCATACAATAAAACCTAATGTTGTAATTGCACCCATAGCTGCAATCATACCGGTAATACCGAAAACAGGTTTTTGACTAAAGAAAGATACTACATGACTAATAATACCAAAAGCTGGTAAAATTAAAATATATACTTCTGGATGCGATTCTTTATGAAAAGAATTGGACTACATCTTCAATTGTACAAATAATTAAACCTTGTGATTTTCAGTAGGTAATTGTCTATTAATTAACTTTTTAGATAAAGTAAGAAAATCTCTATGTTGTGAATGTGAGGGTAAATGCATTCCCTTAGATTTATAATCCTTTAATAATTTTAAAGTTTCTAAATCTTGGTTTTTAGGTGGTACACGAGATGGATATTTAGGTGGTACACGAGATGGATATTTAGCGAAATAATTCAATATAACATCTAAATCTTCTTTTGATGTGGCATAATAAATATATCCATCCCAGGTTTTATCGTAATAAACATTCCCAACACCCAAGTAACTAACTATTAAATCTAATATATAACGATTTTTCTGAGTAATAGATAAGCTTAATTGTAATGTTTTTTGATTACAATTAACTGAACCGTCGGCATCAAACATTCCAGAAATCCAACTAGTTTGATTAATAACTGATTTTGGAGTTAAATCATGGTTAAACTCTTTTAAAGCATTTAGAACACGAGATAGTTGAATTAATTTTTCTGGAGTTTGTAAACGACCGATCATAGAGGAAGCTAACACTCTCATATAATCTGTTCGATGCAAACGATATCGATACGCGTTTACTCCAGAACGTTTACTCCAGAACGTTTTGTTACTGAGCCACCTAAATAACTTCTAATAAGCTCTAGGGCATCCTTTTCTTTACTGTGTAAAGTAATTTCACAACTAGTATAATCTTGTTTAGATACAAGTAAACTACCGTCACCATCAATCAAACCGGCTAACCAATCAAAAAAAGAAGAATCCAAAGTTTTATAATCCAATGTTGGATCCGATGATTTTGAGGGTTTCCCGTAATGACGAGTAGTATTTAAACTATTTTGTACAATTGTAACGCGTGAAGTCTCTGAGGAACTTATAGGGTTTGCTAAAAATATAAACCATAAAAAATTATTACAATAAAAAATTATTACAATAATTCCCGGCTGGTAATATTAAACTTAAAAAATTTAATATTTTCCAGCATATAGCGTTAAATAAACCATTTAATAAATTTAATGGTTTGGCCAATATACCAAAGAACCAGAATAAGTGTTGATATAACACTAAATCACCTGATTCACAGAAGTATGCTGTGTTTAAATTACGGTCTGTTAATAACATTACTAAAGCAGCGGCTAATACAGGTACTGCTAAAATAACTAAAATAGCAGTAAATACAATACTCCATACGAATAATGGAATTTGATTAGCTTTCATACCTGCACTACGCATACCAGCTACAGTAACTAATAAATTAATACTACCTAAAATAGAAGACATACCATTTAAGTGTAAACTTAAAATAGCTAAGTCTACTGCGGCTCCACTGTGTTGAATAGATAATGGTGGGTAACAAATAATTTAACGAGCATTTTGTACTCTGCTATAGATTACTCTATAGTTAGGCCTATAACTTCAAATTATAATTTAACAATAAAAAAAAGAGAATAATGAAAATAGAATAATGAAAATAGAATAATGAAAATAGAATAATGAAATGATAAAATAGAATAATGAAATGATAAAATAGAATAATATGGTCACTTGAATCATATATTTAATAAACTAGAATTAGATGAATAAAACTATAATTAGAATAATAAAGCTATAATTAGAATAATAAAGCTATAATTTTATTCTTAAAACTATAATTTGTGCAATATGTAGGCTCTGAGGTTTTGTTACATTTTAACCGTAACTACTTTATAACCGTAACTACTTTAATAGTGTAACAACTCCCTGCGGATTGTCTTTTTATAATCACTTTTTTTTATTTAAGATATTCCCGCATTCAATTGCATTTAACTACAGTCTATTCTTTTTGGCTGTCCAACCTAAACCAGCACCTTGTTCAACTAAAGTGGATAAGATTAATAAGAAGAAAGCTGGAGGGTTTAACCAAAAACTAATGTTATTTAGTCTTGGAAAGGCTACATCTGGTGCACCAATCATAATAGGTACTAACCAGTTCAGTAGATAGTTACTATTAAGTAACGTACTGGACTATATATTCTTAACCTTTTAGGAGTAACCTTTTAGGAGTAACCCCCCTCACTACAAACTTCAAACTTCAAACTTCAAACTTCAAACTTCAACGGGATTACCATCAAAATTATAGGTCCCCGAAAGGTGGGTAACCAAAGGGTTTTGGGTTGGATTATTCAGATCCATCCACTTTTAAACTCCTAAAGGTTAGTATGGCGTATAGTCTCTGGGGTTACTAATAACCTGCTGATTAAGAAAAAATATAACTTTTTTCAGCATAAAGCCATAAATGAAACTTAGTTTACCTAAGTTTTGGCAATTTTTATTTTACCAAAACCTCCAAATAAAGCAGGCATTACCATAAATAATAACATAATGATCCCATGCCCAGTGATAATTACATTATATAATTGTCCTGCTCCATCTAGTAAACCTCTACCAGCTAACCCTAATTCTAAACGAATGAACATGGATAAACTAGTACCTACTAAACCAGCAAATAAAGCTAAGGATAAGTATAAAATACCAATATCCTTATGACTTACACTAAAAAGCCATCTAGACATAAAACTTTTAAATAAACTAAAGTTAGTTAACATTTCTTCTCTTATTTAATATTTTATTTGTTATTTTTTTATTTCGCTTTAAAGGTGTCAGCTAACTGTTCCTTATTCTCTCCTAACCTCTTAGGGGTTTTTAATACCTTCAGAATGATGGTTACTAATAGGGGTACGATTCTTAATTAACATAACAAAGTTGAAGTGAGCGGAGGGGTCGCGAGTGCTTATTGTTATAACTTATTGTTATAATGGGGTCATTCTTTTATATTATTTAATATACCCTATCAATAAATGAAGGAATAAAAGTCTTCTTTTTTAAATTACCTTAACTTTAAATTTAATTTATTACCCTCCAGAGACACTACCCAATGTAGCTAACCATGGAGAGTGTAACATCTTTAATTATATATCGTATACCTCTAGTTACCCTTTAGGGTTTTGGGTTTTAGGGTTTTTCAACACCATCATTATGATGGGTCTATTTAACCCTAATCTTGTTAACCCTAATCTTGCCAAGGGTAGTTTAAAAAGGAAGCAAACAGCTTAGTAATAATAGTAAGCTAAAAAGAGGTAAATAATATAAATTAAGGATAATAAAAAGTACTTATAAAAAGGCGGTTATTTCTTGAAGTAAGCAACCTTGGATAATTGAAGCTTGGATAATTGAAGCTTGAGGTAAGCGCAAACATTAAACTTAAGCCATAGGTTTTACACCTAACCAAAATACACCAATTAAGATTGGTAAAAGAATAGCAAATTCTCGACGAGATAAATCGACTACTGAAGTTTTATAATTGAAGGTATTTGAATTATAACCATGAATTACACGATTAAAAGTCCAAAAACCATAAATAGCACCTAAAACTTGAGAAATACAGAAAATATAAGCATATAAAGAATTTACTGCAAAAATAGAAGTTAAACATAATACTTCTGCAATAAAGTTAGGAAATAATGGAAAACTAAGATTGGCTAATGTTAAAACAAAAAAGGTTGTAGCATATAATGGCATATGTGAACCTAATCCAGTTAAATATGGTAAATATTTAGTATGAGTACGTTCATATAAAAACCCTACTAATAAGAATAATCCAGGGGACACTAACCCATGTGCTACCATCATAAAAGTAGAAGAAGTAACACTATGTTCAGACATACTAAAGATAGCTAAAGAAACTAAAGCCATATGAGCAATAGAAGAATAAGCAATAATTTTTTTAAGATCTACTTGTTTTAAAATTGATAATGAACTAAATAAGAAACTAATAAAACAAATTGATGCAATTAAAGGAAATACTTTTACTACAAATGCTGGAAACATTGGAATTAAATAACGAATAATACCAATACCACCTAATTTTAGTAATACACCTGCTAATAATACACTACCTGCAGTAGGAGCAGCTACATGGGCTTCTGGGAGCCATAAATGGACAGGAATTAAAGGGATTTTAACAGCAAAAACAGCTAATAAACCCCACCCTAAAATCATTTGTTTATCTAAACTTAAAACGGAATCTCCACTACAAGTTAAAACAAATAAATTGGTACTACCATAATTACTGTATAAGATAAAAATAACAGGTAAGAAAATTAAACTACCAGCCATTGTATATAATACAATTTTATATGCAGCATCCATATTGGAATAATCACCAGTAGAATGTTTAACATATTGAGAACTAGTTAATTTTTCAGGACGAGCAATTAATAAGTATAAGAAAATAAGAGAAGCTTCAAAGAAAATATAGAAAAATAGTAAGTCTAATACTAATAAACTACCTAAAATTACTAATTCTAATAATAAAAATGTTAATATACCTGTTACTGTACGCATTAATATAATACATACTGGGAATATTCCACTTGTTAATAATACTAATGATAATCCTACTGCATCAATACCTAATGATAAATGAATAGAATCAATACTACAAACAAATTGGAATACATTACCTGAACCATCAAAAATGGTCCATAACCATAAGCTCCAAAATAAAGGAATAAAAGAAACAAGTAAACTTAAAATACGAAATAATGCAATATTAGTAGTAGGAATTAAAAATAACAATCCAAGAGCAAAAGTAAATAAGATTAAAAAAGATACAATAGTAGTATCAGGATTAAATAAAAAATCTAAAAACATTTATTTATATGATATGAAATTTATATTATATGAAATTTCTTATGTTTATCTTTTCTTTTTTCCCCTAAGGGGCTAGGGTCTCTAGTACCCGTCATATCAAGTATTTTTCACTAATTTGATTTATGTGCTAATACTAATGCACCAATTAAAGCAATTGTAAGAATTAAACTATTTAAAACTAAAACGTCAGCATATACAATATAAAAGGCATAACCAACATTACTAATGGATTCTAAAGTAGGTACAAAAGAGATAATAGTATTATTAGAAGAATTGATATTTAATAAGTCACTAAAGAAAAATAATCTTACTGATAAAAATCCTAACATTGCTAATACACTATATCCTCTATAATAAGCACGTAATTCAGTGGTAGGAATTTCTAATAACATAATAACAAATAAGAATAATACAGCTAATGCACCTACATAAACAAGTACATTAATAATGGCTAAGAATTCAAAACCTAAACTTAATAATACTACACAAGAGTTAATAAATAATAAAATACTATACATTAATGACATAAATACATTACGAGTGTAACTAATGGTAATACTTAATAATGCCATTAAAACGATAAAACTGTGTTCTAAAAACATTTCTTTTTTCCCCTATAGGGAAAATCCGTTTTGAAAATCCGTTTTGAAAATCCGTTTTGAAAATCCGTTGATGGCCTCACAATTGAGAACCTTACATGAAGTAAAGGGCTTTAAAATGCGACGGGTCCTAAAGACCCTAGCCCCTTTGGGGAAACATAAAAACAACGACCCCCAGTAGAGGAAAGAAAAGGCTTACTTCAAGATATGACGGGTCCTAGAGACCCTAGCCCCATAGGGGGATTTAATTTAAAATGATAAATATATTTTTGAGTAGATTTATTTAATTATTTAATTATTTAATTATTTTTAAGAATGGTAAGGTTTTAGGCGTATCTTCCTATTAACAGTTTATTAAACACTTTTAAGTTTAAACTGGACTATATTTTCTACTTTTAGTTTAATAGCGTATAGTCTCTGAGGTGTCCCTTATTACTTTATAAGAAACAATTCATTTTTTTTGAAATGAACTTTACTTAAAAAGGTTACCTGCTGATTAAACCAAATATTTAAGTTTTTTCAGCATATAGCTATTTTTACTTATATTAAATAAGTCTGCCTAATTTGATCTGGACAGCATATTCCACAGCGTATATCTATGGCTACCAATTTCTATGATTACAATCCTTGGGGACGTATCACCAGGTATACGATTATTTATTTAATCGTCCTTTTGACGGTCTGGACTACTGCGGGTCTCTAATCCGGTTCGCTACCCAAACTTCCGAGTTATAGCTTAGGAAATATAAGATAAACTATCTACATCATTGACATTCCTTAGTATATATTAACATTTGACTGTTCCACACTAAATTATGTTACACTTTATATACTCCATCACGCCTTCACTCACTGTTACCTATTCCTTACGTAATAAGCTAGCTCCTTCCGTCTTACCGCGGCTGCTGGCACGGAATTGGCCGGAGCTATTACTATAAATAGTTACTCTTATAAACATCATGTTCATGCTTTCGCATATTGACAAATTTTATGCACTGCTGCACTCCTACGAGCGAAGGCCTTTCTTTCATGGCCCTTGTGATCTGGTATGTTTAAAACAGACTACAAATAAGGCTAGATAAAGGCTAATAGTCACAATAATCTATAACCTAATTTGATGTAAGATTATTATAGTTTTATATATAACTTAGATAAGAAATATATAAAAGTATAATCTTTCTTCTATTTTTATTTATTTTTTTTTCCCCTATGGGGCTAGGGTCTCTAGGACCCGTCATATCAAGTCTTCTTTCTTATTTAAGTAATACCTTAAATATTATTTTAAAACGATACGTTTAAAATCGATACTTTTTAAAACGATACCTTTTAAAACGATACCTTTTAAAACGATACTTTTAAAAAAGAGTAATAATAATAAATTATTTTAAGTAATTTCTTATAAATGAATTTTACCTTATCAATGAATTTTACCTTATAAATGAATTTTACCTTATCAATGAATTTTACCTTAAATATCAATTTTACCTTATAAAAACTTTTAAAAGGTTTGATATGACGGGCCCTTATGCCTCTAACCCTTATGCCTCTAACCCTTTTGGAGTTATATACAAACATCATAATGAAGGATTATTACAACCCCTTAAATTGACGGGGATACCATCAGAATAGAATGATGGGCAGAATAGAATGATGGGTCCCTCATACGAGGTAAGGGGCTAAAATAAAAAAGAGTAATAATAAATTATTAAATAAATAACGTTAATTTTATTTAGTAGTGTTCATTTTAATACTGTTTAAATATAAGTAAGATTCTAACCAAGATAAGAATGGATAGATAATAACTAAATAAATAAATAAAATAACAGTACAGACTTGACCTAACACAATTGTAGATTCACAAATTTCTTGTCCACCTACCCATGTTAGCAAGGCTACGTCTGCAACGAACACCCAATAAAAACGTTCAGATAGCATTCTAAATTTTGGACTTCCTACATGGTTTACAGATAGGAATGGCATTGCAATAAGAGAAACAAATACTAATAATACACTTACTACACCCATAGCTTTATTAGGAATACTTCTTAAAATAGCATAGAACCAAAGGAAGTACCATTCAGGTACAATATGTTGAGGAGTAGAATAAGGATTAGCTGGAATTAAGTTATCAGGATGTCCTAACATTTCAGGATAGAAGAAAACTAAACAGGCGAATACAAATAATAAAATTAATACACCTAATAAATCTTTACTTGTGAAATATGTACCAAATGGAATTGTACTTCCTTGTGCATTTACTCCTAATGGATTAGTACTACCATATTGATGTAAAGCAGCGATATGGAAAATAGATAAACCAGCGAGAACGAAAGGTAATAGATAGTGTAAAGAGTAAAAACGGTTTAAAGTAGGATTATCTACAGAGAATCCTCCCCATAAATATGATAGTACTGTTTTCCCCACTACGGGTATAACCGTTGCTAGGCTAGTAATTACTGTTGCACCCCAAAAGGACATTTGCCCCCATGGTAAGACATACGAATACCCTCCATATAACCATAATATAAAAGAACAAATCAACTAGATAAAAAAATAAGTTAGACAATAATAAGTTAGATAATAATAAGTTAGATAATAATAATAAGTTAGTCGTTGATGTTAGCTCTCACATCAACGCTCGTACTAATAATAAGTTAGATTAATCCTTTTATATTGTTTCATATTATATGAATCTGTACTTCTCTTTGAAAGCCTTGAACTTTTAATTTTTTAAAAGGGATATTTCGACTATACATTAAGCATTCCCTAAGAAAACAAAAACCTATAGTCTATATAATCTAAAGTCTATATAATCTAAAGTCTATATAATCTAAAGTAATTGTGTTGTCTTATTTAATGTAAGCACATTCTTGGTAGCAAATATTAAGAAATTATTAAGAAAGTTTTATGATTGTTTTATGATAGTTTTATGTTTGTTTTATTATACTCGCTACTCTATTCAAGATCTTACTCGCTTATTTTGTTCACGAGTTTAGCCTCCATCAAATTAAAGGTGACTGTTCATTCTGAACCTAACCCTCGTCCGAGGTTACCACCCCTTAGGAGAATACCCATCGATGAGCTAGTCTGTAGCGATCCATATTCATAATAATCCTTAAAAATAAAATGAACTTTATAGAATCGACGGTCTTGAAACTGAAACAAGAATCTTTAACCGTTAACATCGACATCGCAAAAATTATTAACCGCGGAGTCAGCGGACGTTGATTTTTGAAATTTGATTTTTGAAATTTGATTTTTGAAATGAGCCGCTAACGGATACTAAAGAACATAACCCCATAGGGGTGACTCGCGCTAATAAAAGTAAAAAAAGTATAATTATACTTTTATTTAATTATACTTTAATTAAATTATAATTAATAAAATTCACTATGGATATAAAACAAAACGTTAATTTAATACATATAAACCCCAATACCAATATAAATACGACGGGTCCTAAAGACCCTAGCCCCTTAGGGGAAAAAATAAAAAAATGGTTTAAGTAATAGAATAGATAAAATAATAAGATAAAGAATAAGACTTGATATGACGGGTCCTAGAGACCCTAGCCCCATCAGGGAAAATAAGAAAATAAAAAGATAAAAATAAAAGAATAAGATGAATATAAAGATTAAGTTTTAAGTTTTAAAAAACCCAAATTTTTAAACATTTTATCACTATTCAAATATTTACGTACTGTTTTACGACAACATGAGAATACTTCACTAATTTGTTTAATTGAAGAGTATTCAGATATAATAATACCATCCTTATTAACTAAAAGAACGTATTTACCTTTAAATAAAGTATCTTTGTTATTAAGTAAGAATTTCTCTTTATATTCAGGATTCGCATAACGTGTTAAGGCACTAGATTTTAATTTATCATTAGTTTCGAAGGATAAATTTTTACCTTTATTAAGATTACCAATCATATCCTTCCGTTGTTGAGAGTAATTGACTTTCATTTTCTCACGTGTTTCTAAAGTATGTTTAAAACCTAATGATGAACTAGCAATAGGTAAAATGTTATAAACAGGTTTTAAAGTGGAAATATAGAAAGTTTCACGTTCTAATAATTTTAAATGATTAGATTGTAAGTTCTCTTTATGTACAAAACCATTAAAATATTCAATAATATGAAATGAAAAATTTTGAATTCCATATTTTTTTATTGAACGTTGTAATGCTTTATTAGAACCTGTAAAATTTACACAATGACTACGAAAACGTGAATTAATACGATTATTTATAGCACTTCCTACATAAAAATTTCCATTTATATTATTAACTACCATATATACTCCAGCCTTTTGTTTATTATCTTTATTAATTTGTAACTGTGTTTCAACTAAATGTAAATTATAATACGTTTTTACTGGGGTTATACTTACTTTTGATTTATCTTTTGTTGTTAAGTTTATACTATTTATACTATTTTCCCTTTTTTTACTATTTTCCCTTTTTTTACTATTTTCACTATTTATATTATTTATACCATTTTTACCATTTAAATTTGAAATACAACAAACATAAATTTCAGAATCTACTTTATAAACATTCTCAACAGTATTATAAAGAGGATTATCAATTATAAAATCAATTATAAAATCAATTATAAAATTATTTATAATTATATAATCCTTTATATTCTTCTTTAGGGTTTCATACATATTACTTACGTCATTAAATATCCATTTTTGGCTATCTACATAACCAATGAAGGCTGTTAAAACCATAACTAATAAAATAATTACACCAGTAATCCATACTGCTTCTCTAGGTTGATTACCACTACTATAATAAACACCACGTAGGATATGAATATATACTACAATAAAAAATAATGAGGCACCATTAGCATGTGCATAACGTAAAATCATACCAGATGGTACATCATTCATTAAATGTACTACACTATTAAAGGCTAAATCTACATGACCTACATAATGCATAGCTAATAAAATACCTGTAATGATTTGACTAAATAATACTACTCCGGCCAGGCTACCAAAGTTATAAGCATAACTTAAATTCATTGGAGTAGGATAAACAGTTAAGTGTTGATTAAGGACTTTTAAAGGACCTAATTTGTTAACAAAACGCATTTATTATTAATTTTATATTTAATTAAGTTTATTTTTATTTAATTTTATATATTTTTATATTTTTATAAATTTTTAATTTAGACGAATTTATCCAAGCTTCCTTTGATACTGCTTCTTACTTAATCCTTAGATACTGCTTCTTACTTAATCCTTAGATACCTATGTTTTGAAGTTTTCTTAAGACTCACTTTATAGAACCAATAAAAACCTTTCACTTCCCTTTAATCATACTACCGGGATTAACCTTTGTTACTCTATTTAAAAAGGATTGGTACCTAGTAATAAAGTGGTCACCAGTGCAGCGGCTTTGACTGAAGGGAAAGTGAGAGTTTCATTGGTAGTGATATCAATAAGGTAAGTTACTTTAGATAAAGGATTTTTTCACCTGTGTTTTGACCTAGTTTTGACCTAGTTTTGACTTACTGATCTGTAACTTTGGCTTTTCACTATATAAAATCGTCAGTGTTGGAATAAACCTAATGTAATGGGGGCACTATTAAAGAGATACCATTTGGAAACATATCAATTAATAAATTGTTTTCAATGTCACGAAGTGTTTTTAAATAATCACTATCTGGTACTTCTAAAAAATAAAAAACAACGATTTGTAAAGAGTCTAAACCATATTTATCTATTGAAAGCTGTAACCATACAATGGAAGCGTATTTATAAACTAAATTATTCATTAAACGAATATACAGATTAATAGCGCTACACTACATACATTTTACTGTTACCTTTACAATAAATACCGTAGGTACCTTTTTTATAAGCTAGTAAAAGCTTATTTACCTTAAATTACTCATAGCTTTAAATGTGTAATGCTTTTTCTTTTCTTTTCTTTTCTTTTCTTTTTAAACTGAACCTGTTTTTAAAAAACTTTACAGAGTTTATAAGAACGTTATGTACGTTATTAAGAAAACTGAAAAAACGCATTTATTTTATTTTTATTAATTTCTTTTTAAATATCTTCTTTTTATTAATTTCTTTTATTTTTCCTCTTTACGAACGGAAACTTTCAACTCTTATTTTTTATTTTATTTACTTACAGGACTTTAACCTTCTATGGTATTTAAACTGAAAAGATGGATTACAGTTTAAACTTTAATAATTCAGTTTTATTAATAAGTTAATGCGAAAATTAATAAGTGTGTGGAAAGTTACCTTTAGAGCTTTATTTGTTAGTTTTATTCTTAAATATATTTATAATTACTTTTTGTATGGGTTATTATTTCTTACTTTTTATTATTTCTTACTTTTTATTATTTCTTACTTTTTATTATTTCTTACTTTTTATTATTGCGGTTTAATTTAGTTGTTTTATTTATGATTATCAACTTATAATACATAATAAAATCTTTTTTATAATCTTCTTAAATTCTTAAATTTTTAAATTCTTTTCTTCTTATATTCTACTTTTCTTATTATAATCTTATATTCTTCTATTCTTCTATTCTTCTATTCTTCTTTTTTATATACTCTATCCAATTAATGTTAAATTAATAGCAAAATGAAATCTTCTATTAAACCTTCTAATAAACCTCCAATTAAACCTTCTAATAAACCTCCAATTAAACCTTCTAATAAACCTCCAATTAAACTATAAAATAAACTTCCAATAAGAAATTCAAAAAAGTCAAAAATAAACAATTTGATTCTTTTCTACTTCTAATTCGTTCACTGACTACAAAAGTATGGATTAGTACGAGCGTTGATGTAGGAGCACCGACTAATAGACAAAATGTTAAAAGTGGTGGGATTAAAAACTAAAAGATTTAAAACCTAATAGATTTAAAAACTAAAATTTTTTAAATCTAAAAGCGGTACGTATTAAATATAAAGGTGTTTGAAAACAATCCAAAGTATTAGGATATTTAAATAAGGTGACGGTTCATTCTGAACATAAAACTGTTGAAGTTTGAAGTTTGAAGTGAGGAGGAACAAATAAATTATTATTAAATTTACTTTTAACCAATAAATTTAAATTTAAACTTAAATTTAAACTTAAATTTAACAAATTAATTATTTTTAAATTTCTTTTTTTTTCAATTAAGTACAATTAAGTTTCTTATTATACGATATAATCAAAACTAGCATAGAAACTGAATAAGGCTAAGCTTAATGGTAAGAGTGATTTCCCAATGAATGTTAATCTTAAGATTACTTTTAAGTTCAGACTATGTAATCAAACTATACTAAATAGTATAATTAGTTGGGTTATAGTCGTTAAGCAAACTATTTTGCTTCAAGTAAAGTTTCAGTATTAACTCTTTCTTGAATATACCCCAATTGTTCTATCATATATAAATATGAAAGGACTTGTATTAATCCGAGTCTCATGAAGGAATCTGCACGGTATCTAGGTAAAGTACCTCTAACCCAAACAAAACCAAATAATAAAGTAATAATTTTTAAAGCACTGAAACCTCCAAGAAAATAAACAGAAGCTACTGCTGATAAAATAGATAAATTAGCATATTCAGCAATAAAGAATAATGCAAAACCTAAAGATGAATATTCTACATTAAACCCAGCAACTAATTCAGCTTCAGCCTCTGGTAAATCAAAAGGAATACGTTTAGATTCAGCTAAAATAGTAATAAGAAAAATAATTAATAAAGGTAAAAGTGCGAAGTGTACACCTTGAAAAGCATCAACAAAGTTTAAACTTTTCATACCTGTACTATCTGTTAAGAATAAACATATACTTAATAACACTGCACCAAATCCTAATTCATAAGATACCATTAAAGCTACAGAACGTAAGGCGCCAAGGAAAGCATATTTACTGTTACTGGCCCAGCCAGCTAATAAAACACCATAGACAGCTAAAGAACTTAAAGCCATTAAAATAACACCTTGATAAGAACTATCGCTAATAAAAATAATACTAAATGATACTTGACTTAATATAAATGCAATCATTGGTGCTGCACTAAAGGCTCCTGAAGCAGATAATTCTGGTAAAATAGGTTCTTTTACACCTAATTTTAAACCATCCCAAAATGGTTGTAATAATCCACCAATACCTGATGTTTGTGGTCCCATACGTCTTTGCATAGAAGCCATAACTTGACGTTCAAATAAAGTAGTAAAAGCAACAACTAATAAAATAGGTACTGTAATAGTAAAAATAGTTAATAAAATCATTTCTTTTTAATTTATATAAAACCCAAACTTAGAACTATTAAAAACTTATAGGTTACAAGTTTAATTAAACAAGTTTATTTTTTTCTCAGTAAATTTTTAAATGGATTAGGGTTCAAAAGTTATTCCTGAATCCAATGAATTTATTCCTGAATCCAATGAATTTATTTTTGTAATTTATTGTTATTTAAAGATTATATTATTTTTAATTATTGTTTTGTTTTTTCAAAGTATTTTTCTTTTCCCCGAATGGGCTAGGGTCTCTAGGACCCGTCATATCAAGTCTTATTTTCAAATTTGTATATTATCTATTTTAATTTCCCCTATGGGGCTAGGGTCTCTAGGACCCGTCGTAATTTAATTTTTATATTTCCCACAAGTATTCGTTCATTTGTTCCATCATCATGTTAAGGTGCACGGGGTCTTCAAATATGTTAAAATGTTAGTGTTTGTCTTTTCCACGCTCTTGTCTTTTCAATTGCGCTCATATCCAATATCCAATATCAAATATCCAATAACCAATATCCAATATCAAATATCCAATATCAAATATCCAATAACCAATATCCAATATCAAATATCCAATATCAAATATCAAATATCAAATATCAAAGGTTGATACAGTGACCACCAAAGTTACAAACACACAAACCCAAGAAAAATAAAAGTTAGATTTAATCTTAGTTTTTATTCTATCAAGGTTTTTACATTTAAGCTTTTTTGGTCGTTGATGTGAGCCCTACACTCACATCTTTTAACAACGCTACGGGCGTCCGAGACTCGCGAGGACGCTCGTACTTTCTTTAGATTTAATCTAAAGTTCAGACTATGTATTCAACCTTAGTTGTTAGGGTTATAGGTCGTTGAGCTATCTCCTTTATAACAAAATAAAAGAAGTTTTGCTTCAAGTTAACTAAACAAACCTTAGTTTTCTTGAATTTACCCTAATTTAATGACGACAATTTTATTTTATCGTCCCACATACACGTATCCGCATCTGCACGGACAATTCAATTTCACAGGATCCAGATTGGAGACAGCAAGACAGTCGTTACATCATTCATGCGCGACATCAATTAAATGTCAATGGATTTTGCTACCTTAGTCAATTACTCCTAATTAAATATAATACTTAAATTTAGTTAATTAATTTAAATAGGAATTCTTACATTTGCATGTAAGTTTGGACTTTATATTCTAGTTTTTTTCAATTAACTAGGATAACGTTAAGTCTCTGAAGACATCCCACTTTTATTAATTATAAGTTTAATTAATGCTAACTAATGCTAATTAATGCTAATTAATGCTAATTAATGCTAACTAATGCTAATTAATGCTAATTAATGCTAATTAATGCTCATTAATGCTCATATTAATGCTAATAAAAGTTTGTATATCTTGCTGGTTGTCTTACTTTAAATTTTAAACGAGCGGAGTGCTCCCTTCAAAATTCAAACTTCAACTTCTTGGTTATTTCAGTTTTTCATTAAGACTTTCCAGCATTTAGTTATCTTTCTTACGGCACAAAGGTTAGTACCGTTATAGTTACAGCAGCCGTTTACCTGAATCAATGGGCAGATGTCAGACTCTTTACCTACGTAAAATAAACATTCGCAGAGTCTTGTGTTTTTATTAAACAGTCGCTGCCTACAGTTGCATTTTGACATTTCTAGTCCTTACTTGTCTATAACCACGTAAGCATTTTGCCGAGTTCCTTCAATCTGGTTATTCCTAAATAGCCTTAGAACATAACTCTAATCCACCAGTGTCGGTTTGAGGTACGTTGTACTTTTTTATTTTTACATTATACTTTTTTTTTCTTAGGTGCTGTTGGATTCGAACCAACGATAGCTGGCTTATGAGACCAGTGCTTTAGGCCTGACTAAGCTAAGCACCTTTAATATTAAAAATCATAAAGATTTTTCTTAATAAAGAAATACTCTACGCCCACTTCACGCTTTAAAGAGCCTTGTAATTACCTGGCTTACCTCAAGAAATTTTGAAATTTTGAAATTTTGAAATTTTTAAATGTGCTGGCACGGTCATTACAAGCTTTGATGTGAACGAAGCCGCTTACTTCTTGAAATAAGCGTTGAAGTGCTAAGCGTTGAAGTGCTAAGCGGACGGATCAATCTGAATATAACCTAGATCTGAATATAACCTAGAAGAGGCAGCGTTCGCATAAATTCTTTTAAGTTGATAGGCTACCCACTTTGACCGTTAATGTGGTAACCTCATTAACGTTTGAAATGAAAGGTTAGGATCAAAATGATCTGTCCGTTCGCTACTATAAAAGTTTTATGGGATGACACGTGCGTGAGGCAAAAGGGAATATAGTAAGAAGGGAATATAGTAAGAAGGGAATATAGTAAGAGCGCCTCGCAAGTATGGACGCCCGTAGCGTTGTTAAAAGATATGAGCGCAGGGCTCATTTAAACGACATTGTAAAGACTTGATATGACGGGTCCTAGAGACCCTAGCCCCTACGGGGAAAATTTTAAAAGCGAACTTTTAAATTGTTCACTGCAAATAGGCCTTTATCTCCTGCTGTCCAAGTGATACGACCCCAATCTAATACAGTAATAGCAAAAGTACGAGCATATAATTGATCAAAACCCCAACGAGTAGCATTAAAACGAATAATACTAAAGCTTTGACTAGTTACTGCAGTAGTAGCGGTTAAGAAACCAGCAATAATTAAACCAACAGGTAAGGTTTTAACTAACCAAGGAATAAATAATAAAATACCAGATAATAAAGAGGTTCCAACCCAAATTTTAGCAATAATATCTAATAATAAGGTTGAAAAAGCAATACTTAATAAAATTGATTTTGGTTTAGAAATAGGAAAAATATTAAAATCAAGACCACTAAAATCATAATAGAAAGATTGTACAAATAATTTAACAGTATATGTACAAGTTACAAATGCAGCTAATAATAATAAAGTATGAACATAATCTGCAAAAGGATGGAAATATACATAACTTAAGTTAATAATTGCTTCTTTAGAATAAAATCCTGATGTTTCTGGTAATCCCATTAAACTTAAACCACATAATAAAAGGGTTAAATAACCAAATAATGTACAATGGGATCCTGTTAAACCACCATAACGTCCCATGTGTTGATCTTTTATCTTTATATTTACATATAAAGAAGGATTGTATCTTAACTAACTTTTATATTTAGTCTCCCGCGTTCAATCTCTGAGGATCGTTTTATTATTAGATTCCAGTTTAAACAAATTCTAAAGGGTGATAGTTTCATAAAAAAACAAACCCTAACTGGTTAACACTAAATTGTCTTTAAAGTATTTTTTAAAAAATTCGTTCTAATAATAATGGTTCCTGCTGATCAACCATTTTAAAACACCTGAAAACCTGCAACTAGCGAGTTGGTAATTATAGCTTAACCGATCACAGAGCGGACGTATAAATCCTAACTTCGAAAGAGTAAAATGCTTAAGGTAAAACGTAGCGGTTGGCCTTGGCCTTGGCCTTGGCCTTGGCCGTCGCTGTTACTTCAAAATTATTGGAGTAACCGATCTTTGATGTTTGATATTTTAAGTTTGAAATGAGCGCGCTTGAAATGACAAGGACCAGTAATTTATATTAACCCTGCTAATTTATATTAACCCTGCTAATTTATATTAACCCTGCGCTCACTTCTTTTATAAACGATACGGGCGCACATCAACAAGACATGCGAGACGCTCGTACACGAACTAGATTTAAAGGGTTTCCAGTATGAAAAATAGGTTTTTTAAGCATACAGCGGGATTTGTTATCTTTTAAAAGATTGGCCATCTATTAATAACCAATTATAACAAAAAAGTAAAAAGAACACAACAAATATTAAATTCAAGATAATTTAACACTACTTAATCTTAATATATATTTTTTACCATCAATAGTACAATAATGAGGAATATTTTTATCTATTTTACGATTAATAGTACTAACGGAAATAGGAAACTTACATGTACGAGCCATAAAAGCTTTTCCTACAAAACTAAAGATAAGTTGATTAGTTTCAAAGTCATAACAATAAACGGGTTTATTGGAAGTAGAAGCTTCCGAGGCTTTTAATTTATTTTCCTCAGAAAGTTGACGACCTTTAAGCGCATTACTTATTTTTTGACGCGTTTCAAGTTATACAACACGACCCTTTAATTTCTCACTCATTTTCTGACGAGCTTCAAGTGATACGTTACGCCCGTATTTGTTTTTACTCTGACCAAGGAAATTTAAATCAACGTTATAAGAAGGAAATAAAAGATAATACCAATTATTTTCCTTTAAACCTAAAGTTTGAACTAAATCTAAACCTAACTTTAGATTTTCATTTAAAGGAACTATTTCTAAAATATATAAATAAAAACTGTTGATGCCATACTTATCAATGGCATCACAAATAGGCATATTGTACTTATTAACACTTAAATAATAACTATCTAAGTAATTGTTTAAACGAGATTTAAAATTACCAGTTTGACCTACATAACATCTACCATTAGTTTAATTAACTAAATAATAAATAACAGGTACTTTCTCATATTTTTGTTTAATTTCATATCTAGTTAAAGGACTTAACTCTTCATAATATTCAACGTAACTTTCTGGTAGTTTATCTTTATCTCCATTTTCAAAAGTAGTACTATAATTACGTAATTGACTAAAACCATAATGATTTATAGTTGGAGTTGTTTTATATTTTAAGTTATTATCAATATTAAATTTAATATTATTTGATACTTGTTGAGTTTCGTTAATGTTATAATTGGATTTTTGATAGCCTCCACTACTCATAATGACAACACCTGCTGCTAAGAATAATCCTGCTTTGAAACTAGCATGAGACATTAAATGAGACATAGATGCTTCTACTCCTAATTCACCTAATCCTAAACTAACTAACATATAACCTAATTGGGAACAGGTACTAAAAGCAATAACACGTTTTAAGTCATTTTGAAATAAACCGAAAACACCACCCATAATAGCAGTTAAAGCACCAACTAATAAAACTAATGTATTATCAAAAATACTTAATCTAATCATTACATATATACCTGCTGTTACTAATGTAGCAGCATGAATTAAAGCAGATACAGGAGTAGGACCTTCCATAGAATCAGCTAACCAAACATGAAAAAGAATTTGAACACTTTTAGCCATAGAACCTAAAAGAATGGTAATACCAATAAGATTAGAAATGTTATTACTATCGTTTAATAATATTAAATCATAATCTAATGTTCCTGTATGCCACCATAACCAAATAATACTCCAAAGTAATAAACCATCACTAATTCTATTTACTACAATAGCTTTTAATGCACTTTTAGAAGCAGTTAAACGATGACTCCAATAACCAATTAATAAGAAAGAACTAACACCAATTCCTTCAAATCCTACGAACATAACTAATAATTGACTAGCACTAACTAAAATACCCATAAAAAAGGTGAAAAGAGATAAATAAGCTAAAAATAAGCTTAAATGAGGATCACTTTTCATATATACAGCAGAATAACATTGTACTGCAAAATTTACTACAGCTACTGTTAAAATCATATTAACAGCTAAACTATCATAATATAAACTCCATGATGTATCTAAAGATCCTACACTAAACCAAGTATTAAATAAGTTAATATAACTTTCACAACCTCCAAATATTACTTCATACCAAATAATTACACTTGATATGCATGCAATAAAACTTAATGTAATACTTACTATAATAGAACCTCTATGACCAATAGTTCTAGAAATAGGAGAACCATTAATTAAAAAACTTAAAAATAAGCTAAATAAAGGAAAACAAAACATTCATTCATTATTATACATTAATATATTTTCTTTAAGTTATTTTCTTTAAGTTATTTTCTTTAAGATATTTTTGTTTTTTATTCATTTTAAACGTATTTGCTAAAATAAAAAGGTTTAAACACAATACGCTAACTCATTTTTTTATCTAGAATCTTAACACTTTAGTTTTAAAATAAACTTAGCTTTGTTACAATGCAAACTTAGTGTCACAATAACTAAACCAGAGGTTTAAAGGTAAGGGTCCTTTCGTACTAATACCTTTTAGTGTTTTGATTCATGTGTATGTAGATAGAAACCCAACTGTCTCACGACGTTGTACGACATGTTATTCTTAAAATCACTTTTAAGTCCAGACTCTGTCTTCTTCTTTTTTTCTTTCCAACCCCTTACTTCTTGTGGACGCTGCCTCTTCTAGGTTAGGATCTGAATGATCCATCCGCTTTGCGCTTCAACGCAAGCGGCTCATTTAAACGCTCATATCAAATATCAACGCTTGTAATGACCGTGCCAGCTCTTTTCAAAATTTCAATTTTCTTGAGGTAAGCCTGGTCATTTTAAGGCTAGCGTTGATATGGGCGAAGTTTAAATTATGAATTTCGAAGTTAGCGAGGGCGAGGTAAAATAAAAGTTAGGTTTTGAAGTCGTTGAACATATCCCCTAACCTCGTTACTTCAAGGAATTGAGAGGGATATTAAAACCATCAGAATGATGGGTCATTTCAATTCAAAATCTCGTGGAAGTGCAGAGGTTTAAACGACGGGTCCTTGTGACCCTAGCCCCATTGGGGTTAAAATAAATGGGGTTAAAATAAAAGGAGAGTATGCTTCAAGTATATACATCCTTCTTACTTAAAACTTAAAACTTAAAAGGTTATATGTTCCTTGAATATTTCCTAATTAGTATCATATAATAATTATATATGATGAGTCTAACTTTCTTGTAAACTCAAATCACGTACCGCTTTAATCGGTGAACACCCGAACCCTTTATACCTTGTCCAGCATAAGGACGCGATGATTCAACATCGCAAAAATGTTAATAAGCATAAGTAATTTTGTAAATAATTGTTTATCTAATTAAGCTTATGTGTTTATATAACACTCTTTTGATATTCTCAAAAGTTCAGACTATATCTTCATTATATTTAATTATAATGTTTAGCTTTAGTCGTTGAGGTTTTTCCTGCTGGTTCTTTTTTAAGGTTCCAGCATATTGTACAAAGATACAATATTACCTTTTGTATCATTGTAAAGCTTTTAGCTTCTAAATCTATACATATTTTTTTATGTAACCCCTTATTTTATTGAGGTGCCAAACGCGAATGTCGATATGAACTCTCTATTCGCATAAGCCTGTTATCCCCGGCGTACCTTGAATCCAGTGATAGGTTCATTCTAATGAACCCGTTCGTTACTACCTGCAAATAAATAACTGAATATTTATAACATCTGCTCGAATTGTGTTTCTTACAGTTAAGCACAGCTTTATAGTTCACTTTTAGTATGCCTTTGTTTACGCTCGTTACTCTAATGAACGCGATCGCCCCAACCAAACAATTGGATAGAAACTACTACCTATAGCATAACGCTATAAAATCCTAAACGGATAAATTAAAATAGCTTGTGGTTTTATTCTGCTTATTATTTAATATACTTACACTATTTATATATTATAATACTATATATTTTAATACTATATATTTTAATACTATATATTTTAATACTATATATTTTAATACTATATAATTTTATAATTACACTATTGATATATTATAATACTATATAATATTATACTTACACTATTTATTTATATTTATTTTTTTTATTTAGTTATTTAATTTAGTTTTTTAATTTAACTTTACCTTTTTAGACTTTAATCCCTTTTTTTATATAGTTTCCTTCATTAACTCGTAAACCCGTAATTCAAGAAGTACGATTAAATAAATCTGCATAAAAGCTCCAATTTAAAAACTTTCCATTACTGTACTATTACGCTGTATCTCACACACTTAAGTTTTCTTTTATTTTTATTTTTTCCCCTATGGGGCTAGGGTCTCTAGGACCCGTCATATCAAGTATTTTTAAATTTATCTTTTCTATTTATGTTTTTTATTTTATTTTTTCTTGTCTCACATTTTCCTCACCTTTACGCTTTAAAATATATACTTATATACTTTAAAACTAGCATGTGTCGGTCCGTTTATCGTTGCTTGCTTACAGAGCATTGAATCAAACCCTCAAGTTTCTTCTAAAATTAATTACTTTTTTTATATTTATTTATATTTATCTATTTATATTTATCTTTTTATTTTTCCCCTATGGGGCTAGGGTCTCTAGGACCCGTCATATCAAGTTCAAGTCTTTTTATTACTTTTTATCTATTTTCACACCATAAGGCATTATATTAGAAGATATGAATCAACCTAAAGGATTCTACCTAAAGGATTCTACCTTTGTAATTGTAAAGAATCAAAAACATTTATTTATTTTATTTAATTATTCAACGTTTCACTTATTAATTAAGCTTAACCCTTGGATTTCCGGCTATGTATCAATACAAATAAAATAGTTAAAAACTCCTTGTTTAACCTTTTATTCGTATTAATATTTAATCAATTAATGTTACTCATGTTTACATACTCACTTCTGCCTAGTTGTTGTTTTCACTTTTTTAATAAATAGCAGAACGCTCTGTTACCTTCAAATACATTTCTTTTCTTTTAATATAATTTATTTTATCTTGTTTCTTTTGTTTCTTTTGTTTCTTTTTTTCCCCGAAGGGGCTAGGGTCTCTAGGACCCGTCGTCTTATTTTCCCCTTAAGGGGTTTTGTTATTGTTTATTGTTCGGTGTTCGGTTCATTATGTACCTTGTATTATGTATTATGCATTATGCATTATGTACCTTGTATTATGTATTATGTACCTTGTACCGTCATCTTTTTTTTTTGTTTCATCGGTTTCTTTTTGTTTTTATAGGGTTTAATTGGGTTGGAAAAGTTATTAAAAGGGTTGGGAAAGGTATTAAATGGGTGAAATTTAGAATTATTTCTTTATAAATATATACTCTTTAATTTACTTTTATTCCCCCTATGGGGCTAGGGTCTCTAGCACCCGTCCTATCTTGAAGTAAGTCTTTTTCCAATTCCTCCTTTTTATCACCCCTTCCCATCCTAATCAAAAATCAAAGACCTAATCAAAAATCAAAGACCTAATCAAAAATCAAAGAGGTTGGGGTGGTATTCCGAATAACCTCGGTAGAGGTTATGGTCTTTCAGACCCGTCTAATCTACTCGTCCTAACAACCTCGGTAGAGGTTATGGTCTTTCAGACCCGTCTAATCTACTCGTCCTAACAACCCATCTGACCAACTCGCCCGATTAATCCATTTAAATTGGGGTCCTCACAGGAGGGAAATGGCATATATATATGCCATCACAATACGGATCCTCACAGGAAGGTAAGGGCTTGATAGTGTGCCCATACCCTCGTGTGAGGATAACAATTAATATGCCTTCAAGTATAATATGCCTTCAAGTAAGGGCACACTATGATTTTAATGCCATCACAATTGGCATCCTCTCATGAGGGAAAGGGCATAACCCCAAAGAAAGAGCCAAAAGGGACTAAAAGAGGTTGAACCGACGGGCCCTAGAGACCCTAGCCCCATAGGGGAATAATATATAGCTTCTTAACATCTGAGGATATGTGACTCGAACACATATAGGTAGGACCAAAACCTACTGACTTACCCTTAGTCGAATCCTCATAAAAAGAAAGGATGAACAGAAAGGAGGAACAGAAAGGATTAACATAATGTATTAACATAATGTAATAACCTAAAGGATTAACAGAAAGGATGGGAGTCGAACCCACAACCATTAGTTTTGGAGACTAATACACTACCTATCGTGCTACCTTTCTAATACAAGCTATATTAAAGTTAAGTTAGTTTTATGAGTCAAATTGAAATTAACTAATTGAAATTAACTAATTGGCAGTACGAGCGACCTCGCTAGTATCGATGCGCGTAGCGTTTTTAAAAGAAGAGAGCGTTGATGTGAGAGCTCTTACTTAATAAAAAGATGACAGCTTAATAAAAAGATGACAGTTCAGAATTAACCTAAATTAAACTAAATTAACCTAATTTAACCAAAATTAATCTAATTTAACCTAAATTAACCTAAATTAAACTAAATTAACCTAAATTAAACTAAATTAACCGAACCCTCTAAAAACAAGAAGGTTCTCATACCATGATGTTTGTTTTATATTCGTTGATATGAGCCCTGCGCTCATAAAAACGCTACAGGCGCACATCAACGATACTCGCGAGGAGCTCGTACTTGTATTTTGTTTTTCCCCCGATGGGGCTAGGGTCTCTAGGACCCGTCGTATCTTGTATTTTGTTTTAACTTGGGGACCTTAGCATTACGTTATGACTCTTTACATTTTGACATACTACCTTCCCACAATATGTCTGACTAGAGTCTACAATCCATTAATCTTCAGTTATTCACATAAACTTAATGGTTAAACTTTTATGACTCCGTACTACTATAATAGCTTTCACAGAGAACCAGCTATCACTAATCTCGTTTAGCATTTCACCACTATTCTAAAATCTCCCGAATCTTTTGCAACAGATACCGGTGAGGTCATGTAAAAAACATACCTGTTCTAAAATAGATCGATTAGTTTCGGGTATAATGAAAGATTTATTTTTTAATTGTATTGTTTTTTTATGTATTTGAACGTCTGCTACGGTGTTATTTTCTCTCCCTTACATCTGTATAGCCATCTCACTATTCATGTGCGCTAATACGCGATCATTATATTAATGGACGCTTCCAATCCAAGATTCATGAAGTCCTTGCGACATGACCGTGATTTATTTTAGAATAATTAAGGTTTAATTTATTATAATCCTGATTATTATGATTATCATTATTATTATTATGATTATTATGTTTATTATGATTATGATTATCATTATTATTATTATTATTATGATTATTATGATTTTCCCCGATGGGGCTAGGGTCTCTAGGACCCGTCATATCAAGTCTTATTTTCCCCGAAGGGGCTAGTGTCTCTAGGACCCGTCATATCAAGTCTTATTTTTATGATTTATACGTTTTTTTATTATTATTTTCA
>LKMJ01000493.1_pt1 | contig 30020 bp, 26 predicted proteins | sample 643391 | NCBI WGS metagenome assembly LKMJ01 (sample SAMN04112250, study PRJNA286221) | soda lake metagenome | biome: soda lake; feature: Kulunda Steppe; material: water; isolation source: sample PL-Br10 brine of Picturesque Lake | place: Russia: Kulunda steppe | collected 2010-07 | reverse complement strand
TTGACCTCCTCCCACCCGTGAACGGGGTGGGATTCCCACGGCACCGCACCGCTTGGTTGGGAGTTTCAGGTTTGCAGTCGTGGTCGGCATGACCGGACTGCTGGCGGGGCCAAGCCGCCGTTACTCCTATCCCGGCATGGGATTCAGAGTTACCGTGCTGTTCGGAATCCACAACCAGCGGCCCGAAGGGGATTCCTTCAGACGTGGTGTGGCTCGAATCCCGATATTATCTGTTTAAGAGGGCGGCAAGACCGCCTCGGCGGGATCATGCCTACGTTTCGATTGAATATAAAACTCCGGGATGGCTCCATCCCGTGGAGAGATTCCCAGTTGTCGGCTTCATCCACACCCGTAAACGGGTGGGCTTTCGCCTCGATACCGCTGTAACTCCCGACCGATCCCGCGCCCCAGCGGCGTTTATAAAACCTTTCGGGGGATCACAAACTTTATTGTATCATTCCACCATCGGTTCGACTGCATCAACTGGACAACGGGAAGATAATTATATATAGGTAGGCAGGGTTTACCCTCTGTAATCCTCGCTTCCGGGGATCGCGCGGGGTAACTCCACCTGAAATGAAGGGGTATGAACGAGAGGGAGGGGCCGAAGTTCGGAAATAATGACTGACAAAAACACCGGGGAAGGATCTTCAGACGAGGATCGGGCGAAAGACGACCGAGGAGGGAACCCTTCGGGGGACAGTTCCAGCCACGGTTCGGAGGCCCGATCAAACCCTGACCAACCGAGTCCCGGTTCGGACCCGTCTTCCGAGCAGAACGACCCTGTTGATTTAAATACTAATTCGGATAGAAAACGAACCGATACACCTTCTCTGTCTAGCGGTATTCCAGACGAAACGAGGGGGTCTGAGAAAACCGGGGACGGCTCAGCCCCGGATTCGGACGCTACCGACCCCGTTTCCGATCCGGGTACTGCCGACCGCGTTTCGGATACCGCCGAGCGTGTCGGCGATCACGAACCCGGTGTGGGTGGCCCGGACGGCTTTTCGGGTGATATCGACCTCGACGATCTGGATCTCGACGCCGAAGCCGACGAGGACGCCGATGAGGCCTCCCGGGGACTCTTCGATGATCTCCTCGAAGGCGAACCGATCTTCGAGAACAAGGAGGTCCTCCGGCCGTCGTATACACCCCACAAACTCCCGCATCGCGAAGAGCAGATCAACAACATGGCGACGATCCTCGTTACCGCGCTCCGCGGGGACACCCCGTCGAACATTCTCATCTACGGCAAGACGGGGACCGGCAAGACCGCGAGCGCGAAGTTCGTCAGCGAGGAACTCGAAACCACCTCACAAAAATACGAGGTCCCGTGTGAAGTCGAGTATATCAACTGCGAGGTGACCGACACCCAGTATCGGGTTCTCGCACAGCTGGCCAACAAGTTCATCGAAAAAAACGAGACGTACATCGAGGGTCGCCTCGAAGAACTGAACGACCTCCACGAGCGCGCGACCGACTCCGGCGCCGCCCTCGAAGACGACCTCGAGGAGTTCGACAGCGTCGGGACCCTCGAAGATCGCATCGGGACCCTTGAAGACGACCTCGAGGAGTTCGATCCCGTCCCGATGACCGGCTGGCCGACCGACCGGGTCTACTCGACGTTTTTCGACGCCGTCGATTACCACGAGCGCGTCGTCGTCATCATGCTCGACGAGATCGACAAACTCGTCGAGAAAAGCGGCGACGACACGCTGTATAACCTCTCACGGATGAACTCCGAACTCGAGAACTCTCGGGTCTCGATCATGGGGATCTCCAACGACCTCAAGTTTACCGACTTCCTCGACCCCCGGGTCAAATCCAGCCTCGGCGAGGAGGAGATCGTCTTCCCCCCCTACGACGCCACACAGCTCCGGGATATCCTCCAGCATCGCGCCGAAACCGCCTTTAAACCCGACATCCTTTCCGAGGACGTCATCCCGCTGTGTGCCGCCTTCGCGGCCCAAGAACACGGCGACGCCCGCCGGGCGCTGGATCTCCTCCGGACGGCCGGCGAACTCGCCGAGCGCGGCCGGACCGAAACCGTCGAGGAGAAACACGTCCGGAAGGCCCAAGAGAAGATCGAGCTCGACCGCGTCGTCGAGGTCGTTCGAACCCTCCCGACGCAGTCGAAGCTCGTCCTCTATGCGACGATCCTGCTCGAGAAGAACGGCGTCCACAACATCAACACCGGCGAGGTGTTCAACATCTACAAACGCCTCTGTCAGGAGATCGACGCCGACGTGCTCACCCAGCGCCGGGTCACCGACCTGATAAGCGAACTGGACATGCTCGGCATCGTCAACGCCATCGTCGTCTCGAAGGGCCGCTACGGCCGGACCAAGGAGATCAACCTCTCGGTGCCGCTCGAGGAGACCGAGGCCGTCCTCCTCTCGGATTCCCGTGTCGGCGAGGTCGAGGACGCCCAGCCGTTCGTTCAGGCCCGATTCGATAACTGATCGTTCTCGATCCCGTTTCTGTCAAAAGATCTCCGTCAATCCAGAGACAACCACGACACCCAAGTGCGCGACGCGTCCATCCCCTCGCATGAAGATCGCAGTGTACGGCGCCGGCGGCGTCGGTGCCTACTTCGGCGGCCGTCTGGCACAGGCCGGCGCGGACGTCCATCTGATCGCCCGCGGCGAACATCTCGAGGCGTTGCGGACGAACGGTCTCGATATCGAGAGCGTCCACGGCGATTTCAGCGTCGAGCTCCCCGCCTCCGACGACCCGGCCGATATCGGACCATGCGACGTCGTCCTCTTCTGTGTCAAATCGTTCGACACCGTCTCCGCGGCCCGCGACCTCGAACCGCTGCTCGGCGAGGACACGGCCGTCATCTCGCTGCAGAACGGGGTCGAAAACGAGGACCACCTCGCCGAGGAGATCGGCCGACAGCGAGTCATGGGCGGGGTCGCCTACATCTTCTCGACGATCGGCGATCCGGGCGTGATCGAACACACTGACGGCCCTGCCCGGATCATCTACGGCGAACTGGACGGCGAACGGAGCGACCGCGCCGAACGGTTTCACGAACTGTGCGAGAGCGCTCCGGGGATGGAAGGTGTCCTCTCGGAGACGATCCGGACGGAACTGTGGAACAAATACACGTTCATCGCCGCGATGTCGGGCGTGACGGCGGCGATACGGCTCCCGATCGGGGCCATTCGCGAGGTCGACGACTCGTGGGAACTCTTCGTCGATCTCCTCGAGGAAGTCCGGACGGTTGCGGCCGCCGAAGGGGTCGAGGTCACCGACGACGTCCTCGCGGAGTGGATCGAGTTCGCTCGCGATCTCGATGCGGGAACGTACTCCTCTCTGCATTACGACATGACGAACGACAAACCGATGGAACTCGAAGCGCTTCAGGGCGCCGTGCTCCGGAAGGCGGACGAACACGACCTCGACGTCCCACGGTTCCGAACCATCTACTCGATCCTCCGGCCCTGGGCGGTACGAAACGAGTCGCCCGACGGGGCGTGAAGGTACCTCCCGCGTGACCCCTCCGTTTCCGATGGAGAAACACCGCCTGTCTCCCTCATGACGCCGACTTTCGCCCGTCCACGAATTGAAGCCTTTAAATCGCTTCCCGCAGAACCGACGGAACATGAGCCAACCCACAAAGGTCGTCCTCGGGACGATCGGCGCCTCGGTCGTCGTCGGACTGCTGTTGCTCGTCGCCATCGCCGTCGTGTAATGTTCGACCGTCGGGAACTCTCCGGCGAACTCGCCGGGGTCCGCGACGATCACGCACCCGAAACGATCGTCGTCGACGCGGCAAACGACTTCGAAACGCTCCCCTCGGCCGTCGCCGAGAACCTTCTCCCGGTCGTCGATTCGGTCGAGCCACTCTCGTACGACGACTCGTGGCTTCCCGACGACGCCCCCGCGACGCTCTTTGAGCTCGCGGGCGATTCGTTCACGATCGGTGCGCCGGGCGACGGTGGCGTCGCCTGGACGCGACAGACGACGCCACCGGTCGTCTTCGTCAAGCCCCGACTCGCCGGCTCGCCGGAGGGGTTCGTCCGGTTTCTGATCGCCGAGTCACTCGTCGAGATCGGGCTCGACGCTCCGGAACACTTCCTCGGTTTCTTCGGGGAGTCGTACCGGTCGTTCGCCGACGCCGTTCCCCTCCCGCCGAACGAGACGTATCAACTCGCCGCCGCGCTCCATACGGCCCACATCGGCGTCCGAAGCTCGGAGGTCTTCGCCGGCTGGGCGGACACCTATCCCGACCTCCACGCCGAATGGGTCGACGCCGGCGAACGACTCGAACCGCGGCTCGGGGATCTCTCCCGCGACGTCGCCATCGGCCGAACGGACTTTTCGGACGCGGCGGAGTTGGCCTGCAGCGCCGTCAAACACGATGTCGAACTCCCGACCCCCTTCGACGCGCTCGATACGGCGGCGTACCGGAACCACGGGGTCGAGTTCGCGCTTCGGTGGGCCGAGAAGACGTTCGAGGCGCTCGAAGGGGAGTGAACGGCGCGGGGTGTTTTTTCCCGTTCGACCGAGTGACTCAGTCCGACGAGAGTGCGTATAGATCGCCGCTCTCGAACGGCCCGGCGAACGGAACCACGTACAGCCGCTCTCCGACGGCTGTGATCGGGCCATCGATTCGCCAGCGCTCGTCGTGCCAGCGTCTCTCCCCGTCCGGGCTGACGGCAAACAGCCCGTCGTTCGGCGTTCCGAAGTACACGCCGTCGCCGACGGCCGTCGGCTGTGTCGAGTACACGTCGGTCCGAACCGTCCACAGCTTTTCGCCCGTTTCGAGATCGAGACACCGGGTTCGTGATCCGTTTCCGGCCGGCAAATACACCTTCCCGTGAGCGACAGCCGGCCTCGTGCTCGGCCCGATTTCCCGGTCGTACGCCCAGACGCGCTCCCCGTCCCGCCGATCGAGTGCGATCAGGTGCCCCCGATCTGTACAGACCAGAACGATTTCGTCGGTCACGACGGGTGCCGAATGGATACTCTCCATATCGTCCCGTATCCAGCTGAGATCGCCCCCGTCCCGGATCGCGGACACGACGCTGCCGTCGCTTCCGGTCCCGGTCGTGTAGACCGCCCCGTCTACGACCGCGAGTGCGTGAGTCGGACGAGACTCTGCCTGCCAGCGTTGTTCGCCCGTTTCGACGTCCAGCGCGACGACCTTCGGACCGGGCTCGATCGCGTAGACGTTCCCGTTGGCGACGACCGACGAGCCGCGCCGGATCCAGGCGTCGCTCGTCCACAGCTCCTCGCCGTCGTCGGCCGCAAGCGCGTACGTTCCGTTGTCCGAGGTGACGTACACCACCTCCCGAGTCAGCGAGGGGATCGAGCGAACCCCGGCGTTCGGATCGGCCTCGTACGTCCAGAGCTGGGTCCCGTCGACCGTATAACAGACCACGTCACCGGTCTGTGTGCCGAAATACAGGCGCTCGTCGGCTACCGCGACGGCGCCTCCCTCACGCGCCGCGATCCCGGAGCCGCCGTCCGTGAGCCGACTCGCGTCGAGATCGTTCGACCGGAGCGTGCCGTCGGGGTTGTATCCGGTGTTGGCAGCGTCGAAGCCGTCACGGGGCCACGCTACGGTGCCGGAGGTGTACGGCGTCGGGTCACGATCGCCGATCGACCCGCCCGACGCACCGCGATCGAGTACGGATAGACAGCCGGCTGTCAGGAAACATCCCCTGCCTCCCATCGCTGTCAGCAGCTGCCGGCGACGCCGTTCCATGGTCGCCGATACCGGGCGATCCGAATAAAAACTACTCAAAAGTAAAACGATCCTTTTCGTGATCCCGTCTCACACCTCCGCATCGTGGTTCGCTTGAGAGCGGAACTGAAGCGAGAGTCTCGATAAAAACGAATCCGTACTGCCCCGATACCCCTGCGGGGAATCGCTATATGAGGCCGCTCCGAACGTGCGGCGTATGAGCGAGTTCAACTTCGTCAAACCGATCGCCGTCCGCTTCGGCGACCTCGACACGCTCGGCCACGTCAACAACGTCCCCTACGTCAGATATCTCGAGGAGGGGCGGGGAAGCTACTACGACGAGGTCGTCGGCGTGCCCTTCGAGGACCTCGCGACGGTCATCGCCGAACTCAACGTCGAATACAGGAGCGAGATCACCCGCGGTCAGACGGTCGAGGTCGCCGTCCGGGTGCCCGAACTCGGCGACTCGAGCGTCCCCATGGAGTACGAGATCAGGGCGACGGACCCCGACACCGGCGAGACGACGGTCGCGGCGACGGCCGAGACGGTGCAGGTCAACACCGACCGCGAGACGGGCGGCGTCGCCCCGATCCCCGATGCGTGGCGAACCGCGATCGAGGCCCACGAGAACTGGTGACCGCCTGCCGCCAGTCAGTGATGATTCCTTGCGGTCGATCAGTGGTGACCGCCCGCTACCGATCTCTCACTGGTAGGCGGCGAGCCCGGTGAGGTCCTCGCCGAGGACGAGCGTGTGGATGTCGTGGGTGCCCTCGTAGGTGTAGACGGTCTCGAGGTTCGCCATGTGCCGCATCGGCGAGTAGTCGGCGGTGATCCCGTTGCCACCGAGCATCTCGCGGGCGATCCGGGACTGATCGCGCGCCGTGCGGACGTTGTTCCGTTTGGCCATCGAGACGTGCTGGGGCCGCATCTCGCCGCGCTCTTTCAGTTCGGCCAGCCGGTCAGCCAGCAGCTGCGCCAGCGTGATCTGGGTCGCCATCTCGGCGAGTTTGTCCTGCTGCAGTTGGAACCGGCCGATCGGGCCGCCGAACTGCTCGCGATCGATCGCGTACTGTCGGGCGGTCTCGAAGCAGTCTCTCGCCGCGCCGATCGCCCCCCAGGCGATGCCGTAGCGGGCCTGCGTGAGACACGACAGCGGTCCTTTCATCCCCTTTACTTCGGGCAGAACGGCCGTCTCCTCGACGCGGACGTCGTCGAGGTGGATCTCGCCGGTGACCGAGGCCCGAAGCGAGAGCTTCTCGTCGATCTTGTTGGTCGTCACGCCCGCCGTTTCGGTGTCGACCAGAAAGCCACGGACGGTGTCGTCCTCCGAGCGGTCCTTCGCCCAGACGACGGCGACGTCGGCGATCGGCGAGTTGGTGATCCACGTCTTCGTCCCGTTGAGCACGTATCCGTCGCCGTCGCGTTCGGCGTGGGTCTCCATCGCCGAGGGGTTCGAACCGTGTTCGGGTTCGGTGAGGCCGAAACAGCCGACCTTTTCGCCGCTACCGAGATCCCACAGGTACTCCTCTTTCTGTTCGTCGCTGCCGAAGGCGTGGATCGGGTACATGACGAGTGCGCCCTGAACGGAGGCCATCGACCGCAGCCCCGAGTCACACGCCTCCAGTTCCTGCATCAACAGTCCGTAGGCTCGCTCCGAGAGGTTCGGGAGGCCGTAGCCGTCGAGGTTCGGCGCGTAGAACCCGAGTTCGCCCATCTCCGTGATGAGTTCTTTCGGGAATGTCCCCTCGATCCAGTGTTCGCCGATGTCGGGTCTGACGCGGTCCTCGACGAACTCCCGGGCCGTGTTCCGGACCATCCGCTCTTCCTCGCCGAGATCTGATTCGAGATCGAAGTAATCGAGCATACTTCGGTTTGGATTCGGTGGGGCAAAAACGCTCGTATCGACGTCGGTGTTGCTTTCTCGTGGTTCGTGGGCTCACCGCCGCCGTCTCGCCACGCGCTCCTCGGCCGTCTCCGTCGTGACGACCTCGTATAACAGCGCCCGCCCGACCCCCGACCCGCCGCCGTCTTTCGGTCGCAACACCCGCCCGAGCCGCTGGGTGAACTCGCGCTCGCTGCCCGAGCCCGAAAGGACGACCGCGACGTTCGCGTCGGGGACGTCAACCCCCTCGTCAAGGACGTTTGCCGCGACGACGCGGGAGTACTCGCCGCGACGGAACTTCCCGAGGATCTCCCGACGTTCGTCGGCCGGCGTCTCGTTCGTGATCGGTGCGATGAGAAAGCGTTCGGCGAGTTCGTAGACGAGATCGGTGTAGGCGGTGAAGACGATGATCCGGTCATCGCGGTGGCGATCGAGGATCTCCGCGAGCGCGTCGGTCTTCCCGTCGGCGTTCATCATCACTTCGCGGGCGCGCTGTTTGGCGAGCAGCGCCTCCCGTGCCTCGGGATCGGAGCCGGACCGTTTGACGAGCTCCTGATAATCACTTCCACTCCGGAGCTGGATACCTGAACTCGCCAGATAGTCGGTGAACGTCCCCTGCAGTCGCTCGTAGCGCTCGCGCTCTTCGGGCGTCAACTCGACTTCGACTCGCTTGATGTCGTAATCGGCGAGATGTTCGCCGGCCAGATCCTCCGCTGAAAGCCGGTAGACGACATCCCCGACGAGTTCTTCGATCGCCTCGTGTGCGCCGTCGGGTCGTTCGAACGTCGCGGTGAGCCCCAGCCGTGCCGGGGCCGCCGAGAGCCGCGCGATGTCGCGATACCCCTCGCCACCGAGGTGATGCACTTCGTCGAAGATCACGAGCCCGAACCGATCGCCCAGTTCGTCGGCACGCAGGTACGCCGAATCGTAGGTCGCGACCGTGATCGGCTCGACGCGTTGGACCCCGCCCCCGAGCCGGCCGATCGCCGTTTCGTCGCCGAACTCCGCCTCGAGTTCGCCGTGCCACTGCTCGAGGAGATCGATCGTCGGGACGACGACAAGCGTCGGTGTCGAAAGCGCCGCGATCGCACCGATCGCGAGGACGGTCTTGCCGCTGCCGGTCGGCAACTCGACGACGCCGCGCTCTCGCTTTTCGCGCCACGCTTCGAGCGCGTCGGTCTGGTACTCCCGGAGTTCGTAGTCGGTCGTGAGACCGTCGAGGTCCTCGATCGTGAGCACCCGATCATCGAGCGGGAGTCCGCGGTCGACACACAGCCGAAGGAGATACGGATACCGGTAGGCTGGCGCGCGGTACGTCTTCGATCGGGGGTCGGCTTCGACGAACGACAGACTCTCGAGTGCGCCCGCCGATTCGCCCTCGATCCGGACCGTCCCGTCGTCGTACCGGAGCGTAACCACGGCGGCTCTCGGCGGCGCGTCGGCTTAACTCCCGCGGGGACCGTCCACGATTCTCAACCCTTATTGTCGCCGACCGGTTCCGTTCGTGTATGAGCGACGAGGACGGTGAGACCGTCGGATCGGCCGCCGACACCGAGGGGCCGTCGGCGGGGACGGACGGAACCGAGGCCCAGGGCGCCTCGACCGAGGCGGACGACACCAGTACCGACGAGGGACCGCCGATCGGTGAGATCGCCGACCGTATCGAGCGAACCGATCCGGAGACGATCGCCGAGGAGATCGCGACGCTTCGCGAGGAACTCGCGGCGCTCCAAACCGAGCGCGACGACGTCGAGGAGCGGCTCAAACGCAAACAGGCCGAGTTTCAGAACTACAAGAAACGACAGGAAAAACAGCGCGAAAGAGAGCAGGCCCGCGCGACCGAGGCACTCGTCTCCGAACTGCTGGAGGTCCGAGACAACCTCAAACGCGCGCTCGAGCAGGACGAAGGGGCCGACATCCGCGACGGCGTCGAGGCGACGTTTCGGGGCCTCGATGACGTCCTCGAAGGGGAGGGCGTCGAACCCGTCGAACCCGAACCGGGGACGTCGACCGACCCGACGCGACACGAGGTCCTGCTGGGCGTCGAAAGCGATCAGCCCGAAGGGACGGTCGCCGAAGTTCACCGCCCCGGCTACGAGATGGCCGGGAAGGTCCTCCGGCCGGCGCAGGTGACGGTCTCGGAGGGGCCGGCTGACGACGCAACCGGTGGCGAAGACGCGTCCGACGGCACCGACGAGTAGCTCGGCAGTCCCGACGAATAGCGGTTCTGTTTATATCTCTCGGTATTCGAAACAACTATTCCCGAAAACCGCAGGAAGGGAATCCAACGCTCGAAACGCCCATTCGCTGTATCTAGCAACTTTTAACCGACTCAATCCGATAGATACGGACAACATGGCGAGCAACAAGATCCTCGGTATCGATCTCGGTACCACCAACTCCGCCTTCGCGGTGATGGAGGGTGGCGATCCCGAGATCATCGTCAACGGCGAAGGTGAACGAACGACGCCGTCGGTCGTCGCGTTCACGGACGACGACGAACGGCTGGTCGGGAAACCGGCGAAAAACCAGGCCGTCCAGAACCCCGAAAAGACGATCCAGTCGATCAAACGCCACATGGGGGAGGACGACTACACCGTCTCTATCGACGACGAGGAGTACACGCCCGAGCAGATCTCGGCGATGATCCTCCAGAAGATCAAACGCGACGCCGAGGAGTATCTCGGCGACGAGATCGAGAAGGCGGTCATCACCGTCCCGGCGTATTTCAACGACCGACAGCGGCAGGCGACGAAGGACGCCGGCGAGATCGCCGGCTTCGAGGTCGAACGCATCGTCAACGAGCCGACCGCGGCGGCGATGGCCTACGGGCTCGACGACGACACCGATCAGACGGTGCTCGTCTACGATCTCGGCGGCGGCACCTTCGACGTCTCCGTCCTCGATCTCGGCGGCGGCGTCTACGAGGTCGTCGCGACCAACGGGGACAACGACCTCGGCGGCGACGACTGGGACGGGGCGATCATCGACCATCTGGCCGACTCCTTCGAAGACGAACACGGGGTCGACCTTCGGGAGGACCGACAGGCCCTCCAGCGGCTCACCGAGGCCGCCGAGGAGGCCAAGATCGAACTCTCCTCGCGGAAGGAGGCGAGTATCAACCTCCCCTTCATTGCCGCAACCGACGAGGGGCCGCTCAACCTCGAAGAGAAGATCTCGCGGGCGAAGTTCGAATCGCTCACGAGCGACCTGATCGACCGGACCGTCGGTCCGACGGAACAGGCGCTTTCCGACGCCGGCTACTCGAAGGGCGATATCGACGAGGTCATCCTCGTCGGCGGGTCGACACGGATGCCGCAGGTCCAAGAGAAGGTCGAATCGCTCACCGGCCAGGAGCCGAAAAAGAACGTCAATCCGGACGAGGCTGTCGCGCTCGGCGCGGCGATCCAGGGCGGCGTGCTGTCGGGCGACGTCGACGACATCGTCCTGCTCGACGTGACGCCGCTTAGCCTGGGTATCGAAGTCAAGGGCGGTCTCTTCGAGCGACTGATCGACAAGAACACGACGATCCCGACGGAGGCCTCGAAGGTCTTCACGACGGCGGCGCCGAACCAGACCTCCGTCAACATCCGCGTCTTCCAGGGCGAACGCGAGATCGCCGACGAGAACGAACTGCTGGGCGCCTTCCAGCTGACGGGCATCCCGCCGGCCCCGGCCGGAACGCCGCAGATCGAGGTGTCGTTCGACATCGACGAGAACGGCATCGTCAACGTCTCCGCCGAGGATCAGGGCTCGGGCAACAGCGAGGACATCACCATCGAGGGCGGCGCCGGGCTCTCCGACGAGGAGATCGAACAGATGCAGGAGGAGGCCGAAGAGCACGCCGAGGAGGACCAGAAACGCCGCGAGCGGATCGAGGCCAGAAACGACGCCGAGTCGACGATCCAGCGCGCCGAAACCTTACTCGAGGAGAACGAGGAGGCCGTCGACGACGAGATCCGTGCCGACATCGAGGCCGCGATGGACGACCTCCGCGACGTCGTCGAGGACGAGGAGGCGACGACCGAGGAGCTCACGGAGGCGACCGAGGAACTCGCCGAGGAGCTACAGGAGATCGGCAAGCAGATGTACCAACAGCAGGCCGCGGGTGCCGAAGGCGCCGGTGCCGGTGCGGGTGCCGGCGGCATGGGCGGTATGGGCGGCGCCGGCGGCATGGGTGGCATGGGCGGTGCCGGCCCCGGCGGTATGGGCGGTGCCGGTCAGGCCGGTGCGGGCCAGGGCGGCGACGAGGAGTTCGTCGATGCCGACTTCGAGGACGTCGACGACGAGGACGACGACGAGGAATAGGCGCTCAGTTATCCGTCTCTTCGCGACCGCTTTTCAGCCGATCCCACAGCCACAGAAGCAGGATGAACGGCGCAAGCGGGAGCAAAAGCAGCATGGCCCCGAGCCCGATGACGGTGTCCAGGATTCGGTTGCCGATCGACGGCCCGGGACGGGAGGCAGTATCCGACATGGTATGCGGGACGTAGACGGCTCGGTTACATAACGGTGGTGCCACGTCAGGCTGTGCTCTCCGGGAGCTCGTACCCCTGAGGAGATTCGTCACTCGGGGGCGTATCCTTCGTAGATGTGGTCCGTTCGTGCCGCCGTGAGGAAATCGCTCCTGTGGAGGCCGTCAATCGTTGGATTTCCGCCGCTGTTCGGGATGGTTTGCGATGAACACGCTCGTGTCGTCCGGAACGTCGTCCGTCACCCACGAGTTCGCCCCGATACTCACGTTATCGCCGATATCTACCGGCCCGAGCACGTTACTTCCGGCCCCGATGACGACGTGATCGCCGATGTCGGGATGTCGCTTGTACCCTTTTTTCAACATGTGGTCTTCGTCCTCCTCCTCCTCGAAGTGGAGCGCGCCCAACGTGACGTTCTGGTAGATCCGGACCCACTCGCCGACCGTCGCCGTCTCACCGATGACGACCCCCGTCCCGTGGTCGATAAAAAAGTACTCGCCGATCTCCGCCCCCGGATGGATGTCGATGCCGGTCTCGGTGTTCGAATACTCGGCGAGTTCGCGGGCGTACGCGAAGTGCCCCTCTTCGTAGAGGGCGTGCGCGATCCGATGGGTCAAAACCGCGTGAAACCCCGGATACGACCGAATGATTTCACAGTAGCTCTTCGCGGCAGGATCGCCTTTATATGCGGCTTCGACGTCTTTTTTCAGGGCGTGTCGTATCGCCGGCAACTGGTCGAGGATACGATCGACGACCGTTATCAGGTCGTCCGCGCTGTGATCCGAATAGGCCGTGATACCTCTGTGGATGCAGGTGCCGAGTTCAGTCAGGTGGGTTCGGACCTCTTCGGGGTCGTCTACCAGTGCCGCCGCGTTCCAGCATCTGGGGAACAGAAGCCGTTTGAGAAGCGGGAGTTCGTCACGGAGGGACTCACGGCGCGGATAGACCCGCGACGAATCCGTTGGAAACGGCGACTCGTCCGCTCTGTACGACTCGAGGAGCTCCCGTTCGACAGCGCCGGAATACGTATAGCTCATCTCTGTGTAATCGGTGGTTCCCGACGGGTCGATCGCTCGGTTTTACGCGCTGTCAGTTCCAACTGCAACAGCCTGGCCGGCCGAGAAGCGAACGAGCCGCAGTGGGTGGTGTTTGGCTTCGGTGGGAGAACAAACGATGGTATCTCACAAAAGGAAGGGATTGCCCGAGACATCTCTCAGCCCTCGATCGGAGTCATCTCTTCGACAACGCCGGTACCGAGCGATCTGGACGTTCCGTTCGGCAACTCGAACATGTACGTACTTCCGACGAACTCGTAATCGACGGCCGGCAACTCCGTGGTCAACTCGCCGTGGTATCCTTTGGGGTTCGTGAGCAACGCCGTGTACTGTTGGTCCGGAGCCATACCGTCTACTGGTGGGCGATGGGCAAAACGCTTGCAGTGTCAAGTGAGAAACGATCGCTGGACAAGCGTCTGCGGTGGTCTCGCGGTCAGTGATCACTATTCGGGCTCGGTGTCTGCGGGTCGGTCCTCGATTGCGTGGCGGAACGCTGCCAAGAGCAACTCCGCACACTGCAGGCGCGGCGGGGTCAACTCCATACCAACCCGGTTTTCGATGTACTCGCCGTCCCACTCGAGGACTTCCACGACGGGGGCACCGACCATCTGTTCGGACAGTAGCGAAGCCGACGCCTGTGATAGCGTACACCCCTCGCCAGTGAATCGGACGGTATCGACTACGGTTCCGTCGTCCGAAAAGGTCGCCTGGAGCGCAACTCGGTCGCCCTCCGGGTGAGTCGGCCCGACACACTGTGGGTTCGTCATCTCCTGTTCGACATCGGGTGCTGGAAGTTCCCCGTAGTTTCGTGGGGTTCGAGAGTGATCGGCAAGTAGCTCTCGCACGAGTCTATCGTCCATAGCGTTATACGAAATACAGGAGAAAACCCACGGCTTTAGCCGTGGGATGAATCCGTCACTCCTGAACCAAACCACACCACGATGGCAGACCGACTCCCCAGCGTTTAAAAAACACCAGTGCTACATATAAGGTATGGAAGTGCGGCGTACCGTCCCCGTTGCGCTCGACGTGGACAGCGACGACGCCGTACTCCTCGACGACACCGTAGAAACGTTCCTGTGGTCCGCACAATACGTCGTAGACCACGCTTTCAAAGGCGAATACGTCACCACCAGCAAAACCACGCTGGACGACGAAACATACGACAACGTACGCGAGAAAACAAACGAGTTCAACGGTGGCCTCGTGCAAGCCGCCCGGAACAAAGCAGCGGAAGCCTGCAAAAGCGTCGTCACACGCTGGAAACAGGGCAAGAAAGCGTCGAAACCAACCTTCACCAGTCCACACGTCGTTTACGACCACCGCACCGCCACGTTCCACGACGACTACGTAAGCCTCGCTACCACAGACAGTCGCATCGAAGCCGACTACCTACTACCCGACAAGGATACTGACACACCACACTCAAAGTACCTGTTTTCAGACGAATACGAAACAACAGGAGCGGAGCTACACTACCGTGACGGCAACTGGGTACTTCACATCCACTGCAAGAAGGAAGTGGAGTCTGACACGTCGGACAGGGCAACACCTGAGAACGGAACGGTTCTCGGGGTTGACCTCGGCGTGAACAACCTTGCCGTTACCAGTACGGGCACGTTCTTGACGGGCGACGAGTTCGACCACTGGAGGCGCGAATACGAAAAACGTCGTGGCTCACTCCAACAATGCGGAACGCGCTGGGCACACGAGAACATCCAGTCAGTCGGACGGAAAGAGGAAGGTCGATTCAAGTTGATGATGCACCGAATCGCCAACGAACTCGTCGAAGAAGCTCGTGAGAATGAGTGTGTAGTCATCGCGTTCGAGGACTTGACCGACATCCGCGAGCGGACTGGTGCGTCTTGGGGACACAAGTGGGCGTTCAACCGTCTGTACGAGTATGTCGAGTACAAAGCCGAGGAATACGGCATTACAGTTGAGCAGGTTGACCCTGAGAACACGTCACGGCGTTGCTCGCACTGTGGATTCACACACCCCGATAACCGTGATATCGAGGGGTTTGAGTGCCTGAAGTGTGGGTACGGGAATCACGCAGATTACAACGCTGCGAAGAACATCGGATTACGATATCTCCGTCGCAACCAAACTGGCGGCGATGGAGGCGCACCCTTGGGCGTGCGCTTGAACAGCGGGACGATGAACGTGAACGGAGGCTATTCTCCTGCCACTACTAGTGGCTAGAACGGGAGTCCACGCTGAATCCCACGACTTCAGTCGTGGGTAGTTCAACATGGGTCACAGTACAAAAAGTGACTTGGAGCGCCTGTTCATTTCTGGAAGCCACGGGGAAACCCTAATACGGGATATTCGACCGGGGGACCGTTATCGCCGGACGACGAGCACCGAGAGATCCGAAAACGCCGTTTCGTCTTTTGAATCGATATCGGCGGCCAGCTCCGACAGCGACGCTCTCGTGATCGCTTCGTCGTCGTGTGTCAGCCGCTCGCAGACGAGCGCGGAACAGTCCGGAGCGCCGGATTCGAGCAGCCGGTGGGCGATCCGTTCGGGCATCCAATCGAAGGGGCGCGGCAACACGAGGAGGTGTCTGTTGCCGACGTCGCTTTCGAGCCGTTCGAGGTCGGCCTCGATCGGGCCGCTCTTGTGGAGGGTGACGAACGTGCTCTCCTCCATCGGCGTTCTGGCCCGTGAGGCGGCGATCTGTAGCGAGGAAATCCCCGGGATCACCCGAACCGGCCCGTCGACGGCCGACTCGACTTTCCCGACGAACTGATACCCCGAGTGGTTCGGATCGCCCATCAGGACGGCCGTCCCGCTCGCGCCGTCGGCGACCCGGTCGGCGAACTCGGCCAGCACTTCGGGTTCGTCCTTATAACCGCAGGTCAACGCCTCGCCCGTTATTTCGTCTTCGACGAACTCGACGACGGTCTCGAACCCGACGACGACGTCCGCCTCTCGGATCGCCCGCCCGCCCCGTCGGGTGAGATACTCGGGGTTTCCGGGGCCGATCCCGACCGCGTAGACCGGCTCAGCCCCGTCGAGCCGTTCCGGTCCGTCGGCGGCGAACGCCCCGGGATCGTCGGGGAACGCCACGGGATCGGTCATCGATCCAGCTCCGCGTCGCCGCTCCGGACGTCGCTCGCGACGTGGATCAGTTCGTTCGTCAGCCCGGCCGCCAGCCCGCTGCCGCCGCGCCGGCCGACGTTCGTGATCGCCGGGATGCCGTGTTCGGTACAGACCTCGCGGATGCGCGCCCGGCTCTCGGCGGCCTTGACGAAGCCGACGGGCGTGGCGACGACTACCGCGGGCCGGGTGCCTCCTTCGATGCAGTCGGCGAGCGCCAGGGCGGCGGTCGGCGCGTTGCCGATCGTCGCGATCGCGCCGTCGTAGACGCCCTCCCGGTCGAGTTCTAACACCGAGGCCGCCGTCCGGGTCATCCCCGTCTCGGCGGCCAACTCGGCGCCGTTGCCGATCGCCTTCCGGACCGGGCAGTCGTGTCCCCGACCGGTGATCCCCGCTTTGACCATCGTGATGTCGGTGACGATCGGCCGCTCGTCGAGGACGGCCTCGGCGCCGGCCCGGACCGCTTCGTCGTCGTCACTTCCGGTAAACCGAACCAGGTACTGGAACTCCTCGTCGCCGGTCGCGTGGACGGATTTCGCCCTGATTCGGTCGGCGAGCGTCTCCTGTGGCACCAGTTCGTGAACCCGATCCATGCTCGTCTCGGCGATCTCCATCGCGTCGGCGGTCGTCGCACCGAGGTCGGCGTACTCCTCGAACGTCTCCTCGCCGTCGCCGTCAGTCATCGCCCGTCACCTCCCCGATCGCGTCGGGGTTCGTGTGTCTTTCCTCCAGATCGCCGTCGACCCGCAGATTGAGATCCGTCAACCGCTCTTCGGTCTCTCCGTCGGCGTCCCACAGCCCCCGCTCGATCGCCTCCAAGAGCGTGTCCGTGATCGATTCGAGCGCCCAGGGGTTCACCTCGCGCATCCACTCCTGTCGGTCCTCGTCGAAGGCGTAGCGGTCGGCGACGTCGGCCCACAGCGCGTCGCTGATCACGCCCGTCGTCGCGTCCCACCCCAGCGTCACGTCGACCGTCTGTGAGAGATCGCCGGCGCCCTTGTACCCGTGTTCCTCCATCGAGTCGAGCCACCGGGGATTGAGCACGCGCGAGCGCATCGCCTTTCGGACTTTCTCCTCGTTGGTGTAGACGGCGACGTTGTCGGGATCGGAGGAATCGCCGACGTAGGATGCCGGTTCCTCGCCCGAGACTTCGGCCACGGCGGTGATGAAACCGCCGTGGAAGGCGTACCAATCCGAGGAGTCGAACTCGTCCTGTTCCATCGTGTCCTCGATCTTGACGGTCGCGTCGACGCTGCCGAGCCGCCGCCGGAAGGCGTCGTGGTCCTCGCTGACGCGACCCCGCGAGCCGAGCGCGTAGCCGCCCCACTGGACGTACACCTCGGCGAGATCCGAGCGGTCCTCCCAGTTGCCCTCGTCGACGGCCTTGTTCGTCCCGGCGCCGTAGCCGCCCGGACGGGTCGTGAACACGCGCGGCATGGCGGCGTCGCGGGCGTCGTCGGGCGCTAACCCGTCGGCTTCGAGCTCTTCGGCTTCTTCCTCGACGTGTTTCTTGACGTAGTTCATCTCGTGCGGCTCATCGAGGTCGACGACCGCCTCGACGGCGTCGTGGATTACCCCAGCAGCCTGCGGGAACGCGTCCCGGAACAGCCCCGAAACCCGGGTCGTCGCGTCCACTCGGGGGCGGCCGAGCTCCTCGAGGTCGATCGGTTCGACGTCGTCGATCCGGCCCGCGTCGGTCCAGACCGGCTCGACGCCCATCAGCGCGAGCACCTGGGCGATCGTCTCCCCGCGCGTCCGGACCGTCGGCGTCCCCCACGCGACGACACCGATTTCCTCCGGATACTCGCCGTGCTCGTCGTGATGCCGACCCAGCGTTCCCTCGGCCACTTCTCGGCCGATCTCCCACGCCGATTTCGCCGGCACCTTCCGCGGATCGAGCGTGTAGAAGTTCCGCCCCGTCGGCAACAGATCGACGCCGCCTCTGGTCGGCGCACCGCTTCCGCCCGGCTGGACGTACTCGCCGTTGAGGGCGTCGGCCGTCTGTGGGATCTCCGCCTCGGATTCCAGCACCCGCGGGGCGGCCTCCTCACAGATGTAGGCGAGTGCCGCCCGCAGGTCGTCGTGGGCGCCGCCCTTCACCCGGGCGTCGCCCAGCGCGTCGATGTCGACGACCATGAGATTCATCGTCGTCTCGTCGTCGGGCCCGGCGTCGGGTTCGGCTTCGGGGACGTCGAAGCCGTGATCGGCGAGCGTCTCGACCAGGTCGACGCTCAGTTCGTGGACTTCGTCGGCGGCCTGCGAGTAGGTCATGCCGAGCGTCTCGTCGTACTCGCCCGGCGAATCGAGCATGCGATCGTAATCGACGCCCAACACGCCGGCGACCGACTCCCGCAGCGACGGCGCGCCGGGGTTCTCCAGCCGCGTCAACGCGACGAGATACTCGATCAGCCGGTTGTCTTCCGGTGGTTCGCCCATCGTGTGCAGCCCCATCCGGATCTGGGTCGTCTTGACGTCCGTCAGGTAGGCGTGGACGCGCTCGATCAGCTCGTCGAATCCGAGGTCGTCACCCTCGACCGTCCCTTCGGCGAGCGTCGTCCCGGCCTCGTCGGGTCCGCGGACGTCGACAGCCTCGGAGATCTCGCCGTCGATCCCCAGCTCGACGGCGAGATCCAGTTCGTCGACCTTCTCGCGAACGAGTCGCTCGACCGTCTCGCCGGCCTCGCTGCCGGCCTCTCGGTACTGGTCGGCCAGCTCCTCCAGCTCGGCCAGATCGTCGTAGGTCCCGGCGTTGGCCATCGGCGGCGTCAGGTAATCGACGACGGCGGAGTACGAGCGCCGTTTCGCCTGGGTCCCTTCGCCCGGGTTGTTGATGATGTAGGGATAGACGTTCGGCAGATCGCTCACGAGCGCGTCGGGTGCGCTCTTCGAGTCGAGGCCGACCGTCTTTCCGGGGAGCCACTCCAGGGAGCCGTGGGTCCCGAGGTGGACGACCGCGTCGGCCCCGAACTCCTCCCGGAGCCACGAGTAGAAGGCGTAGTAGTCGTGTGGCGGCTGGAGATCCGAGTCGTGATACACCTTCGAGGGGTCCATGCCGAACCCGCGCGGGGGCTGGACCGTCACGAGGACATTGCCGAACTCCGCGCCGGGGATCGCGAAGGGCCGTTCGGGCGGCTCGCCCCACTCTTCGACGACGTTCTCGCGGAACCCGGCGTCGGCGTCGGCCCACCACTCGGCGTACTGGTCGGACGAGACGACGTCGACGGAGAGATCGCGGACGTCCTCGGGGGCGACCCACCGGTCGTCGAGCGTCAGCTGTGAGGTGAGCGTCTCGATGAGCTCCTGGCCGGAGTCCGGAAACCGGCCACCCAAGTCGTACTCTCGCGACCGCAACTCCGACAGCAGGTTCACCGTCGACTCGGGCGAATCGAGCCCGAAGGCGGTCCCGATCCCGTCGTCACTCGGCGGGTAGTTGTGCAGGACGACCGTGACGTTTTTCTCGTCGTTCGGGGTGTACCGCAGTTCGGCCCAGTTGACCGCCAGCGAGGCGGCGTGTTCGATCCGGTCCTCGATCGGGAAATGCTGTTTCGGCGCCGAGCCGATCCCCGCCGCGTCGTCGGTCCGTTCCTTCCCGGAGATCGGGTGGGTGATGACGTTGCCGTCGAACTCCGGTAGCGCGACCGACAGCGCCAGTTCGAAGCCCATCACGCCCGTGTCGCTGGCCGCGTATCGCGACCGCGAACGCATCGTCGTCACGGTCTGGATGACCGGGACGCCGAGCCGTTTGAGAAAGACCTCCTCGGCGTCGCTGCCCTCGTCGTTGGCGTCACGTCCGCGCTCGGCCATCGACAGCGAGAACATGAACGACGAACAGACGGCGTCGACGAGCGGCTTTCCGGCGTCGTCAGTGAGCCAGTTGTCGACGACCCATTCGGCGTCGCCGGGCCGCGCCCGGCTGCCCGAGGCGTCTTCCGACGCCTCGCTGTCCTGCTGTTCGCCGCTGTCCGTGACGGGGTTACAGAAGACGGGCAGGGCGTTCGCGCCCTCGGCCTCGATCGCCCGGACCAGCGAATCGACGTACCGGGTGTTCTCGTGGGTCCAGTGGGACTCGTAAAACCAGACGGCGACGGTCGGTTTGTCCGCGTCGAGCGTCGCGTACAGCTCCTCGACGGACGCCCCCGGGTGGTCGGGGTGATAGACGCCCTCCGTCGGCAGCGAGACGGGGTCGTCGTACTCGGTTTCTTCGGCGGTAAAGCGGTCTGTCAGATACCGGACACAGTTCGCCAGGTTCGCGCTACCGCCCTTCTCGAGGTACTCGGAGACGGTCTCCCGGACGCTCCCCGGAACCGACGTGTCCTCGATCGCGAAGGCGTCGCCGGTCGCCTTGATCACGACCGGAACGCCGGCCGCATAACAGCGGTCGATCGCCCGATCGTAGCCCGGCATGCTGTCCTCGGCCCCGTGGAGCCACAGCACGACGACGTCGCAGCCGGCCAGCTCTTCGCAGAACGACTCGACGGCTTCGGGCTCGTCGAGGTCGCTCTCGGATCGGACGACGAGATCCGTTTCGACCTCGCCGGCGGCGCGCGCGAGCGCGCCGAGTTCGTTTTCGGTCGCGGTGTAGAGTCCGATGCGTGGCATAATGTTAATAAACTCCAGTTGTGCTAATACAACTGTGTTTGATCCCTCACCCGTGAAAAGCGTTTCCACGCCGTTCGGCGCGGTCGTCGGCCAGGAACGGCTGAAGGAGGCGCTTTTGACCGTCGCAACCGACGGGGCCCTCGACGGGCTCCTCGTCACCGGCGAGAAAGGGACCGCCAAATCGACGCTCGTCCGCGGGCTCGCGGCACTTTTGCCCGACCAGCGCGCGATCGCGGACTGCCCGTACGCCTGTCCGCCGGACGATCGATCCCGCCAGTGTGAGTCGTGTCGCGGACGGGCGACGTTTCCCGTCGAGACGCGGCCGGTCCCGCTCGTGACGCTCCCGCTCGGAGCGACCAGAGAGCGCGTCGTCGGGACGCTCTCGGTGTCGGACGCACTGGCCGGCGAGGCCTCGTTCGACCCTGGCCTGCTCGCGCGCGCCAACCGCGGCCTGCTGTACGTCGACGAGGTCAACCTGCTGGACGATCACCTCGTCGACGTGTTGCTCGACGCGGCGGCGTCCGGCGAGAACCGCGTCGAACGCGACGGCGTCAGCGTCTCCCATCCAGCCGATTTCACGCTCGTCGGAACGATGAACCCCGAGGAGGGTGACCTCCGCCCGCAGCTCCGCGATCGGTTCGCGCTCTCGGTCGCGGTCGAGGGCGAACGCGAGATCGACGACCGGGTCGCGATCATCGAAAGCGAACTCGACGGGACGGCCCCGTTCGAGGACGACACCGATACCCATCGCGAACGACTGCGTTCGGCCCGGGAGCTGCTCGGCTCGGTCGAGTTGACCGACGAACAGAAACGCGAGATCGCGGCGCTGTGTCTCGACGCCGGGGCCGACGGCCACCGGGCTGACATCGCGACGGCCCGGGCTGCCCGGGCGCTTGCCGCTCTTGAGGACCGGCCGACGGTGACCGAGGGGGATCTCCGGCGGGCGGCCGAATACGCCCTCGCCCACCGGATGCGGTCGACGCCCTTCGAGGACGCCCCCGACGCCGAGGACGTGATCGAGGACCACTTCAAGGACGAAGCCGACGGGGCGAACGACGAAATCGATGCCGACGACGGCGACGCCGACGATCCGACCGGGGAAAACGAATCCGACGGTGGGGATGGGGAATCGGAAGGGGACGCCGAGGCCGACGGAGACGGAGCTGACGAGGACGAAGCCGACGGGGACGAATCCAGCGGCGAGGAGCGTGCCGATTCGACGGAAGGAGACGGACCGACCGGACGGAATGACCCATCGCGATCGAGCGGCGCAACCGAAAGCGACCCATCCGAGACAGCCGAGGAATCAGATCCCAGTCCCGACGACGGCGAGGCCGACGCCGAAACAGACGAGGCGACCCCCCTCCTTCCGGGCCAGCCACGCGAGCCGACCGACGCCGCTGCACCCGAAATCGACGCGCCCGAGACCGATTCGGCTTCGGGATCCGACTCCGGGCGGGGATCGGGGGCACCCTCCAGCGGAAACAGGGGGGTTCGCGTCCGGACGGAACCCGCAGACACCGACGGCCCCGTCGACGTAGCGGCGAGCGCCCGGGCCGCCGCGCTCCGGGGCAACGACGGAATCGGAACCCGGGACCTCCGGCGGTCGGTTCGCTCGGGCGAAAGCGACGCGCTCGTCGTCTTCGCCCTCGATGCGAGCGCGTCGATGCGGGCCCCGATGGCCGAGGCCAAAGGCGTCGTCCTCGAGTTACTCGAGGGGGCCTACACCGAGCGCGACTCCGTCGCCGTCGTCTCCTTCGCCGGCGAGGACGCCGAGGTGATCCTCCCGCCGACCGACTCCGTCTCCCTCGCGGCGCGACATCTCAAGGGGATCCCGACCGGCGATCGGACGCCGCTGCCGGACGGGCTTTTGACCGTCGCGTCGGTGATCGAGCGAGCCGACCCGGACGCCGCCGTCGCGGTCGTCGTCTCCGACGGCCGGGCCAACGCCGCCGACAACCCGACCGCCGAGACCCGACGGGCCGCCGAAGCACTCGCCGAAAGCGGCGCGGACGTGATCTGTGTCGACGCCGGCGACGGCCGGGGACTGCTCGCCGACGTGACCGCAGCCACCGACGGGACGCTCGTTCCGCTCGGCGCGTTGACTCCCGAGCGCGTCGAGGCCGAACTCGTAGACTCGCGGGAGTGACAACCTGCCGACCCGAAGCTTTACAATCTCACTTTCAGTAACACAAATACAGTTTATGAACTCGAACGAGACGGTCGCCGATCGGTTCGAACTCGCACGCGACCAGTTGACGACGACACAGATCGCCGCGGGGATCGCCTTCGGTGTCGCGATCGCCTTTACCCTGCTGTTCCTCCAGGAACCGCTCGTCCACGACGCGACGCACAGCTTCCGACACGCCGCCGGTATCACCTGCCACTGAGCGATGATACAGGAATACGTCGAACGCGGCGTCGCCGCCGGTCTCGTCGCCGGCCTCGCCTACGGGCTGTACATGGTACTCGTCGGGCACCCGCTCAGCGAGTACGTCCACGACGCGGGCCACGATCACGGCCACAGCCACGACAGCGCTGGACACGCCCACGAACACGTCGGCCATGCCGTCTCGGAGGTCACGACGGCGCTCGTCAGCACCGGTAGCGGCGTGCTGTGGGGGATCTTTCTCGGCGGCGTCTTCGCGCTCGCTCTGTATCTCCTCGAACCCGCGCTTCCGGGTTCGGTGGCGGTCAAACCGTACGTGCTCGCCGGGGCCGGCTTTCTGACCGTCTCCGCGATCCCGTGGCTCGTATTGCCCCCTGCCGCCCCCGGCGCCGAACACCTCTACGCGATCGAACCTCGACTTGCGATCTACCTCGGCCTCGTGTTCGTCGGTGCCGCGACCGTCGCGGCGACCCTCGCCGCGTACAAACGCGGCGCTCGACGCGGCCTCGTGTTCGGCCTCGTGGCCGGTGCGGCCCCGATCCTCGCCGTCGCCGTGGGCCTCCCGCTCGCGACGCCGACGGTCACGACCCATCCGGGACTTCCTGCCGACCTCGTCGCCGCCTATCAGGGGCTCGCCGCTCTGAGTCAGGCGACGCTGTGGCTCTTGATCGCCGTCACGTTCGAGAGGCTCCAGCGTCGTATGCCGATCCGGGAGGCCCGATCGGCGGGAACCGAACACGAGAGGCTCCCGAACTGACCGTGAAACGACAGACCGAGAAACAGACGACGCGGCTCGCCGCCCACGTCTTCGTCTGTACCAACGCCCGCGACTCGGAGTACGCCGCCTGCGCCGACGCCGGCGCCGACGAGACCGTCGAGGCGGTCAAATCGTGGCTTCGCGACCGGGACGCCTTCTGGTCGCCGATCGGCGTCTCGACGACCGACTGTCTCGGGCTCTGCAGCGCCGAGGGGACGGCGATCACCATCCAGCCGCGGAACGAGTGGTACGCCGAAGTGACGCCGGCCGACGTCCCGGCGCTTTTGACCGACGAGTTCGGTCCCGACGCCGACCGTCTCTGAGATCCGCCGCCCGCTCAGATCGCGCCCCGCTCGCGCAGCGCGTCGATCTCCGCTTCCGAGTAGCCCATCGCCTCCAGCACCGCCTCCGTGTCTTCGCCCTGCAGCGGCGGATCGGTCGGCTCCGGCGGCTCGAACGCACTCGATCGGATCGGGCTCTTCGGGACCCGCATCGTCCGTCGATCGCCCTGGGCGGCCGTGACCTCGCCGAGGCCGCCGATCGCCTCCAGATGCGGGTCCTCGCTGACCTCGAGAGTGTCGTTGACCGGTGCACAGGGAACGCCTTCGGCCTGAAGGCGATCGACGATATCGTCTTTCGAGTACTCCTCGAACACCGACTGTAGCTTTCGATCGAGTACCTCCCGGTTCTCCCGGCGGTCCGCCCGGGTTCGGAACCGCTCTTCATCGGCGAGCTCCGGCACGTCCATCGCGTCACAGAGGGCGTCCCAGTGCCGTTCCGAGGAGGGGCCGACGAACACCCACTCACCCTCTCTCGATTCGAAGACGCCGTAGGGAGCCCACTGGCCCTGCCCGCCACCGTGGTACTTCGCTCTGGGTTCGCCGAAGGCGTCGGAGAAGGCGACGTTTCCGCCGTTCAGTCCGACCATCGACTCGAACATCGGCGCGGTGATGTGCTGTCCCTCGCCGGTCAGATCACGCTGTCGGAGCGCGCCCACGACGGCGAGTGCACCCTGCATCGAGGCGACCATATCGGCGACGCTCGTCCCACAGCGGGCCGGCGGCATATCGGGATACCCCGTCGTGCTCATCAGTCCCGACAGCGCCTCGGCGACGGGATCCAGCGCCGGCTGGTCCTCGTAGGGCCCTTCGGAGAACCCCTTGATCGAACAGTAGATGAGCTCCGGGTTTATCTCGCACAGCGACTCGTAATCCACACCCAGTCGCTCGACTGCCCCGGGCCCGAAGTTCTCGACGACCACGTCGGCCTCCTCGACGAGGTCCTCGAAGGCGGCGTGGCCCTCCTCGTCTTTCAGGTTCAGCGTGATCCCCTTTTTGTTCCGGTTGACGTAGTTGAACCAACTCGAGGAGTCCCGGCTGTCGTCCCTGAAGACATCGGCGTGATCGGGGTGTTCGACCTTGATGACCTCGGCACCGAGATCGGCGAGGAGGAGACTGCAGTACGGCCCCGCGATGATGTGGGTCAACTCGACGACGGTGACGTCCGAAAGCGGTCGGTTCATTTCGCATCCTCCAGGAGTCGTCGGCCGCTCCGCATAGCGTTGTGTTCCATTCTCGTCCGAACGCTCGGCCGATCGGGTTATCTATCTGTCTCTAATTTCCGAGATAGAAATATTGGAAATAACCGGCCGCTTCCGTCGGAAAACGACCGCTGATCAGCTGGCTCGACTACCGATCAATCGCTCTGGATGCGCGGGGCGAGCATGAACGTGACGTGGCCGTCGCCCTCGGCGAACCCGAAGTGGAGTTTGACGGGGAACTCCTGACCGAGTTCCATCGTTACCTCGGCGTCCTTCGGGATCGCCCTGTTCATGTCCTTCAGGTAATCGAGCGAGAACAGCGATCGGGCCTCGCCGGCCGTGAGATCGATCAGGTCCTCCCGGTCGAGTTCCAGGTGGACGTCGTCGGTGTCGCCCTTGGCGTCGACGTAGAACTGCTCGGCGTCGGGATCGACGCCCAGCGCGATGTGATCGGACACCATGTCGGCGGCGGTGACGGCCCGGGCGATGTCCTTCCCCTCGATGACGATCTCGGCGGAGAGATCCAGATCCGGCAGGTCCGGTTCCTGTCTGATCGAGTCGGGGTCGATGAGCGCGAGGGTGTACTCCAGCCCGTCCAGGGAGATGTGGAGTTTGCGGGTCTCCTCGTCGAGTTCCAGATGGACGAGCTGGCCGGAATCGGCCATCCCGACGATGTCCTCGAGCCGGTCGAGGTTGACGCCGATGACGCCCCCGTCGGTCTCGTAGGACTCGAAGGCGTTCGCCGACAGTTCGAGATTGACCATCCCGACGTTGGCGGGATCGACCGCCCTGATCGCGAGGCCTTCGTCCTCGAGGCGGATCTTACACTCATCGACAAGCACGCTGACGGAGTCGAGCGCCGCCCCGAGCGTGTCTGCACTCACGATAGCCTTGAACATATACGACCGTCTTCTCACCCGATGCTTAAAAAAAGATCCCATTGATGCGGCGTCACAGGGGACAGGAATTCAGCGTGTAGAGGGCGCCCGACCGTCGGCTGTCGGCTACTCCAGCAGGAGCAACTCGGGCGACTCCAGATACTCCATGACGGTGTTGGTGAACTGTGCGGCCTCGGCCCCGTCGATGACGCGGTGATCGATCGTCAATGAGATCGTCATCACCTTCCGGGGGACGACCTCGCCGTCGATTACCCGCGGTTTGTCTTTGATGGCACCCAGCCCGAGGATCGCCGTCTCCGGGTAGTTGATGATCGGCGTCGCGTACTCGCCGCCGATCGCGCCGAAGTTCGTGATCGAGAACGTTCCGCCCTGCATCTCCTCGCGCCCGATCGATCGGTCGCGGGCCTTTCCGACGAGTTCCGCCATCTCGTCGGCGATATCGAGCATTCCCTTCCGGTCGGCGTCTTTGACGACCGGCACCATCAACCCGGCGTCGGTCGCCGTCGCGATCCCGACGTTGTACTCGCCGCGGAGCACGATCTCCTCGTTTTCCTCGTCGAGCTGGGAGTTGAGGATCGGGTACTCCTGCAGTCCGGCGACGACGGCCTTGATCACGAACGGCATGTACGTGAGCTTGCTCCCCCGATCTTCGGCCCGTCCTTTGAGTCGTCCCCTGGTCTCGACCAGCTTCGTCACGTCGACCTCGTCGTGGTGGGTGACGTGCGGCGCGGTGTATTTCGATTGCTCCATCCGCTCGCCGATCGTCCGCCGGACGCCCCGATAGGGGATCCGTTCGTCCTCGCCGGCCGCGCTCGTCCCGGCACGGGCCGTCGTTTCCTCATCGCCTTCGGCCGAGACCGCCTCCGCGTCGGCCGCCTGCGCCTGCTTTTGGGCCTCGGCGTAGGCTTCGATCTCGGCGGCCGTGACGAACGGTTCGCCGTCCTTCGTCCGGTCGGTCGGGACCGCATTGATGTCGATCCCTTCCTCGTCGGCGAGCTTTCTGGTCGCGGGTGCCGCGAGCGTCCGATCGCGGTCGGCCGCCTGCGCTTCGGGTGCTGTCTCGTTTTCGTCCGCTTCTCCACCCTCATCGATCCGTCGAGTCGCGGATTTGACGTCTTCGTCACGTCCGGCATCGCTGTCGCCCCCATCGTCGCCAGCCGACTCGGCGGCGGCCCGGACGTCCCCTTCCGTGACACGGCCACCCGGGCCGCTGCCGTCGACGCTGTCGATGTCGACGCCGAGTTCGCGTGCGATCCGCCGCGTCGAGGGGGCGGCGAACGTGCGACCGCCGGTCGAGTCCGGCTCGCTCTCGGACTCCGGCTCCGACTCCGAGGCCGCCTCTTCGTCGTCGGCCGTCGATCCTTCGGCCGATGCCGACGTCTCCTCGGCTGCCTTCTCCTCGGGCTCTCCCTCGACGTTGAAGGTGATGATCACCGTCCCGACAGGCACCATCTCACCCGCCTCAGCGAGGATCTCTCTGACGGTTCCGTTGACCGGCGCGGGCACCTCCACGACCGCCTTGTCCGTTTCGACCTCGGCGACCGGCTGGTCCTCCGAAACCGTGTCGCCCTCCTCGACGAGCCAGCGGACGATCTCGGCCTCGGCCAATCCCTCACCGACGTCCGGAAGTTTGAATTCGCGAACCATGTTAGGCCTCGCTCGTCTCCCTGATCGCGTCCGCAATTCGAGTATCTTCCGGCATGTAGTAATCCTCCAGGGCGTACAGCGGATACGGGACGTCGAAGCCGGTCACGCGGTTGATCGGCGCCTCCTGATAATATAACGCCTCCTCGTTGATCGTCGCCGCGATCTCGCCGGCGAGCCCGCCGGTTTTGGGCGCCTCGTGGACGACGACCGCCCGTCCGGTCTTCTTGAACGACTCGACGATCGCGTCCGTATCCATCGGCGACAGCGTCCGCATGTCGACGACCTCACAGTCGATTCCCTCCTCTTCGAGTGTCTCGGCCGCGGAAATCGTCGGCCGGGTCATCGCTCCCCAGGTGAAGACCGAGACGTCGGTTCCCTCGCGTCGAATCGCCGCCTCCCCGAGCTCGACCGTGTAGGGCTCTTCTGGCACGTCCTCGCGGAACGCCCGGTAGATGAGCTTCGGTTCGAGGAAGATCACCGGGTCCGGATCCCGGATCGAGGCCGCGAGCAACCCCTTCGTGTCGTACGGTGTCGAGGGGATCACCACCTTCAGTCCGGCCTCGTGGACGTAGATGGTCTCCTTCGATTCGGAGTGATGCTCCGGCGCTCGGATGCCGCCGCCGTACGGCGCGCGGACGACCATCGGACAGGTGAACCGCCCGCGCGAACGGTTCCGGAGTCGAGCGGCGTGCGAGACGATCTGATCGAAGGCGGGGTACATAAAGCCGGAGAACTGGATCTCCGGTACCGGCCGGAGGCCGTAGGCGGCCATCCCGATCGACGTCCCGACGATCCCCGATTCAGCCAGCGGCGTGTCGATCACCCGGTCCTCGCCGAACTCCTCGTAGAGGCCCTCCGTCGCCCGGAAGACGCCGCCGTTCTTGCCGACGTCCTCGCCCAACACGAGGACGTCGTCGTCCCGCTCCATCTCGCTTTTCAGTCCATCGCGGACGGCCTGTACCAGCGTCAGGTTCTGTGTGTCCGTCTGTTGTGTGCTCATTCTAGTAGCTCCTCGTCGCTGTGGCGCTCCCGAAGCCGCTGGAGGTGGGCCGCCTGTTCGTCGAGCCGATCCGTTCGCTCCTCGTAGACGTGATCGAACATGTCGCTCGGTTCGGGCCGCTCGATGTTTTCGACCGCCTCGATCGCGTCGGCGACCTCCGCCTCGATCGCTGTTCCGATCGCCTCGACCGTCTCGTCGTCGAGGATTCCCCGATCTCTGAGGAACGCCTCCAGTCGGGGGATCGGATCTTTCTGCCGCCAGCGTTCGACCTCCTCCTCGTTACGGTAGACGGCGGGGTCGTCGGCGGTGGTGTGCGCGCCGAATCGGTACTGAACCGCCTCGATGAGTGTCGGTCGCGTCGCCCGTCCCGACGCATCGTCGCTCGCCGCTCCGGGGGTTTTTGCCTTTGTGACAGCCTCCGTCGTCGCCTGATACACCGCCAGCGGGTCCATCCCGTCGACGACGACGCCCTCGAAACCGTAGGCGGCCGCCTTCTGGGCGAGCGTCGCGGAGGCGGTCTGGCGCTCTCTCGGCACCGAGATCGCCCACTGGTTGTTGTTACAGAAAAAGACCGCCGGCACATCGAAGACGCCGGCGAAATTGAGTCCCTCATGGAAATCGCCCTCGCTCGTCGCCCCATCACCGAAATAACAGAGGAATACCTCTTCGGACCCGCCGTCACCCGAGAGATCTGAAGCCCACGCCGCACCGCTTGCGTGCAACACCTGCGTCGCGATCGGTACCGCCACCGGAAAGACGTTCAGGCCGGTGAGTTCGTTGCCCCGCTCGTCGCCCATCCAGTACTGCAACGTCTGTTCGAGATCCACCCCTCGGACGTACGAGGCGGCGTGTTCTCTGTAGCTCGGAAAGATCCAGTCGTCCGCCGAAAGCGCCATCGCGCTCGCGACCTGGGCCCCCTCCTGTCCCGACAGCGGCGGGTAGGTCCCCATCCGACCCTGTCGCTGGAGGCTGAC
>LKMJ01000492.1_pt1 | contig 30056 bp, 24 predicted proteins | sample 643391 | NCBI WGS metagenome assembly LKMJ01 (sample SAMN04112250, study PRJNA286221) | soda lake metagenome | biome: soda lake; feature: Kulunda Steppe; material: water; isolation source: sample PL-Br10 brine of Picturesque Lake | place: Russia: Kulunda steppe | collected 2010-07 | reverse complement strand
GCGAGCCAGGCTTTCTCGCAGCGACTGCCCTGGTGTTCATCTCCTATGCTGGCGTGATCAAAGTCGCCGCGGTGGCCGAGGAGGTGAAAGATCCCGGGAGAGTCATTCCGCAGGCGATGATCGGCTCGCTCGTGCTTACGACAATTCTGTACGTCGCCATTGTCTACGTCGCAATCGGCATCGTCGATATTGAGGCGGCGATCGCTGACGGTCAGCTCGATGACAGCGGCGAGGGTGCAATCATGGCGATCGCCGCAGATCAGGCGCTTGGCACAATCGGCGTCGCTGGCGTCACTATCGCAGCCCTGATGGCGCTGGCGTCGACGGCCAACGCTGGATTGCTCTCGGGATCGCGCTTTCCATTTGCGATGGCCCGTGATGGGCTTGCACCGCCGAAGTTCGAAGCGGTGAGCAGCCGGTTTAACACCCCGGCGTTCGCTGTCGGCGTAACCGGCGGGATGATGCTTGTGATGATCGCGTTTCTGCCGATCGAGCAGGTTGCAAAGTTCGGCAGCGCCTTTCAGATCATCGTGTTCATCCTCGTAAATCTCGCACTCATCGGCTTTCGTGAGGGTGCAATCGAAGAATACGATCCCGAGTTCGTCGCCCCGTTGTACCCGTGGGTGCAGATTTTCGGGATGGCTGGTGGCTTTCTCGTCCTCACCCAGATCGGCACGGTCCCGCTCTTGGGCGCGGCGTTGATCACCGGGATTTCGGTGATCTACTACTACGCCTACGTCCGCGACCGGATCGAGCGGGAGGGCGCAGCAACGGCAGGGCTTCGCGAGAGCGTCGGCACCTCAGCTGTGGAGCGTACCCGGGAGCTTTTCAACGCCAAGCGCGAGTACGACGTTCTGGTCGCGATTACCGAGGAAACTTCGACGAGCGCACGGCGGGATATGCTCAGAGTGGCAAGCGACCTCGGCCGCCTCCGGAGCACGGTCGTTTCGGTGGTCGAGTTTCTCGATGTACCGAGTCACGTCCTCACTGAAGAGCACGCCCAGGTCTCGACTGGCTCGGTTCCCGACTGGATCGCGGACGACCCAGCCGAGCGCCCTGACTGGTATCCCGACGAGGAACCACAGGCCATGACATCGGGTGGGCAAGAGGTTGCTGAACCCACCACGGAGAGTTCGAAACTCTCTGAGGAGCACGAGACAGCGATTGAGTACCGAAAGGTAAACAGCGAGGATCACCGGAAAGCGATGGCCGACTTTGCAACGTACGAAGAGATTGATCTCCTCCTGATGGAGCGCCAGAAAGTCGGGCGGACCAGCCGGCTGTTCGGTAAATCAGAAGCAGATTGGGTCCTCGAGAACGCTCCCTGTGATGTTGCACTCGTCGAGGATCGCGGGTTCGAGGAGATCGAAGAGATTGCCGTCGCCAACCGCGGCGGTGGCCCGTACGATCCGCTGAAACTCCTCATCGCGGATGCCATCGCCGAAGAAACCGGTGCGGAGATCAATCTGATACGGGCGATTCCCGCAGATGCAGTCGAGACGAAACGCGAATCGGCGGAGTCGTATCACCACGAGCTTATCTCGACGCTCACCGTTCCGGCACGGTCGACGGTGCTGGAAACCGATGATCCGATCGACGGTGTCGCGAGATTTGTCGGCGACGCCGATCTGCTCGTGACGGGAGTGAGCCACCGTGGTCTCCGCGACGAGATCTTCGGCGGGACTGCGAACCAGCTCGTCGATGCGGTCGACTGCACGGCAATCCAGGTCCAGACTCACGATGCCCGCAAACGAGGCTTCGTCGAACAGCTGCTGATGGAGTATGTCTTCTGACTGAACAGCCCGACGGCGTCGAACGCTTTGGGCTTCTTTGCTGTTTATACTCCGACAACGAAACTTGATATCCTCCCACACTGCGACCGGTGAAAGTATGTCCGTCGACCCCGCAAATCCGACAATGAGCGTACGAGAGGAGTTCGATGCGTGGGCGCAATCTGGCAAGGACCGCGGGATGGAAAAACGCCACTGGCACACGGCGAAACACGCGCTGGCGCGGATGCCGGTCGAGGAGGGTGATTCGGTACTCGATCTCGGCACCGGCTCTGGGTACGCACTGCGCGCGCTGCGTGACACCCGGGAGATCGGGCACGGGCTTGGCCTCGACGGGGCACCGAAGATGGTGCAAAATGCCCGCGAGTACACCGACGACGACCACATCGAGTACGTCGTTGGCGATTTCCACTCGATCCCCGCCGCCACTGACAGCATCAATCACGTCTGGTCGATGGAGGCCTTTTACTATGCCCAGCAGCCACTGGATGCACTCCGGGAGATCCGCCGCGTGCTGGCTCCCGGCGGTACCTTCTACTGTGCCGTGAACTTCTTCGAGGAGTCGGTCCACACTCACGAATGGCAGGAGCTCGTCGACGTGGAGATGCAACTCTGGAACAGACAAACCTACCGCGAACGGTTCCGCGAGGCCGGACTCTTCGTCGCCGAGCAGGACACGATTCCAGATCAGGAAACCGAGATCCCGCCCGCCGATGAGTTCCCGACCGACTCCTTTGACTCCCGCGAGGCGATGGTCGAACGGTACCGTGAACACGGGACGCTTTTGACTGTCGGCGTCGCACCGGAGTAATTCCTCTGTGCTGGCTGTCGATATTTGCAAAGCCTTTGCATAACTACGAGACGGAAGCGTTGTATCTCCGATGGAATAACGGTCCGAGGGCGTTATATCTTGTAGGGAATAACGGTATCAGTGCGTTGTATCCTCGATGAAATAACGGTTCTGTGTATCGACCGTCTTCTTTCATCGGCCGAGAAAATACTTGCCGCTGTCACGGCTGTATTGTCTCCGCAGACCAGTACGACAGGTATGCAGCACAGAGACGAGATTTCTGTCTCGGGTGAGGCTGTCGTCGCCGTCCACCACGAGGCTGACAGCGAGCAGTGGTTCATCTGCTGTCACGGTTTCCGGAGTGACAAATCCGGCAGCTACGAGGACCGCTGTGAGCGCGCGGTGGCCGAGGGATACAATGCCGTCCGATTCGATTTCCGGGGCTGTGGCGACTCCTCCCGGTCGTTCGACGAACAGACACTCAGCACACGGATCGCCGATCTCGCGGCGGTGATCGAGTACTTCGAGCCAGCGAGCTACGTCCTCTTCGGGTCGAGTTTCGGCGGAAAAGTCGCCATGCACTACGAATCCGGTGACTCCGATCGCGATGGTCGATGTCACGCCATCGCTGTCCGCGCGCCCGTTACCGACAACCGGGCACTTGAGAACTACCGGACAACAGGGGATGGGGAGACAGACGACGGGATACCAGACGTTTCGCCCTCGTTTTTCGACGATCTCGATCAGTACCCCTTCGAGGCCTGCGCTCTCGACGTTCCGATCGCCATCTTCCATGGTCGGGCAGACGAGTCTGTCCCTGTGGGTGATAGCATCGACGCTGCAGCGCAACTCGACACCGATCTCTTGTTCCAGTGTTACACGAACGAGGGTCACCTGTTCTCCCGCGGCGCAGAGTCCCGGATGCGCGACCAGCTGTTTTGCTGGCTCGACGATTTGTAACCTGAATATATCCGGCGACACTGGTTTGTCGTCCGGAATCGAACTGGTCGTATGGTCGTCGAAGGGCTCGTACTCGTCCTTGCCGCCGGCATCTTCACCGCCATTGTCTGTGGGTTCGGCACGCTTCCGTTCTTTTTCGTCGACGAGATCAGTGACCGGGTGACTGTTGCGCTGTGGGGGCTGGCCGGCGGGATTATGCTGTTCGCGTCGGTGTTCGGATTCATTTTCGAGGGACTGGGCGAGGGAACGGTCACGCAAGTCTCGGTTGGATTACTGGTCGGAGTTGGACTCGTTATCGTCGCAGATTACTTCATCTCAAACCACGAATTCGAGCCGCGTGAGATTCCCGACGCCGATTTTCGAAAGCTTGTGTTGATCGTTGGCGTTCTCACGGTCCATAGCTTTCCCGAGGGGGTAGCACTCGGCGTTGCCTTCGCAGATCTCGGGATCGAGGGTGATCTCGTCATCGCTGGGATGGCGGTGCCCGCGCTCGCGATCTTTATTACCGTCGCGATCTCGATCCAGAACATTCCGGAAGGGCTTGCCGTTGCGATCCCACTTCACACCTACGGCGTCGCCAACTGGAAGATCTTCGGCTGGGCCGTCTTTTCGAGTATCCCCCAGCCCATCGGCGCGGGGATCGCGTACATCTTCGTCACCACCGCCCGCGAGTTTCTCCCCTTCGGGTTCGGCTTCGCCGCGGGCGCGATGATCTATCTCGTCTTCCACGACATCTTCCCCGAAGCGCTCGATCACGGCCAGTCGCTTCCCGGGCGGGGGTACCGCGAACTGGTTGCAGGGATCGCACTCGGTGTCGCAATCATGTTGCCGGTGATGCTGTTGACCGAGTAGGTGTCCAGTTCTCAGCCGATACCGACTGCCAGAATAGTTAAGAGCTATCGCTAACTCATTTTAGCCAATGGATTTACGTTCTGGAATCGAGTTCATTAGACGGCAGGAAAAGGAGCTCGTGTTGTTCAATCTCGCTCCGTCGTCGTCAGTTCCTGAGAAGCTGCGGGAGCTGTTTCAGAGCCAGAACGTCCGGATCGAGACTGCACGAACTGCCTCGGGGTATCCGGAAGTCGCAGTGTTGAGCAGAGCCGACAAGGTGCTCGCTGTTGTCGAAATAACACTCTTGCAGGAACTCACCGCGAACCCACCGACAGGCGCTGGCGGGTTCGGCATCGCGGATGCGGAGTTCGAGCCGATTCTTCGCCACCTCAAGGAGACGACGTTCAGCTCTTACAGTAAAGAACAGCTCCTGTATGCCTCCCGCGAGATCGAAGACAGGGCGCGTCGTGTCGGCCGGGGAACCATCCACGCTGGCTTCCAGCGTCTTTCGATTATGGCCGAACAGGAGCACGTGTATCGTGATGTCGCAAGGCGTGGTGTCTCCGTGCACGCATACGGACAGCCAGACACCGAGTCGCCAGATTTCGGCCCAGCACAGATTCACACGACTGACGCCGCGGAGATTACCGAGACGTGGTTCGTCATCTTCGATGGCGGTGGCGACGACTGCCAGAAAAGCGCGTTGCTGGCCGAAAAGCAGAGCAATGGCTGGTTCGGGATCTGGACCTACGACGAGGTGATTGTCGACGAACTCTCGGCGTATCTCCTCGACACGTACGTCGATCCGCCGGGTGATACACAACTCTCCGGGCAGTGAACACGAACTGTTTCCGGGCGGACAGTTCGTCGGTATTTCATTTCTAGAAAACATAATCAAAAATCCAAAAATGCAGATATTAGACGGTCTACTTGCCAATTTATCATTGATGATACTGTGGTGGTGAGTTTCATATATCGGAATTCAACAACGTTTTCATATGGGGTCTCAGGAACAACAGCAGGCCGGGCAAAGGGAGGAGAACGCGAACGCGGCCGACCAGCCGTCCGTTCCGTGGCAGGATGTCAGCGACGACTCGGGACCGCTGGAGCGAGTACTCTCTCGGTTCAACGGCGCTGACGGCTCGGAATCTACCGAGAACGGGGCTGGCTCACGCTCCGATGAGGCCCCGACGGGGGATGCTGGGGAAGATCGATCAGACGAAACACAGGCACTGGTCCGGAGTATTCTCGACGGACTGCAGGAGTCGACGATCGTGGTTGATACCGACGGTCGGATCACACATATCAACAGCCAGGCGCTCGATCTGTACGACTGCACGGAGGAGGATGCGGTCGGATCGCGGCCACAGTCACTGCAAGCAGCGGAGAGTTCGGCAAGTGATATCGTCGCCGAAGCAATCGAGACGGGCGAGGATATCCAGCAACGCGAAGAGCAGCTACAGGTTGGTACCGAGAAAACGCCACTCGAACGTACTGTGACGCTACTCTACGACGACGATGGAAACTTTTCTGGTGCGATGCTCGTCGAGAAAGATGTCTCCGAGCGCAACCGACAGCGCACAAAAAAACAGTACCTCGAAGCCTACCAGGAAGAGGTTCTCGATGACCTGCAAGAGAAACTGGCTCGACTCTCGGAAGGGGATCTCACGATCGATCCGACCGTGCCAAAACCAGACGAAGAGTACGCCGAAGCGGTCACAGTGTACGAGGAGTTCGTCCTGTTGAACGACTACCTGAACACGGCAGTCGACAACATTCAGGAGATCGTCGAGAAACTGACCGAGGATGCGGCAGAGCTCGAAGAGACAGGAACGTCACTCTCGGCAAGCAGTGAGGAGGTGACCGCCGCAGTCGATCAGATCGATGCCTCCTCCTCCGAACTTGCCCGTGGCTCGGAGGATCTGGCCAAACAGACCGAACGCGCGAGCCGGAACGTCGACGAACTCTCGACCTCGATCGAAGAGATCACGGCCTCCGTCCAGCAGATTGATGCACAGTCCGAGGAGGTCGCAGAGATCGCAACAGAGGGCGTCGAGGAAGCGACACACGCAGGCAAACAGATAAGGGAGGCAACCGACGCGACCTCGACGGTTGCACAACGGATCACCTCTTTAGAGGAGAGCATGGACGAGGTTGGCGAGATCATCGATATCATTCAGGATATCGCCGAACAGACGAACATGCTCGCGCTGAACGCCAACATCGAAGCGGCCCGTGCTGGCGACGCTGGCGAAGGCTTTGCAGTGGTCGCAAACGAGGTCAAGGGGCTTGCCGAACAGTCCCAGCAGTCAGCCAAAAATATCGCAGAGATCATCGAGAACGTCCAAGAGCAGACCGACGACCTCGTCGACGGAATCCACGCCGCAAACGGGGAAGTCGAAGAGGGGGCCAACGCAGTCGACGATCTCGTCGACCGACTCGATCAGATCGAGCGACGAGTGACCCAGACGAGCGAGGGGCTCGATGAGATTACGAACGCTGTCGAGACGCAGGCGAAAAACTCGGAGGAGGTCAGTGCCGTCCTCGACGACGCAGCCGGACTGACCGAGGAGATGACGGCCTCGGTCCAGCAGATTTCAAGCGGGCTCGACGAGCAGGCGACCGCGACTGATCAGGTCGCCAGACGCGCCCAGCGACTCAGTGCGATGAGCGACGATATCCACGACCGGATCGACGTGTTCAAACTCGACGACACGGAGAGTGCGAATCTCGACGACGAACTGTGAAACGGTTCATAGTGCTGTTTGGGGGCCGGTCGCTGCAGCGCCCGATCAGTCGTCGGCCGCTGTCTGTGACAGTTTGACTGTCGAGTCTGTGACTGGTGAGTCGGTCTCTGTCGATGAGCCGAACTCGGCGTAGCCGGTACTCACGTCGGTCACTGTCGCGGAAAACTCCTCCATTGTGGTGCTCATCTCCTCGAGTGAGTCTTGCAGCTCGCGCACTGCCTCCGCAATATCTGGTTCCGTTCCCGACATTATCAGATCACGTGCGATAGCTTCTCCCGCTGTCGCTCGATCGATCCGATCGCTGCGCCTTCGACTGGTTCAAGTCTCAGATCGAAGGGGTGCCAGCTTCCATGCTCCGCGGTTACTCGCAGGGTTTCTCCGTTCCCGAACGTCCCGATCTGCTGGGTGAGTTTGTACGTCTGTTCTGCCATCAGTTGTATATTGCCACGAGCGTATAAAAATATAACGGGATAGTGGATAGATGGGTGTTGATATTCCACATAGGCAGTCTTATCCCAAACAATTTCGGGAGATAGTGGTCGTTATTCGAAAATTACTCGGTGGTTGTGGTTGCATCTGCATAGTCGGGAAAAAGCGCTGACTCGGTGCTGGGTCACTGACTGGTGTGGGTTACCGTACGACGGTAACAGCAGTTGGCGATCGGCGAACGACCGTCTCGGCGACACTACCGAGCAGGAGTCGGGTCAGCCCGTCCCGGCCGTGGCTGCCCATAACGATGTGATCGGCAGTCGTCTCGCGGGCGAACTCGATGATTTCGCGGGCCGGATCACCGTCGGTTGATTCGGTGCGGATCGAACCGCCGGCATCGGTTGCGGTCCGTTCTGCCATCGAGCAGACCGACGCTGTCTGTTCGTCAATTTCGTCTGGCCGTTCGTTGGTACTGTCGACTCCTTCGTCTATCACATCCGGTGTGGCCCTGCTGGTGAGTGATGTCTCCTCGCTTTTGGGATACCGAACGTACAGTGCGGTGATCTCCGCGTCGGGGTACTGCTCGATCGCGGACACGAGCGCCGATTTCGACTCCGCCGAGCCGTCGAACGGCACCAGCACGTGCTCGGGAGTGCAGATATGGCTCTGTTCGCGGACAACCGTTACCGGGGCCGGTGACCGACGAACCACGGTTTCAGCAACGCTGCCAAGCAGAAGTCGTGTTGCCCCATCCCGCCCGCGACTGCCGATGACGATGTGGCTGTACTCCCCGTCCTCGGCGATACGAACGATCTCGTGGATCGGTCGACCGTGCCTGACTATCGTTTCGACTGTCGTCTCCGGGGGGAGCGTTTCGACTGCATCCGCCAGCAATGCCTTCGCATTCGCTTCGAGCTGTTCGTAGCGCACACCAGTCTCGCCGCCTGTTTCCGAGTAGTCGGCGAACGGTTCGAGGACGTGCAACAGTGTAATCTCCCGATCTGGAAACGTCTTCACGGCAGCGTCCAGTGCACACTGTGACTGCTCCGAGCCGTCGTAGGGGACGAGCACTGCCATTACGTTGTTTTCGAACTACACATAGAAAAGTAATCGCCGAGTCAGTTCAGTCGATCTGCGCTGTGCAGATGGCGTGTGCTACTGTTCGGTGATATCTTCGATCCAGGTGATCCCAGCCATCGCTTTCGGGAAGCCGATGGTTGGAATCGCGAGCACGCCAGCGTGTTTCAGCGTCTCGGGATCGATCCCTTCTTCGAGTCCGCGGCGTGTGTGTGAGTGGACCGCGCCCTCGGACTGGGAACCGATCGCGAGGGCGAGTTTGAGGAGGCGTTTCGTCTCGCCGTCGATCGGTCCCGCCTCGCTGGCTGTCTCACCAAGCTCGGAGTAGGCATCCCAGACATCGGGATACGCGTTGGCGAAGTTACCGGCAGCGGAGGGCAGTTCGTCTGTCGGATCGTCAACTGGATCAGCCATACTCGGTTTCTGGTCTGTGGCGACATAAAACTGATCGAGATTCTCGAAGTGTGGTTTCGATGGGCGAAGTATCTGCGTTTGCCAGTAAGAACAACGAGAAAGCGCCCGAAACGGAAGCTGTTGCAACTACCAACAGCAAGAAAGCCCCGAGGCTGTCGAGTCGGGGCCACCGGAAGACTCGCTACGCTCGTCTTCCGAAGTCGCGCTCGTTCCACTCGCGCGACACTCGCTGCGCGCTTCACTCACTACGTTCGTTGCAGTGTCTGCTCACGGGCCGAGGCCGTAGCGCCTCGCGGCTTACGTCGTCCGCCTTCCTCGACAGCCTCGCCCCTTTCAGTCCCTTGGCCGGCGGTTTCACCGCCGGCTTATACCCTGGCGGCTCCGCCGCCAGGCTCCCGGCCTGGAAAGCCACATTGGGCGGGACTGAAAGGGGCCGGTCGCTCGCTCCATCCCGGGCGACGTAAGCACCTGCTGGAGCGTGGTTCGAGAGAGCGGAGCTCTCTCGTCATCCCGAAAATCTCCGATTTTCGGAGACAGCGAGCCCCGGATGGGCGAGCGCCGGGAGACTCCGTCTCCCGAGCTCACGGCGCTACGCGCCGTGAACGACCGGGGGCTTTCTTGCTGTTTACAATTACGGTTCTCTTGTACCCATTCACGCAGAAGTTTTCTACCACTCAAACACGTCTCAGTTGCAGCGGTTCTAACAGTCAGCCTCCTTCGGTTTCCAGCTCAGTCGTCCTGACTTGCGTTGCTCGTCGCCGTCCCGGCTGCGGTCTCCAGTGCTGGCTCCCGGTGTCGCTCTTTCACTCGCTCGGGATCGAACTCGTTTGTTCCCCGGTTTGGCTCCAGTCCAGCCCTACGGATGATCTCGATATCGTCACCGGGGTCTTGCCCCTCGGTCGTGAGATAATCGCCAGTCAACAGCCCATCGGCACCGGCCTCGAAGGGGAGATGCTGCTCGTCCGGCGCAAGATTGGCTTCCCGCCCGCCAGTCAACCGGACCCGCGCCTCGGGATGCAAAAACCGGTACACTGCGATCGTCTTCATGATCTCCGCCCGCGAAATCTCGGCGTGGTCTTTGTCGCCAAGCGGCGTCCCCTCCACGGGGTTGAGGATGTTTACCGGTAGCGAGGAGACACCGATATCCTGCAGCTCGATCGCCGCATCGACCCGATCTGTGGGTGATTCGCCCATTCCCAAAATCACGCCGGCACAGAGATCCATCCCTGCATCCTTTGCACGACAAAGCGTCACGAGTCGGTCCTCGAAGCTGTGACTGTTGACGATTTCGGGGAAGAAGCGCCGCGAGGTCTCGATGTTGTGGTTGTAGTGGTTGAGTCCCACGTCGGCGAGCTCCGCGGCCTCCGCCTCGGTCAAGAGGCCAAGCGAAGCGTCTGCCTCCACAGCTGTTTCGTCACGAATCAGCCGGATCGCTTCCAGAATCTCTTCCCACTCCTCGGGACGGTTCTCCTTGGAGACGCCTTTCTCGGCAACGACGATCCCGAAGCGTTGTGCGCCGTCGGCTTCGGCTCGCTTTGCGGCCTCGAGTACTTTCTCGGGACCAAGAAAATCGTAGGTGTCGATCCCGGTGTCGAAATGGACGGACTGGGCACAGAAGCCACAGTCCTCCGCGCAGTTGCCTGCCTTCGCGTTGACGATGCTGCAGGCGTCAACCGTGCCGTCGGAGTACTGTTGCCGGATCAGATCGGCTCCTGCTGCCAGCGCCTCGACTGGCTGTGTGATCAGTGCAAGCCCGTCAGTCCGGTCCAGTTGCTCGCCGTCGAGCACTCGTCCGACAGCGTCGTCGACTGTCCGGTTTCCTGTTTCGTAAACCACGACTCAACTGGCGGTTTACAGGATCTTAAAACTACGCCGTCCGAGCCGATGAAACGAAAAAACTGGCCGGTCGCTTACAGCTGCAGTCGCCAGACAGTCGTCCCTGCCTGTTCGATATCCATGCTCTCGGCAGCGGCAACGATCACCTGATTTGCGCCGGGTTCGACTTCGAGCGTCGTTTCGAACTCGCCGTCTTCGACCTCGACGAAGGAGCTTCCACTCGGCGTCTTCGCGGCGACACAGACACCAGTCGTTTCGCCGGAGATCACGAGTTCGTTGCCGCGGAACTCCGTATCGACCCGGAGTGCTGGCGAACGGTCTGGCTCGTGGATCCGGTTCTCCTGGTAGCGTGCCTTGACGTACTCTGGCGTCTCGACGGGTTCACCGGCGCTGATTCCATGCGCGAGTCTGACGTACTGTGCCATCGCCCACGCGAGCGGCGTCGCCGCACCCGTCCCTTCGCCGAACTCCCAGCCGTAATCGGTGCTGTGCTCACGGTCCCAGACCTGTTCTGGGATCATCCGCCCGGAGTTTGCGAAGTTCTGGATCGTCTTCAGACAGTCCGCTGGTGAGTCGACCGGCTCGTCGGTGACCAGTTCGTACTCGCCACGCTCGCCGGTCAGCAGTGGCCAGAGACGGCCTTTTCCGTGATTTTCGACCGACCACGGCGCGCCCTGGTCGCCACGGCTTCGCTCACCGTAGCCGTCGCCGTTGTACCGGTAGAAGCCAGCTCCTGGCTCCGCCTCGACGCGGATCGTGTTGTCGACTTCCTTCAGTGAGTTTCGCATCACCTCGGTGTCTGGCTCTTTGATACCCATCCGGACCAGATCGAGGAAGCCGTGGTCGATGATCTCTCGCTCGTCGAGTGTCGGACCGGCGTTCGCGAGCGTCCGGAGATGGCCCGCTTCCGGATTGCCGTCGCGAGTGACGCGCACGTAGTACGGCGTATTGGTGTGCTGGCCCGAGCCGGTCTCTGTCGCGGTCCACTCCTCGACGTTGTTCGCCCAGTGGTCGGCGAGCCCGAGCCACGTTAAGGCATCTGCCTTCCGGTCGGTATCGAGGGCGAGTTTCGCCGCACAGACGAGTCCCGCAATCTCTGCAGCGATCGAGGACGGCGAGTAGCCTGACTCCTCTTCCCAGCGTTCCTGTGCACTTTCAGGGCCGTTACGAGCGACGTAATCCGCCGAGCGGCGGATGTTCTCGTAGCCGAAGTCGGCGTCCTCGAAGGAGACGCCGCGCTGTGCGAGATGGTAGGCCATCACCTGTGGGTAGGAGATGTTGTCCATCTGCTCGCCACCCCAGCGGGTGATCCCGTTGACGTAGGTGTTCTGTGGGATAAAGCCCGACTCGTCTTGCTGGTACTCGTAGATATACGAAAGCTGGTTTTTTGCGATATCGACCGAGCCGACGAGATCGAACGCAGTAAACACCTGATAGAGATCCCGCGACCAGACGAAGTTGTAGCCATAGCCTTTCGGCTCCTCGGCGTTGACCGCCACACCCCACGGAACCGATGGGGAGGCGAGCGATGCGCCGTGGTAGGTTTTGTCCTCGACGGCAAGCAACGTCATCAACGCAGTTTTGTACTGTTTTGCCAGCTCTGGATCGTCGGCAACCGAGTCCGGCAGCGGTTTGTCGACGAGAAAGTCCCGCCAGGATTCGGCGTAGGCCTCGCTGACCGACTCGAAGCCACGATCGAGCGCACCGTCTGCCTCACCGACAGCCGCGGCGGTGTCGGCCTGCCGTGCGAAACCGAGTGCGAGCTGTTCGTTCGTTGTCTCTCCCGAGCCGAGTCGGCCGACCAGCACGATGTTCTCGCCGTCGAGTGAGCTGATCGGATCCGGCAGCTCACCGTTGGAGTACAGCTCGTCGAGTCGGTCGCTGCCGGCCGCACCGACAGTCGCCCAGTCGAATCGGTTCTCGGCGACCAATGCGAGGGCGATGGAGTACTCCTTGCCCTCCTTGTCGGCGAGCAGCGGGTTGTCCGTCTCGCCAGTGTAGCCGTTCGGATTGCGGGCAACGAGATGGTAGTTCCCCCAGTCGCCGTAGGTCCGACCGCTGTCCTGGCGTGCCGTGGAGGTCAGCGAGATATCCGCGACCGAGAAGATGTCGTAGCTGTGGTCGTCTTTCGCCTCGAAATCCACGTCGACGATGATCGCGTCGTGTGCTGGATCGGTCGCGTAATCGACGGTTAGCTCCCATTCGTGGCCCTGACCGTCGCCAGTCTCGGTGAAGACGTGTCGATAGAGCAGCGCCTCGTCCTCGACTGGCACCACCCTGCGTTCGATCGTGTCCTCGCTCCGGCGGTCCTCACGGTGGGTCCGTGCCGCGTAATCGTCTTCCGACGTGCATCTGACGAGGAAATCAAGCGTCCGCAGGTTCATCAGATCGACCTGTGGGAACCTGGCCTCGGTCAGCGCACCCTCGGTGAGCGTAAACCACGTCCGGGAGGGGTCCTGATCCCCGTGGTCAGCAACGGTGCCGACACCGAATTTCTCCCCAGTTGTCCACGTTGGCCGTTCGCTCGGCCCCTCGGACTCCGTGGAGGTCGTCGGCAGCGCCTTCAGATCGTCGAGCATCGCGGTCGCATGGAGTCTGATCGCGTGCGACCAGCCAAGCGGCGCGGCGCTGTCGAGTTCACCATCATCAAAAACCTGCTCGGCAAGATAGCCCGCCTCCGTCGCGAGCGGCCCATCCTCCGTAATCAGTTCGTAGAGATCGCTGCCACGGGAGAGGTAGGCGTCACCGTTCCGGCCGCGCTCGTTGAGCATCACCCCGATACGGGCGGCGGCGAGTGCGCCCATCCCGGTCGTCACTGACCAGATCTTCTCCTGATCCTGATCGGCAGTCCGCCAGCGATCGTCCTCGTAGCGAGCAAGTCCCGCGACCTGACTGTCGCGTGGGTTCCGGAACAGCGTATCGAGTGTCGTGCTGACGTGGTTGGCCAGCCGGTCGAGCTGAGTGTCGCTTAGTTCGAGCTCCTCAACCGCTCTGTACTCGTCGAAGGCACGAACGAGTGTCAGCGCCGCAGCATCGATCCGGTGGTCTTTCCCGCCGTCGACCAGCCGCATCACGTAGACGCCGAGCTCTTCGTCCCACAGGTTGTCGAGGCCGCCGACGACTTGTTCGAGCGCCGCGACACTCTGCTCGCGGAGGTCGTCGCTTACCGGCGCGCGTGCAACAGAGCCAAAGGCGTCGATATAGGCGGCCGTCGTATGCGCGAACTGGCCAGTGCTATCCTCCCAGACGTTCTGGCAGGTCTCGGGGAGATCGTTCTCCGCGATATCCGCGGTGAGCGAGTCGATCGCATCGCTGATCGTCGTTCTGATCGTCGTCGTTAGCTCGTTGTCCAGACGCCCGCCCTGCTTTCGCAAAAGCGTCGCGAGGAAGGCGGTGACCGACGCCGTCTGGTCGGCCTGATACTCCGGCGAGTCGCCCTCTAGCTTTCCGTTCGCCCAGCCGGGCGCGAGCGAGCCGTCGGTCGCCCAGACCCGGTGGGGCCAGGTACCATCTTTGAGCTGGCGATCACAGAGAAACTGCGCGCTTTCGGCTTGAATATCCGCCGTGTCAAGGTCGAGCCGTTCGTCGGCTTCGAGGAGATGCCGCGCGACCGATGCGTCGTCACGGAACCAGACGTAGCCATAGCCGCCGGAGTGTGCATAGAACGGATCGAAATCTGGGGCAGCGATCCGGCCACCGGCTGGCGAGGAGAGAAGCTCCATAACCCGCAGATCTGTCTGTACGGTTTCCGACCGTGGCAACGTTTCCGGGACGTTAATTCGCGTCCGCTCGCGAGCCGCCTCCCGCAGATCGTCGGCGCTCGTGTGGTCGTTCGCACAGGTGTTGAGATCAGCGAGTGCCATCTCTCGGCTGATCTCGTCGTGATCCGAGAGCTGACTGATGAGCGTCGTGCTGATCGACCGCCCGGTCCGATCGAGCGGTGCCGTCACGAGGAAATCTCCGGTCAGCCGCGTCTGCTCGTGGCGCTCGGTTGGCTCCCGTCGTGGGAACGCAACCGGCACGGAGTCGAGCAGTTCGGCGAGTCGCTCCGGTCGCTGTCCATCGATCGTCGACAGTCCTGTCGAGGCAGTGAGGTAGTCGTGCTCGCGACGGTGGTACACTTCGAGGACCCGGGAGTCGTTCGGCCCGGCATCCTCGTGGATCAGTGCACCGACACCAGTGTCCTTGCCTTCCGGTGCCATCGTCGCGAAGGCGACGAGCTTGGCATCCGGCGGCACGGCGCCCCGCATCTCGACGTGGAGGACGTGTGCCCGCCCGAGTGTGAGATCGTACTGGTGGACAGTGAACGATCCCGCGTCGTACTCGGTCTCGACCAGCCGCGTGTCGCGGTAGTAGTGCTGGCGGATCGTATCCATCTCGCTGAACCACCACGTTTCATCCCCGGTCAGGATTCCCAACCTGGAACGGTCGATGCCGTTGAGTCCGGATAGAGAGTCAGAGTAATCACGTAACGTACCATCGGTACCCACGTGTACCAGGCGTCCAGCGTGCCCGGCAAACGATCCGGATGTCGTTTTGAGTTCTTCTGGAAAGCGCTCATCCCGAGTCTGCTTGTACTCGTTGAGCGCAGTCGTGAGCCGCATACCTACCACAACAGGACAGCCGCTATAAATCTCTGCGGTTTCACAAAATACTGCTTATTCTACATTGACAGGTGAATCCCGTTGCTGTCTTGCGGTCTGTCCTGAATACCTCAGAAAAGATACTATTCGTTAGGAGAGTATTACCGCTGGTTTTTATATCTGGTTCGGGTCAGCAGGGAGGACTGCGACGTTCTCGACGGCAACCGAACCGTCGCCGGCGGCGACCGACTCACCGGAGACGCTGTCGTGTTCGCCCGCTGCGGGAACGTCGACTGTCGCCGTGCCCTCGCCGAAGTTGAGGACGACAACAACTGCGTCGTCGTCTGTTGTGCGGCCGTAGGCAGTGACGCGGTCCGACGCACCCTCTTCGACCTCGTAGTTGACGCGCGCGGTGGCCGCGCCGGTCGCAAGTGCCGGCTCGTCTTTCCGAACAGCAGTGAGCGTTCGGACAAACTCCTGAAGATCCTCGTGGGCATGCTCCCAGGCAAGGTCATCTCGGCGGCCGCGCTGGCCGAACTCCTGTCCTGCGTAGATCATCGGTGCGCCCGGCAGCGTGAACACCGCACCCATCGCCGCCTCGGCAGCGGGCCGTCCACACTCGGTAATGTATCGTGTTTCGTCGTGGTTTTCGCTGTAGAGCATGAAGCCAGCGTGATCGGGGAAGCCGGCATCGGTCCGCTCGTCGATGGAGTCAAGAACCGTGTCGGCGTCCTGACCGCGGCCGATCTGGCGCAGCGTGAAGTAGGTCGTCGAGTCGAAGTGCATGTCGAACAGTCCTGCCTGGAAGTCCGGGATGTACGGGATCGTCTCGTCGAGCAAGAGGAACTCGCTGTCCCGGTCCTTGCAGATGTCATGCAGTTCCATCCAGAAGTTATCTGGGACGGCCCAGGCCATGTCACAGCGGAAGCCGTCGACCATCGACATCCACTTCTCGACAGCATCGAGCAGATGGCGACGCACTGGCAGGTGCTCGAAGTTGAAGTTCGCGATATGCTCCCACTCGAAGTAGGTCTCGGGTTCGGTCTCGCTTTGCCACTCGTACCACTCGCGGTACTCGCTGCCTGGTCCTTCGACGGCACTCTCGAAGAACGGGTGAGTTCGTGCGGAGTGGTTACAGACCACATCGAACAGCACTTTGAGTCCGTGGTCGTGGGCCGCGTCGATCAGTCGCTGGTAATCCTCGACGGTACCGAGATCCTCCGCGATCGCGAAGAAGTCGGTGATGTTGTAGCCGTGTGGCGCGTGGTCGTTCTGGAGCACTGGCGTGAGCCAGAGCACATCGACGCCGAGTGACTCGATGTAGTCGAGCCGGTCGATGATGGCGTCGAACGGTGATTCGTCCTCGCCGCCGCCGAAGGCACGAACGTATATCTCGTAGATGGCGGAGTCCTCTGCCCACGCCGGCGGGACGTACGGCTGGTGGGTTGCGATGTTGTCACCGCCGCGGGTAAACTCCGCCATGTCGGGGACGCTGTAGCCATGCTCACCGATCGCGACAGCGTGGATGCGTGTCCGCTCCGGTAGGACCTCGACTGGGATGCGCAGCTCCCGTCCCTCGATGGTGACATCCTCACGGGTGATGTCGTCGCGGTCATCAAGCAGGAACTCGACAGCAAGATCGTCGTCGGTTTCGGGGCCGTTCGGATGGGCCTTCGGGTGGGCTCTGACGACGGCCTCCTCACCCTCTAGTACCGGTTCGAGCGAGAGTCGCGGTCGCCCTCCGGGACCCTCGGTTTCCGTCTCCTCTCCTCGTGCGCTTTCACCGCCGCTGCGGCCACTGCGGCCGCTCCGACCACTCCGGCCCGAACGTCCGCTGCGACCGCTTCGGCCGCTGCGGCCACTGCGACCGCTCCGGCCGGCGACTGGCGAACTGCCCGGAACGTGATCACCCGGGAACACACGGACGGTCATCTGGTATCTGCCTGTCGGTGCGGCGAGTTCGGCGACGTACGTCCCCGGCTCGTCGGGAACGAGATGTTCGACTGGGTCGTCTCCCAGTGACACCGTCGAATCGTCAGGCTGCTGTGCGATTTCCCACGTGTAAGTCGCTTCCGGGTCTGGGTCGCGCGGTGCGAGCTCAACACTCTCACCGACGCCCACGAACCTCGGTGGGCCAGGATGGTTCATATCCCAACTGCTCTTGACATCGACTTGTGCTTTGCGGTAAGGAGTGGTATAATCTACCAGAAGCAATATATGATCGAACGTTGGTAGATACCGACCGACTTTTAACCATATCTTCTGATGATTAGATATGGAAGCTATTGTGCTTGCAGGCGGTTACGCAACGCGTCTCTGGCCAATCACCAAGAACCGACCGAAGATGCTCTTGCCGGTCGGCGAGACGACGGTGATCGACCGGATTCTGGGCGAGCTTGAGGAAGATGACAGGATCGACACGGTCTATCTGTCCACGAACGAGGCATTCGCCGACGAGTTCGAGAGCCACGTCGAGGCGGAGGGGTACGAGAAGACGCAGCTCTCGGTGGAGGATACCTCCGACGAGGCCGAGAAGTTCGGTGTTGTGGGTGCACTCGCCCAGCTGGTCGACCGGGAGGAGGTCGACGATGATCTGCTCGTTATCGCGGGCGACAACCTGATGGGCTTTCACATCAGCGAGTTCATCGACGACTTCGAGGAGAAAGGAACGCCGACGCTCGCTGCCTACGACGTTGGCAGCCGCGAGAAGGCAAAATCCTACGGGCTGGTCGAACTCGACGGGGACCGCGTCGTCGGCTTCCAGGAAAAGCCCGAGGATCCAAACAGCACGCTCGTCTCGATTGCCTGTTATGCGTTCCCCGAGGAGAGTGTTCGCTTCGAGGAGTATCTCTCCGGCGACAACAACCCAGACGAGCCCGGCTGGTTCGTCCAGTGGCTGCAAGACCAGGAGCCAGTCCACGCCTTTGCCTTCGAGGATGACTGGTACGATATCGGCTCACCGGGGAGCTATCTCGAAGCGGTCGCCTGGGAGCTGGGCGGCGGTCAGCTGATCGCCGAGGATGCGACCGTCGAGGGCTCGGAGATCGGCGAAAACGTCCACATACTCTCCGGTGCTGAAGTGGTCAACTCCGATATCGACAACTCGGTGGTCTTCCAGGATACGCGCATCGACGACAGCGAGGTCGACAACTCGATCGTCGATATCAACTGTGATCTCTCCAACGTGGAACTCGACGGCGCAGTGATCGGCGAGTACACCTCGATCTCAAACTAGCGGTTCTGTCAGGTTCGCGCTGAAAAGTCGTGCCACGTCCGATGGACGGCGGACGTGTCCCCCTCTTTTGATTAATTTATCGGTGATTCACCGCAACTGACGCAGACGTACGCGTCGTCTGTCGTTTCGACTACTGGTGCGTTACAGCTGATGCATTTCAGTCTCGCGTTCCGCGACCGTCGTGGATACCGTCCCATAGATGTGTGTTACCAAACCAAAAGTAAATAGTTACGCATCACTCCGGAAAATGACACGAGTATTTTGGTGTATGGTACCCAGTCAATCTACTTAATATATGGTTAGTGATATTAATCTATTGGTGGCCGATAATAAAGTTGGGCTGGAGAATCGAAGAAAGCGCGCCATGGGGCATGAAAATCGGCCATGTTGATTGCATTTGTTCAGTGTTTCCGGTCGGCAAGGGCAAACAAGCATCTACGCTGTGGCGAACAAATAAGTGGGCGACAGTCGACTATTCAGTATGGACGATACAGCCGACGTAGCGGACACAACGGAGGAGCAGCCTGTCAGCCTCAAAATGGACATTCGGAACGGGCGGACGGAGATCCGTGTCTCGGGCGACCGAGATACGTCGGTGATCGTCCGCTCCGTTTCCGGGGAACAGAAAGTCTATCTCCCCCCAGAAGATTTCGAGCGTGATCCAGAACGCGGACAGACCGCCTACGACAGCCCCTACCACTCCGGTAGCGGGGCACAGGACAGTCCCTACGACACCCACCCTGATGCTGACTCCGTCACTGGGCTGGAGCCAACCGCTGACGGCTACATCATCATCCACCCCGAACCTGTCGCTGATGTCCGATTCCTTCGGTAATTTTCCTCACCCGGCCGATATCGAATCGCTTCACGCCGCAAAATTAGTCTTCGAGTACTTCGTGATAGAACTCGACGTGCTCGTCGGCGACCTCGTCCCAGGTTCGGTTCTCGTATTCGATCGGTGAATCCAGCGAGAGCGCGTGGTCGATCCCGTCGGCGATCGATCTTGAGTCGGGTTCCACCTCGATCACGCAGTCGTCGGGGAGAATCTCTGCCGCGCCGCTCCGGCAGGCAACCACCCGTGTCCCGACAGAGAGCGATTCGACGATGGTGATCCCGAACGGTTCAGCGAGCGACGGCGAGACGAACAGATCCGCGCTGGCGTAGTAGTCGCCGAGTTCCTCCTGTTTGAGGAAGCCGGGGAAGATCACCCGGTCTCCGACGCCGAGTAGTTCGGCGAACTTCCGGAGCTGGTCTGTCAGGTGGCCAGTCCCCCCAAGCACGAGTGTCAGATCGTCACGTCTGGACTGGGCGAGTGCGTACACGAGATACGAGAGCCCCTTCTGGTGGGTGTGTCTGCCGACGAAAAACAGCATCTTCCCGTCGATGTTGAGCTCTTCTTTGATATCCCTGCCCGTTGCTTCGACGGAGGAAAAGCCGTTGTAGATGACAGTCGAATCGGCGTCGTACTGCTCGCGGATGCGCTCCTGCGTGAACTTGCTGACAGCGACGAGATGGTCCGATCGGTTCGCCAGTCGCTGTTCGGTCTGGACTTCCCTCGTGGGTGGGTTGACGTTCCGGTCGGCAGACAGCGAGTGAAAGGAGGTGATCCATTCGAGATCAGTCGTCGCGGCGGCCCGCGAGCCGGGATTGTAGCCGAACCAGTCGTTCGTGTGGATAATATCCGCGTCCTCGGCGTGTTCGGCGAAATCGCCGGCCAGACGGCCGATCCGGGTGATGATGTCCCCCTTCCCAGTTGGAACGCCGTGGATCCCCTCTCGATCCTCGGGGGCGTACTCCGCCGGCAACACGAGTTCGAAGTCGATGTCGTCTCTCGGTTCGAACTGTTCGTACAGCTCCCCGACCACTGTGTCGAGTCCGCCGGTAATGTTCGGTGGAAACCCCCAGCCGAGCATCAGTACCTTCGGTGGCATGCGTAAAACTGGGAGTGCCACCCCTATAAAATGGGATGGGAACTAGGAGCTGGTGGTTCTGTTTCGGTCAGGGCAGCAGTCAGTACTCTGAGGGAACCGCAACGAACAGCAAGAAAACCCTCTGATACTGCCGGCTGTAAATTCGCTCCTGACTTCCAGATAGATGGTTCGCTCGGTACAGAAATATACCAATTAGTTCGATTACCGGTACTCTTCGACTTCGATACGCTGTTTGGTCTTCTCGTGCGTGAGGTCGCCGTCTGCCGAGACAACCGGCGCGTTGAGTTGTCGGCCGACTGCAGCAACAAGTGCGTCGACACCATCAAGGGACGGTCCCTGTGGTCCAACCTCGTCAGCAATCCGCCCGGATTCTACCGACAGGTCCCGATTGATTTCGTAGACCTCACCCCACGATAGCGCGTCGATTGCCTCCTCAACATCGCCGGATGGGAGATTTCCGACCCCAACGATGGCTTCTGCGTAGGCAGGCGCGGGCATCATCCACAGATTCGTGTCACCGCCATTCGATTCATAGTACGTTTCTGTGGCAGGGTGGCCGTTCAAGTAGTCGATGAGAAAATTCGCATCGAGTACCCTCATTTCTCTTCGCCCAGCCGTCGCATTCGCTCCTTTCGCTTCTCTTTGGATTCTTTTCGCTGCTCCCTGATCCGGTCAGCGTCCTCATCGGAGAGTATCCCAAAGCCATCGTAGAAGTCGGTCTCGGTGTCCTCCCCCAGTACCCGTTCGAGTACATCGTTGTACGATTCGCCCTCACGCCGCCGCTGGTCAAGCTGTCGCTTCACTCGGTCGCTCACTCGGATTTGCTCATCTGCAGTCGCCATAGATGTGTCAACGTTAGCGTTGACGTGAATTAATCCTTGTGGAATGGACAACGAGAGAACATGACTCCGATGTAGTCTCCTGAATCGGTCACAGGCAAGATTACTAACCGACTGATCACCCCAGCTTCAGTCGATCAGTAGAACGCAACTGTTCAGGGAGCCTTCTTGTTGTTCGTCTCAGTACACACAGCCCCCGCTTTACAAAACGCCTCTCTTCTTCCCGGAGAAACTGGTAAGTGGCTGTCCTGAGAAACTTCAGACATGCGATTTGAACGCCAGAGCGGCGTCTTCCTGCACCCGACTTCGCTGCCGAGTCCACACGGCGTCGGCGATCTTGGGGAGGGGGCGTACCAGTTCATCGAATTTTTAGCAGCGGCTGATCAATCACTGTGGCAGTTCTGTCCGCTGGGGCCAACCTCGGGGGCACATGGCAACTCGCCGTATCAGGCATTTTCTGCCTTTGCGGGCAACCCACTGCTGATCGACCTCCGCCAGCTCGCCGAGGACGGCTATCTCTCCGAGGGGGCGATCGAGCCACCCGACGACTTCTCCAGCCACGAGGTCAGATACGACCGCGTCGGCGAGTTCAAACTCGACTTGCTCCGCACAGCCCACGAGACATTCCAAGCCGAGACAGCAGACGACCAGCGTGACGCCTTCGAGCAGTTCTGTGACCGCGAATCGTTCTGGCTCGACGATTACGCACTGTTTCGAGCACTCAAAGGGGAGTTCGACGGTCAGCTCTGGACAGAGTGGCCCGCCGACATCCGGACACGGGAGGAGTCAGCACTCGAAAGCTACCGCGAAGAACTCGCCGAGGAGATCCAGTTCCGGAAGTTCGTCCAGTGGCAGTTCGATTCCCAGTGGCAACAGGTTCGATCCTACGCGGAAGAAAACGATGTCACCCTCGTTGGCGACCTACCGATCTACGTTGCCCTCGATTCGGCCGATGTCTGGTCTGCGCCGGAGAGTTTCCTGCTCGACGAGGAGAACCGACCGACAGACGTTGCGGGCGTGCCGCCAAACCCCGGCGACGACGGACAGCGGTGGGGCAACCCCGTCTACGACTGGGATCGGCTCCGCGAGAACGGCTATCAGTGGTGGCTCGACCGCTTCGAGCGACTGTTCGATCAGGTGGATATCGCCCGGATCGACCATTTCAAGGGGTTCGACGAGTTCTGGGCAATCCCAGCCGAATCCGACCGACCGGATGCCGGCCAGTGGCTTCCCGGCCCGGGTGCGGATTTCTTCGAGACCGTCGAGGCCGAACTCGGCGACGCACCATTCTTCGTCGAGGATCTCGGATTCTTGGACGAAAGCGTCGCCCAACTCCGAGATCAGTTCGACTTCCCCGGGATGAGCGTCCCGCAGTACGCCGACTGGTGTGAGGGCGGACACATGTACCAGCCGATGAACTACCCCGAATCCACCGTTGCCTACACCTCGACACACGACACCGACACTGTCGTCGGCTACTACGACGATCTCTCCGACCGCCAGCGAGAGTGTCTGAACTACAACCTCGGCACTGACGGAATCGAGATCAACTGGGATATGATCGAGGCAGTCTGGAACTCCAATGCCGTGGTGGCGATGACGACGATGCAGGATCTGCTCGGCTTGGGAAGCGACACTCGGTTCAACACTCCCGGAACTGCGGAGGGCAACTGGCGCTGGCGGGTGACCGAAGCCGGTCTGGATGATGATATCGCCGAGGAGCTACGATTGGTGACGGATCGTACCATTCGGTAGTGAACAATCCGGCAACGAATCGTCTCTTTCTTGTACTCGCTGCCCCACCTTCGGGTATGTCACTGCGGGTGTCCGAACGGCTCGGTGTCGCCGACGTGGTCACGTTGGCCAACGCCACGCTCGGTGTCGTCGCGATGGCGGTCGCGGTCACCGGCCGTCCAGTGTTGGTTGCCCAGCTGATTCTGTTGGCTGCCGTTGCGGACGGGCTGGATGGGATTATCGCCCGCAAATACGGCGGCACAGAGATCGGTCCGTATCTCGACTCGATGGCCGATATCGTCTCCTTTGGGACCGCGCCAGCTCTCTTTATTTTTATTGTCGCCAACGAGCCGTGGGGGCCGGTGACCGACGAGATTCTCGTCTTTGCAGTCGCGGCTGGTGTCGCCTCCTTGCTCGTCGTCTTCTCGCTGCTCCGGACCGTGCTCTACACCGTCTACGTCGATGAAGACGAGAATCGGCCGGGGATCCAGAACACGCTCGCGTCATCGATTCTGGCCGCGGCGTACCTTGCCGGGATCACGAGCATTCCGGTCATCCTCGCAACAGCAGTCGTCCTCTCCGTGCTCATGATCGCGCCCGTGCCATATCCAAAACTGCTGGCCAGAGATGCACTCGCAATGGGTGTCGTCCAGATGGGCGCAATTCTCGCGCCGACGGCGCTCTCTCGGCTCTTTCCTCGTGTGTTGCTCGTCGCGGCGCTTGCATACCTGACACTTGCACCCAGATTCTACTGGGGGGAGTAGCGGTCTTTCGCCAGCGCCCCACCTAACTCAGCGAGGGAGTCCCGCGTTTACGCCGGTGGCGATCCGAAAGCTCTCGTTCGCACACCACAGGCGTTCTGGGGATGGGATAGATCGTGTGACCTATCCCAGGACTGCAGTCGTGGGCTTTCTCCTCGATTTCGATAACTAGTCAGCAGCTATCGGAGCGTCTGACTGCGACTGGGATCGATCGTAGTAGAAATGCATACTCGCGGCGACAAGAAATGTTGTCAGTGTGAATACTGCTATTGTTCCACCAGACACGCTGAATGGTCCGACAGCGACGATACTCAAAAACGCCATGTTGAGTAATCCGAGCAGCAGATATAAATGACTCCACGGCAACGAGTTTCCGTCGACGGCATCAAGATACAGGTGGATTTTTTCGGTGTCGGGGCCCGACTCAACCGTGCCTTGACAGTCGTCGAAGGTGACAACGCCGGTGTCGTCCATTCGTGGCAAATGCACCTGCTGAAGCGACGTGTACACCCGCTTGCGCTCGTCGTAAGATAGCTCCTCCACCGACTTTCCGTTTTCCCAGGCGGCTATCTGTTCCGTCAACTGGCTAAGCTCCACCGGCCCCCCCCTCTTCTCTTAGATAGCGTAGCACGTGTCGGCGACGTGGATTTTTCAGGAGATCGAAACACTCATCAGGTGTGATCCGATTAGCGTTTTCGTTTCCCCGCTACGTAGCTTTGTGTTGCTCATCTGCCCCAGTCAAGATATGTTTCAGTGCTGTCTCTTTTTTATGCTAGTTTAATTACTTTATGATATTTAATGTATGAGAACATATTATCCAAGGACAGAATGGGAGTCCACGCTGAATCCCATGACTGAAGTCGTGGGTAGCTCAATTTGTCATCCGAGCCGAGTAAACTAACAGTAGATTAATATGAACTACACGGAAAGTATTGGCAAATGTCCGTGGAGCCAACAGTGCTTGTCGTCGACGACGAAAAAGAAGTCACCGAGATGCACCAGAACGTGCTTGCAGATCGGTACACGGTGGAAATCGCAAACTCGGGGGAGGAGGCACTTACAAAAGCAGACGCTTCGACTGATGTCGTCCTGTTAGATCGTCGAATGCCGGGAATGTCCGGTGACGAGGTGCTCATCAAACTTCGCGAGCAATCGATCGACTGCCGGATCGTGATGGTGACAGCCATCGATCCCGATACGGATCTCATCGAGATGGAGTTCGACGAGTATCTCGTCAAGCCGGTCACACGCGAACAGCTCAACGACACAGTAGAGCAGATGCTGGCCCGGGACAAGCTTGACGAACAGATTCAGCGGATGACCTCAATTGCATCGAAGCTGGCGACGCTCGAATCGAAACTCGATTACAACCAACTAGAAAACAGCGACGAGTATGCATCCCTTCGGTCGGAGTTTGAAGGGCTTCGCCGAGAGGTAACACTCCCGGAGGAAACGGACGATCCCTACGCCGAGGCAACGATGGAGAAACTCGAAGCCCTGGTTCAGGAGTATTAGTAGCGACGATCGGTTTTGGCGACACCGCGTATCTCCCCCGGCGCGGCGGCGATTTTTTACTTTACGAGCTTTTCTTCTGCTGGTAAGCTGTTTCTGATTTGACCACGAACACGTAACTGAACACGACGATGAACGCGAGTGCGAATCCAAGCAGGTGGATGTAGACGTCGACAACCTCTCCCTCCGGGACAACGGCGCTTTGAAAGGCCACGAGTGGGTAGCCAACGAGCAGTCCGAGGCTCCCACCGGCCAGCTCGATGTATCCTGGTCTGTCTACCGCTGTCCGGAGCTCAACAGTCGTCGGTAAACCCTGTCGGGAGAGTGCAACACCGAGGTAGAGTCCGGCCAGTACGAATGCCGCGGTACTGATCTCGAACCGGAATGCATCGGCTGGAAGTGCGACCAGCGCGATCAGCCCAGTGAGAACGAACAGCACTGCAGGGCTGTCTCGCTCGTCGACTCGCTGTGAGATGTTCGCGCCGAGATAGCCGGTCAGTGCGAACGCAACCAGTCCGACGAAGCCAGCGTTGATTCCAGAGAAGCCGAATATGAGCCGCTCGCGCGGAAAGATGAGCTGCATCGCCGACAGCGCGAACGGGAACGCGAATATGAGGGTAATAAAGGCGATCCGGAACAGTTGGCGACGCTCGCTCAGGACACACAGCAGGTATGCAATTCCGATAACTGGGAGATACACGGACAGATTCCCGAGCAGGTGCAAGCGATCGAAATGGACGAAATGAGCGGTGTACGCAGCCAGCAATGACGGTGAGGTCGTATCGAAAACGAGGGGATCCAGCGTCGACTCCGGAAGCACGTAGACGACCAGCAGTACTATCGGAACAGCTAACGAAAGCCCGATATCCAGCCGATTTGTTTCCGACAGGATGTCATCGACGAAACCTCGTTCGTGTGCGTTCGTACGGATGTTTTTCAGTGACATATGTTTACTCGGTGAATCTCGATCCCTTTCGCAGTGCCCCGAACAGTCCGGCACCGGCGGTGACAAAGAGCGCGAGGAGCAACAGCGTCTCGAGGAGGAACCCGGCGAGGGTCACCTCCGGACCGGGGAACGTCGGCTCAGGGATACTTTCGCCTTCGTCCTGAAGAGTGTCATCCTCATCACCCGGCTCGGTGATCTCACCCTCGCCCGGACCAATCGTTCCGGCCTGCGTGTCATCACTGTCTTCGTCGGTCTCGTCTTCTTCGTCGGTTTGGTCTTCCTCGTCAGTTTCGTCTTCTTCGTCGGTTTGGTCTTCCTCGTCAGTTTCGTCTTCTTCGTCGGTTTGGTCTTCCTCGTCAGTTTCGTCTTCTTCGTCAGTCTCGTCTTCTTCGTCATCTTCATCCTCCGCTGGTTCCACACGGACAGTGAAATCGGAGATCTCTTCGACCGAATGGGCTCCAGTGGTATCGACAATCACGCCGACGTTGAGCACATCGTCAGAGCCGAATCCCTCGACTGCATTCTCCTCGCCGTCGATCGAACTCACCGTGTTCGTTCCCTCGACGAATTCGATCCCCTCGTAGGCTGTCTCGTCTGGCGTCTCGATCCAGACTGCGGCAGTCTCGTCAGTGTCACCTGCGTAGCTAATCGTGAAAATATTCGTCACGTGCGAAACTCCATCCGGGTTGAGACCCGTCGCATCGTCCCCAAGCCGCTCGTTCGTCTCCGTCAGTTCCAGGGCAAGCTCCCCGTCGTTTTCGACTGCATACACCTCGTTTGGCCCATCCGACGGCTCCATTTCGACTGTTGGATCGTCGTCAGGATTGTCGACAAAAAACGCCCCAGTCGAGAGCACCATCCCCGCGAGCGCGCAAGCCCCGACTATACTAAGTAGTATTCGTCTCATGGGTCCCCCGGGGATGTTTGGCTACTCTTTTGCCTACTCTTCCGTAGTATTACTGCCCCTGAGGTGTCTCATGGGGTTCCTGAAGCGGATTTTGTTGTCAGTGAACTATCTGAAATCGGCGACCCAGACACAGCTACCACTGACTGGTCGGGCCTGACAAGGGAAAATGGGGAGTGACCCCCAGCGTGTGACACTACGGAGCCTGGATGGCTCCACTGTACCATACACATTCGGACAAAATAAGTGGACGGGAAACTATCATGTTTGATTCTGTTAGATGTCATTCGGTTGAAATTGCCACTGATACGTTTCGAAAGCAGCGCGGCGCAGCACCGAGAAATCCGCGGTATAGATAGATTCTAGAGTCGACCGCTGGCTCAGTCGAGGTCGAGCACAGATTCGATACTGATACTCTCGGCGAGCAATGTCGCCATCCGGTCGACTGTCTCCGGTGAACGGGTCCGACCGGCACCGAGAACGCTCTCGGTTCGATCGATCGTGGTTCTCGTGTCCGACTGGACCAGTAGGACGGGCACACCTTGATCTGTCGCCGTGCCGATCACGGCGCTGGAGGGGCGGTAGCCACCGGTGAGGACCAGACAGCCAGTTCCGCCGGCCTGGACCGCGGCGGTCTGGATATCCGAGCGGTCACCGCCAGTGATGACCGCCGCGTTGCGGGTCCGCCGGAGCTGTTTGCGTGCCATTGCGCTCCCCCCTGCACCGATGAGGAACCGCTCGATACGGCTGTTGGTTTGAAGTTCGGGGGTAAGCAGTTCTGCACCGATCCCGTCGGCGAGTTCGGTGACAGTCACACCGCCCAGTTGCTCGTCGTGTGGAACCGCGCCGACGCTGTGGACGCCCTCGCCGTCCAGAAACGGCATCGCATCGTCGGCGAGTTCGTCGTATCTGTCCGGCGAAACGTCGTTGAACAGTACCCCAGCGAGTCGGTCGCCGTACGTTTCGCGTGCAGCGAGCACCTCGTCGACATCGCCCGCCTCGGAGTAGTCGCTGACCAACAGCACTTCCGCATCGAGCAGTTCGGCGATATCAGGGTCGGTCAGCCCGACAGTCCCGCCGGTCCAGTGGAGATCTGCCCCTTCGAGAAGCATCAGATCGACGTCCTCCGAAAGCGTCGCAAAGTTCGATTCGATATCTGCTGCGAGCGCTTCTGGATCCGTCCGCCCGCGGATTGCCTCCTGAACGAACGTTGGGGAGTAGACGACCGGCTCCAGTTCGTGCATCTCCGCGTCGAGACCGAGTAGCTCCCGTGCGAGCATCGGATCCTCATCGCGAGTCTTCCCGACCGCACTCTCCAGGTTCGTCCCCTTCGGTTTCATGTAGCCGACGCTGGCGTCGCGTTGCTGGGCGAGTTTCCCCAGCGCGACCGTAATCGCTGTCTTTCCTGTGCCTCCGGTTGTCGACGTGACGAGTATCGTTGTCATAGTTCTGTCTGGTCGAGTGTCAGTCGTAGATCGATCGCTGCCGCGCCATCTGGCAGTGCGACGACGGGGTTGATATCCAGTTCGGTGATCGCCGGGAAGTCGGTGACGAGCTGTGACACCCGGCCGATCGTCTCGACGATTGCGTCGGTGTCGGCAGGCTCCCGGCCCCGCGCGCCGTACAGAAGCGGCGCGGATTTGATCTCGTCGAGCATTTCCTGAATTTCGGGTTCGGCGACGGGTGCGACCCGGAAGGCCGTATCCTCCATCACCTCGACGAAGATGCCGCCGAGGCCGAACATCACCAGCGGACCGAACTGTGGGTCACGGGAGACGCCGACGATGGTTTCGGTTCCGGCATCGAGATCGACCATCTCCTGGACCTGAACGCCGACGATCGAGGCGTCGGGCTGGTAGTTGCGCGCCCGGACGACGATATCTTCGTAGCTATCCCTGACCTGCTCTTGGGAGACACCAACCTCGACACCGCCGATGTCGGATTTGTGGCTGATATCCGGGCTGACGATCTTCATCACCACGTCGCCGTCGATTTCGGCTGCAACACGCTCTGCGTCGCCGGGGCTGTCGACGACCTCGCCTGTCGGTGTCGAGATCCCGTACGCCTCAAGCAGCTCCATCGACTCGACGCCAAGCTGTGTCCGGCCACGCTCGACGGCGGATTCGAGGATCTCTCGTGCCCGCTCACGATCGACATCGAAACTGGTCGGCTCGACGCGTGTCTCCTCGCGCAACTCGGCGTACTCACCGAGCCCGTCGAGACTGTTGACTGCGCGTGCTGGATCGAAGTACGTCGGGATGCCGACCTCTCGAAGCGTCGCCGCTGCCGGCTTGGTGTCCGAGCCACCCATCAGCGTCGCCCCGATCGGCAGTTCGTACTCCTCTTGCAATCGGACAGTCTCCTCGGCGAGTTCCTCGAATGAAAGTGTTGCCGTCGGGCAGGCGAGGACGACTGCCATCCCGACGTTGGGGTCCGAGAGCACAGCATCGAGCGCATCGGCGAACCGTCCAGCCTGTGCGTCGCCGAGCACATCGACAGGATTGAAAATGTTCGCCTCATCCGGCAGCGCGTCCGAGAGCGCTTCGAGTGTCTCCTCGGTGAAATCGGCAAGCGTAAGCTCCGAATCACCGACTGCGTCGGTCGTCATCACACCCGGACCGCCGGCGTTCGTGACGATCGCGACGCCGTCGTTGTCGGGCAGTGGCTGGCCGTCGAGAATCGAGGCGAAATCGAACAGCTCCTGAACGGACTCGACACGGAGCACGCCAGCCTGTGC
>LKMJ01000490.1_pt1 | contig 30087 bp, 32 predicted proteins | sample 643391 | NCBI WGS metagenome assembly LKMJ01 (sample SAMN04112250, study PRJNA286221) | soda lake metagenome | biome: soda lake; feature: Kulunda Steppe; material: water; isolation source: sample PL-Br10 brine of Picturesque Lake | place: Russia: Kulunda steppe | collected 2010-07 | reverse complement strand
AATACATCTATTACGATGTATTCGGGGTGCGCTGTCCAGTTGGCTGTTCCCGAACGGCCGATCTATCGGCAGCTCGATCGTCCATAATGTGTCGCCGGTGTCGGCCGAGAGCGCCCGGAACTGATCCTGAGCAGGTATAAACAACCGATCGTCGACGAATGAGAAACCCGTGAATAGAAACAAGTTGGAGGGATTGAACTGACGCTCCCACGATATTTGTGGATCAGTTCTGACACCAGAATACGAAACAGAAGCTGTGTTTTCAGGATCTGCGAGCGGATGATTCCACGTGTCGACCTCTGTTGGATCGTGTTCTGTCTCGCCGACTCGGGGCAACAGAGTTCCCCCGGCGGCGGAGAGACCCGCCAAGGTAAGGAGACGACGTCTCGTAATGGAGGGATGCATAACGTTATCCTGAATTTCTCCACGAGCAACATAAAACCGAACGGCTCTGTTGACCCTAACTGGTTGAGGTGATGCCCAGGTTTTGGACAATACAGATAATTTATACGTATCTCCAGGCCCACTATCGATAAGCTGTGTGAAGTTTTAGCGAATTAACTCCATAGAGACTCGTCCTTCTTTACTCCGAGGGCTCGGAGACTTGGACGACCTGTTTGCCGATGTTGTCTCCCGAGAACAACCCGAGGAAAGCATCTGGTGCCTGTTGTAGTCCGTCTACGATCGTCTCTCGGTGAGTTAGCTTATCGGAGGCAACCCACTCCTGGAGCTGCTCGCTAGCCTCTCCGAACCGCGTAACGAAGTCGGTGATAAGCAGCCCCTGTACCTTCGCTCGTGGCGCAATAAGCTGAGGGAGTTTCCGCGGCCCGGTTGGAACGTTCTCAGCGTTATAATGAGCGATCTGCCCGCAGACAGCGACACGAGCATCGAGGTTTAGTTGTGGAAAGACGGCGTCGGTGATCGGGCCGCCAACGTTATCGAAGTAGACGTCGACGCCATCCGGTGCGACCTCCGCGAGCGCTGCACTGTGGTCATCGGTCGATTTGTAGTTGATTGCAGCGTCGTAGCCCAGATCATCGGTGAGCCACTCTGTTTTTTCGTCGCTGCCTGCAAACCCGACAACATAACAGCCGTTGAGCTTTGCGATCTGACCGACAACCGAGCCGACTGCACCTGCTGCCCCCGAAACGACGACGGTGTCGCCAGGTTTCGGCTCGCCGACCTCCAGCAGACCGAAATAGGCCGTTCGGCCAGGCATACCGAGTGCGCCCAGATACGCCGGTTGGTCGGCGACAGATGGGTCAACGGGAGCGACCTCGTCGGCATCGAGTACGCTGTACTCGCCCCACCGCCCTTCGCCGGTGACGATATCGCCCTCGCTGTAAGCCTCGCTGTGGCTCTCGACGACTTCGCCGACGACGCCACCTTTTAGCACGTCGCCAATGGCCCACGGTTCGGCGTACGATTCACCCTCATTCATCCGACCTCGCATATAGGGATCAACCGAGAGGTAGGTCACTCGGACGAGAATTTCTCCGGGTGATGGCTCTGGAACCTCAGTTTCAATCAGCTCGAAACAGTCGGCATCCGGTTCTCCCTGCGGCCGCTTGGCGAGATGCCACTCGCGGGTTGTCTCGTGCACAGATTGGATACGTACGTCCAGGTTAAGACGCTTGGGACTTAGCGACTAATAGACATCAAAAACGATAGTCTTCACTACCGCTATACGCCATTGTTTGTTCCCAATCAACGTGATGCTGACCTTCTAATGTTGTCTTCAACAGCGGACGTCTATTTGAGGAATCTAATAGTGCTCAGGGCTGTTAACCAAGGAGCGTGCCAACTAAGGGCCTGTTTCTGCTAAAGTCTTCACCGACACAGATTGGAGCTAATCATTGGAGAGGACGTCACTGAGAATCAGCTGGCGACACCGGTGCAACATACTTGCTTTTGATTTTCGAGCCCTCTCGCCACTGGAAATAGAAGTAATCGCGACCATCGATAGTTTTCGTCGTGAGACACGCGCGTTGAGGAGAATCAATCTCGCTGATTACAGTATCCCATTCACCTTCATCCCAATCTTCGGGCGTTGTGTCCCGTTCAATGCTTTTTTTTTCTAACTCAGCCTCAATCGCTTGTTCTTTCGAGTCTGCTAGCTGCTGCGCATATCGAGCGATCTCGCGTAACGTCTCAGAACTCTGTTTTTGAAGCCCTTTACGAATATATTTCGGGGCACTTGTTGGAGGAGCTGGTTGACTCGAATCCATTGTACTAACCAACAATCGCATATATCAAGGTGTTTTCGGTCGATTTTGTTGGTTAGTTAGTAATGAAAATAACGACTAAGCGCAAATTCTATCCGTTGATTCTGGGGATCACCTCCTCGGGAGATTAAACGTATATCCCCCGCGTTGCCGCTGTAAAGGGAGCCAAACCACCCCCGGTTGCCGCTGTAAAGAACCAAGATCGTGATCACGCACACTAACCAACATAATACGAAGTTAAAAGACGATTGTTGGTTAGCTAAGGGACACTACCACCCCATGTTGCTGCTGTAAAGGAAATTGAATTGCACCAACTCGTAGACGGAGAGGAGACACACCCCGCGTTGCCGCTGTAAATGGAGACAAACTATCGACCTGATCAAATCAATAAAGCTCGGGTGGTCATTAATGAATCGAGGAACAGCCGATTGCACCATTCGACTTCTCGGTGGAACAGTCACCCCCCACGTTGCCGCTGTAACAGTCACAAACGAACCCAGCTAACTCTATCTTCAAACCGATCTACAACTAGTGGTTTTATATACCATAGTGTTGTTTGTTACCGTACCACACTTTTGGCATACTGAACTGCCGCTGTGGTTTTGGCAGTGAAGACCTGAAATAGAGGGGCTCGTATACTGGGTGTACGACTGTTATAGACTCTCTCCCGACAATATTCTCGACTATCGTTGAAACATACCGGTGTTTCAACCCATAGGTACCTTCGTTGGTTTACAGCGGCAACGTGGGGTGGGTGTGTAGTGGCAAATTCGAGTTACAGCGGCAATATAGACTATTCAGTTGTAGTGATATGTGTGATAACATCGTTAACAGCTGTTCTAACCCATATTTACGGCAATGTAACTTTTCATCAGATGTGATTACAGAGGCAACGCGGTGGGTAGATTCATTAGTGAGTATTCCCATACCCCGTGTATGTCCGACTCTAGTTCTTTTTTTGGAGATCCTGATCCGATCTTCGCGAATAAGGACTTACTTCGTGTTCAACACCTTCCAGACGTCGATCGGATCATTGGTCGCACTGATGAGCTCACTAAGCTCGCGAATGCGATCAAGGATGCGACACACGGTCAGACACCAAACAACGTGTTAATCTACGGGAAAACTGGAACTGGAAAATCACTCTGTTCAAAGTATATTACCAACGATCTCGTCCAATCTGCTACCGAGAACGGTGTGAGTGTCGGTGTTGCATACGTGGACTGCTTCCAGGACTCAACAGAAACACAGGCAGTTCGATCAATCGCAGACTCATTCAATGATCCGGACGAGACTGGCCTGACTGTTCCACTCTCAGGATTAAGCACGTCTAACTATTATCGCCGATTGTGGGACGTTCTTGAAGCTCGCTATGATGTCGGGCTGATTATTCTCGACGAAATCGACAAGCTCGATAACGACAATATTCTGATGCAGCTCTCACGAGCTGCAGAGTCAGGAAAGCTCGCCGACAGCACACTCGGTATCATTGGGATCAGCAACAAGATTCGATATAAAGAAACACTGAATGAGCGGGTAAGATCGAGTCTCTCTGAACGAGATCTGGTTTTCGCACCATATGATGCTAACCAACTCAGGGAGATATTGAAATCACGTAATGACGCATTCCACGATGGCGTGCTGGAATCTGAAGTCATTCCTCGAATTGCTGCGCTGGCGGCCCGCGAACATGGAGATGCACGCAAGGCGATTGATATTCTGCGGTATGCCGGCGAAGCGGCATACGAACGCGGTGACGAGGTTGTCACTACAAGCCACGTTGATGAAGCACAGGAGCGAGAGGAGCAAAACCGACTTGCAGAACTCATTTCTAAGCTTCCCCCCCATAGCAAACACCTCCTCAATTCACTTGCCCTGCTGAGCCAACAAAGCGAGGAAGACAATCCATCAATCCCGACCGAAGAAGTCTATTCGCTTTATCAGGTCATGTGTGAGCGTGAGGGTTCTGACGCACTGAAAAATCGTCGTGTGCGTGATCTACTTTCAGAGCTAGAATTTCTCTCCGTAATTCGCCAAACAAATAAGGGACGTGGAAGGGGTCAAGGTGCACATACTGTGAACCAGCTTGTTGATGAACCTGAATTGGTGGTTAAAGCGTGCAAGTCAGCGTGAACCCGTAGAAGTAATCAAACAGAGTGGATCAGATGACACACCCCTCGTTGCCGCTGTAAAACGACGTCAAAATTCTTTATTAATGATAAGAACACCCCTCATTGCCGCTGTAACTGCAACCCAATAAAAATCGTTTCAAACGGTTTCTAAATTGATTTACAGACATAGTGTGGGTTCAATTCTGTCGACCGCTACAATGAAAATACTCGTCCAGAAGATGGTTAAATTCTGCCTCGACCAAGTGGTGCTACCATTCTATTGTGCTTGGTTCTACTTGTTTCTTTCAGCCCATGGTTGGAGTATCCCATAGACCGCTTCGGTCATTGGCACTGTAACGTCGTATTTTCGGCCCTGTCGGACAATCGTGCCGTGGAGTGCTTCGAGTTCCATCGGCTTACCATGAGTCATGTCGTAATGGAGTGATGAGTAAGAATCTGCTTCGAGACCGTCGGCAAATTCCATCCACTGGTTGACGGTTCCGTCTGGTAGCTTGATACCAGTAGCCCGACCGACTCTACATACTTCGTCGATGATTCGTCGGTACATCTCCCAAGATTCCTTTTGGTTCCGAATGTCACCCAGAGGAAGACGTGCTGTAGCAGTCATACCGGCATGGGCGCAGATAAATGCGGCTTTCTCCCACAGCTCAGTCTGGATTGCCTCTGAGAGTATTGCGTCCATCCCATCGGTGAGGTCACACAATTCTAGGAAGTCTTCGGCACGGTCACTGTGTTCGCCATTCAGCTCGCCAAATGTGAAACTGGTGGGCCCGCCTGTGTGTTCTATGATCCCTGGGTCCGCGATAGTCGAAAAAATGTAAGCGACACCACCCATGACGTGTTCTTGGCCGATTTCGGCAGCCAGTTTTTGTTCGTTGTCGACTCCATTCTGGAGCGAGATAACCGCCGTATCGTTATCTATGAGGGGATGGAGATCGCGAGCTGCTTCTTCAGTATCGAAGGATTTCACGGTAAATAACACGTAATCACAGGGGCCGATATCCGAGGGATTATCGGTCGCTGGCAAGTCGACCTGAAAATCACCGTCTACACTGTCAACCCGAAGACCATCTCCCTGGAGGGCATTGAGGTGGTCGCCCCGTGCAATCAGGTGAACATCGGCTCCAACTTGGGCGAGGCGGCCGCCGAAATAGCCTCCCACACCCCCAGTTCCGTATATTGCGATTTTCATCGGCTCTTGTGTGCGATTATCTCTTTGTCTTTCATCATTTTTGTCTTCAACCCCGGTTGTGTTAATTATTTACAATAGTCGATATTTTTATAACGTCGGCTAAAACTTATTATTTTCATACTATAGTTATTTTCTACGTGTGTTTCAATTCGACCATGGAGATTTAGTTGACATGTAGTAACAAAAATTGACAGTAAACTTATGGCAACCCACTATGATTATTTTTTATGACGTACGTGGACCTCACTTCGAGTCAAAAGCTGGTCCTCACCACACTAACCAATCTCTATCAGCAGACAAACCCAGTTAGCGGCAGGAAGATTGCCGACAAAATCGACCGCAATCCAGGGACAGTTCGGAACAAGATGCAGAGTCTCAAATCACTGCAACTTGTTGAGAGTGTTCCTGGTCCAAAAGGTGGCTACAAACCAACTCCAGAGGCATATGAGACTCTTGACGTCGACCAGATGGATGAACCAGCGAATGTTTCCTTAACACATATCGGCGAGGAAGTTAAGAATGCAAATATAGAACACATTGAACTCTCAAGTGTACACCACCCAGACCGCTGTCGGGCAAAGATTCACATCCAAGGATCTATTCGTGACTTTCAGAAGGGCGACGAGATCAGTGTCGGTCCGACTCCCCTCACCGATCTCCAGATCACAGGGACGATCGATGGCAAAGACGAGACAAGTAGTATCCTCATTTTGAAAGTCGACGAAATGTTTGCCCCTGCCGAGGAGTCAGATCAGTAGCGTCCCAAACTTTAATTTTTAGTATAATCGACCAATCTGATGCTCGATTGAGATCACCGATATGGATTAATCACTCGATTCCTGAAGATGCAGTCTCATCGCCGATCTGGCGCATGATAAGTGTTGAATCGAGAAAATCGCTGAGGGACGCTCAAAATTGATTCTGTTCACTTTCTCTGGGATTGACAGCTGAGACAGCACCTCGACTGGCTGAACTAATATAGGCTATTCGCATCTTGATGCGACTGTTAAGTTACGAACGACAAGAAGCGTTCACGACCTCTATCCAGCAATCCATCCCATGAAACCAATCGGTGAGAACTATGGTTATCTCAGTTCACAGTCTACCATTGAGAAAGAAGGACTTAGTTCAAGTTCACTTGTTCTAGTGCAAGCTAATTGCATATCTTTAATACTGACTGCAAGACAGTACATATTGCAGTTGCTTTGCCACACCCCATACGTACAGCGGTGAATCGGCAAGGCCACTAAGAAGTACACATGAACTGTCCAGACTGCAACAACGATCGCACCCGTGTCCTTGACACAGGAACCAATTCGGATGGGGACGCAGTGCGTCGTCGCCGTGAATGCCAGCGCTGCTCATTCCGCTTCACAACATACGAGCGTCCGGAATGGAACTCACTCCAAGTGAAGAAACGAGACGAGAACATCGAACCGTATGACAAGCAGAAACTCTGCGACGGTATCATCCGGGCTGTGAAAAACCGGCCTGTGACAGAAACTCAAGTCACCGAATTGGTGGAAAGTATTGAAGCAGAGCTTCAAACACGCGGGGGGCGAATTGTCGCGTCCAGCCTCATCGGAGATCTCGTCTCCGAGAACCTCCGCGAGCTTGACAAAGTCGCATACATTCGGTTTGTCTCCGTGTATAAGAGTTATTCCGACCCAGAAGACTTTATCGAGGTCCTTGACAGTGTCTTGGCTACCAATAACGTTGCAGATCCTGAAACAACAACTCGCCAAGATACGGAGACACAATGAGCTCTCAGACAAGCACCAGTACAGCTGTAGTGGGGTGCAGTCAAGAGAGTGCACACCCGTGCTGGCGTCAAAACGCAAATAACACAACCAACATGCATACAAAACAGGTTGCTCAGCCACAACACGCACGAACTAACGGTTACGGTACAGCCCCATCAATTATCGATGCATCAACCAGCGATCGACGAAGTGATTTCCAATGAGTATGAACGAATCTTTTCACACTCCATCCAACACTGATGTGGACGCAAACACAGAGCCACAAATGGATATTTTCGAGGAGCGAACGCAACTCAAACCTTACGAGTACCCGGAACTCCTCAATTACGTCGAAGCCATCCGGAATAGCTACTGGGTTCACACTGAGTTCAATTTCGAAGGTGATGTGCAAGATTACAAGGTTAACACCACGCCTGCTGAAAAGACCGTTATCAAACGGACGATGCTCGCCATCGCGCAGATTGAAGTGCAGGTGAAGACTTTTTGGTCGGACATCTACAAGCAGATGCCCAAACCCGAAGTAGGAAGCGTCGGCATGACGTTTGCGGATAGTGAAGTCCGACACATGGATGCTTACAGTCATCTCCTCGATGTACTCGGCATCACTGAGGATTTTAAGCAAGTCACTGAAGAACCTGCAATCAAGCAGCGAATCGACTACCTCAATGAGTATTTAGAGCGCGGTCGGACTGATGACCGTCAAGAGTACGTGATGAGCATTCTGCTGTTCAGTACGTTCGTTGAGCACGTCTCGCTGTTCAGCCAGTTCTTGATCATGACGAGCTTCGACAAGCACGAAAAGAAGTTCAAAGGGATTGCAAACGCTGTCGAAGCAACGAGCAAAGAGGAACAGATTCACGGCCTATTCGGTATCGAACTCGTGGAAACCATCCGCGAGGAAAACCCTGACCTGTTCGACGAGGACTTCGAAGCCGATGTCAAACAGGCCTGTGAGCAAGCGTACGAGGCTGAAATGGAGATTCTCAACTGGATCTTTGAGGACGGTGAACTGGAATTCCTCCCCAGAGAACACGTGAACGCGTATCTCCGAGACCGGTTCAACCAAAGCCTCGAAAACGTGGGCGTCGAACCCATCTTCAAACTCGATGAAGAGTTACTTGAAGAGACGCGTTGGTTCGATGAAGACCTCATGATGACGAAGGATAACGACTTCTTCAGCAAGCGATCCACCACGTACAACAAGCACACCCAGAGCGTTACTGCGGAGGACATGTTCTGATAATGTCAAAACAAGCATACAAACCCGTTACGGAACAGCAGAAGGAACCGTTTTACTGGCTAAACGAAAACAGCAGGGAATTCCTTAGAGCAGGATACCTGCTTGAAGGCGTCGAGCCTGAAGAGCGCATCCGGCAGATCGCAGAACGTGCCGAAGAAATCCTCGACGAGGATGGCTTCGCAGACAAGTTCTACGACTACATGAGCGAGGGGTATTACAGCCTTGCTAGTCCAGTCTGGGCGAACTTCGGGCTTGACAGAGGCCTTCCAATCAGTTGCTTCGGGAGTTACATGGAGGATAGTATGGAGAGTATCCTCTACACACAAGCCGAAGTGGGCGAAATGACCAAACTCGGTGGTGGGACAAGCGGTTACTTCGGTGAACTTCGACCCCGAGGTAAACCAATCTCCAACAACGGGAAAAGCAACGGAAGTTACAGCTTCACGCAACTCTTCGACACCATCATCAACGTGGTCAGTCAGGGCGAAACTCGGAGAGGTCAGTTCGCTGGGTACATCGACGTTGAGCATGATGACCTTGATGAGTGGCTGAACATCAAAACCGAAGGCGACCCGGTGCAGGACATCTACTACGGAGTCATCATCGGTGATGAGTGGTTCCAAGCGATGCTCGACGGTGATGCAGAAAAACGAGAGACATGGGCCAAAATCATCGAAACGCGGATCAACATTGGTGTGCCTTACATCATCTTCCGCGACAATATGAACGAGGGGAAACCGCAGGTCTACAAGGACCAGGGTTACGAGATTAACGCCTCGAACTTGTGTACCGAGATCGCGCTCCCTGCCACATCAGATGAGAGCTTCGTCTGCTGTCTCTCAAGCATGAACGCGCTCCACTTCGATGAATGGAAAGAGACTGATGCGGTCGAAACTCTGACCCGTTTCCTCGACGCCGTGATGGAGGAATTCATCCAGAAAGCAGAAGGTACACAGTTCATGGAGCGCCCTGTCAAGTTTGCCAAGCGTCATCGAGCGATTGGTATCGGTGTCCTCGGCTGGCACAGCTACCTTCAGAAGAACATGATCCCGTTCGACAGCATGGCAGCGATGCAAAAGAACGAGCAGGTGTTCCGAACCATCAAGGAGCGTAGCTACGAGGCAAGTGCAGAGCTTGCTGAAGAGTTCGGTGAGCCAGAAATCCTGGAGGGGTACGGACGGCGGAATACCACGACAATGGCCGTTGCACCAACAAAATCAAGCAGTGTGATTCTTGGGCAAGTCAGTCCGAGCGTTGAACCACTGAAGTCGAACTACTTCGTTCGTGATGGTGCCAAACTGAAGGCGACTCAGAAAAACCGATTCCTCGAAGCGGTGTTAGCCGAACGTGGAAAGGATACTCGGGAAGTCTGGGATAGCATCGCGGCCAAGGACGGCAGCGTTCAGCATCTTGACGTCCTCACGGATGAAGAAAAAGGGGTGTTCAAGACGTTCTCGGAAATCCCACAAATGGCCATCGTAAATCAGGCTGCACAGCGGCAGAAGCACATCGACCAAGCACAGAGCATCAATGTCTCGATTGACCCTAGTGAAGTGAGCGTCAAGCAGATCAACCAGCTCTACATAGAGGCTTGGAAGAAAGGAATGAAGAGTCTCTACTATCAAAACAGTGTGAATGCTGCACAGAAATTCAGTCAGGACATCCTCGAATGCAAGGCCTGTGAGAGCTGATCTCTCATCGGAGACGAGATCATGTGGTCACGTCTAAAACCCGTTTAGTAGGAGTGGTGTTTTCCCAACCGAGTTCTTGTGGTGAACTGGTTTTCTATTCGAGTGTTATCAAATAGTGAGGGGATGCTTGTCACCTTCAGAGAAGACGGTGTGGGGGCACTGATATTCTCCATGTGCGAGTTCACTATCTTCGACTCATTTCATCAGAGTATGGGTTGTTTGAATCAACCGTCTCCGGGTAGATCGTCGGTACAACCGGTGAGGTTACCGAATCTCGTGAACGCTTTAACCGGCATTCGGAACTCAGACCGAGAGTTAAGTTACGAACGAAACAGAACGTTCACGAGTTGTATTTAAGTGGGATATCAACAAATAAAATCATACACAGATCAAATCATATGAATGCTGGTGGTACTAAACTGCAACATTCAACTGCTACATCCTCTGAATCATTTCCAAGATGCCCTATTTTTTCGATCACCGAACGCCCACCCTCAGTTAGTTCTTCTACTAAATACAATTCATTCTTGCATAAGTTTGTATACCAAGTCTGAATTATTGATGTTGCTACCCCTTGGCTACGGTACTCTTCTCGAACAAACAGCTGACTGAGGATTTCATTCCCGTCTACTTCTTGCCAACTGAGATAACCAACAATTTCATCATCTATAACATATAAAAGCGATTTTTGATACTTGTGTTTGTATGTACTAATGGTTCCATCTGATCTCTGTCCAATCAGTGATAGAGTGAGAGAAACATCTTGTAATCGATTTTGCCGATCTCCGGAATGGTATAACGCATACTCAGAATCAGACTCAGTCTCAATGATTGAGTCATATGAAACGTTTTCATCCTCTAAAACCCAATCTGCAGAGAATACCTTGCTGAGACTTTTCTTTTTTCCAGAACCATAGATTCCGTAGATAGTAAAACAGTCTGCACATGAAACGAGTCTGAATTCTTCTACTTCAAATGATTCTTCTAACTCCCCATTTTCTGTTTCAACAGCTACTTTATTATCTGATAATCTCGAACATCGACAATTCACAGGTTCCTTATCTGGGCTTGATCCTTTGTTACTATTAAGAATATACGTCTTTCCAGTCTCGTTTTCTACCTTTTCAATGAATTCTGATTCTACAGAATAGATCACTCTACTATCTGGATGTGGGAAAAACACAGCCATTAATTCCTGATTGTGCCTATGAATCAGAGGTGAATTGTCAAGTAGGCATTGTTTGTATATCTGCAACTGATCTCCATCTAAGTATGTGAATATCACTCGTTGTGACGTGACGATGATTTTACCAATATCTTTGAATGCGTTTGAAAGATCTTTAACTGGAATTACACAGAGTTTTTTTTCCTCTTCTTGTTTATCCTTCTCTGTCGTCATTTGTGTTTGATTCATCTATCATTCTGACTTTAATAAAACCTCACATAATTGTTACGCCCTCTAGTTAAAGTTGAAAATAGAATAGAATTCAAGTACATAATAAGTCGATTACCCTATATTGAGGTAGTAGTGAACCATAATTCTTCGGACCTGGGATCTTGGACGGACACGCCTCATCTGAAGGGCAAAAAATACACATACCGTGACTTCTCACTTCCGTCCCAAGAGATAATCATGAATGACGTTTCTATCAACCCATTCTGAGCGACGAACCAACATTCAAGATATTAATAAAAATCTTTGTCAGGTTCCCATTCATATTCGTGTGTGAAATACCGAAGGTGTAGCTCTTCAAAATCCACGTCAGAGTCACTAACCCACGCCGGGATTTCCTCGCGTACATCATCGTACTGTTCTTGTATCTCTTGTAATCGCCAAAAGAATTTGATAAGCCCAGACTCCTTGATCTTCTGTACCAATACCTCTCCGAGTGACGTTAATCTGTAGACCTCTTCAAACCCCCCATCAGTTTGCCGTCGTCCAGAATCAATCAGTTGCAACTCAACAGCTCTCCTCCGCCGCAAATGGAACGTAGACTTCGATACTGGAACCAGATCTTCAAACTCATTATATCGTACTTCACCATCCGACAATACTACGAACAACTCCACAGCACCCTTCAAATCAAGGAACTCTACAAGTTCTTCCCGATCTACATTCTGTATCGAATTATCTCGCACCACTATCTCACAATCTCACCCGTACAACTTATATTTCGATGTAGACCTCGAACCGAGGTACACTACTAACTCAAGGTCAACCTCGGGCGCACCCTTATTATCTGCTACACTGCAAACACAGGCTCGTTAGCCTGCAATACAGGTTCTGGAAATCCGGAATCAACACCCAATTGATTACCTCGTATCGAGGTGATCACTAAGGCAAAACAACACTGACCTATGATCACACACTCACACCACACACCTCGAAACAACTGGTTCACAACCCCAGTTACCTGTGAGTGTGTCTCACCTGTCTTCCGCCCAGTAGTGGTGATGGCTCAATGATCGGCACTGGGTCATCGATCACGAATCAGGCCAGATTACCTGACCAAGCTAACGAGATCATCAAGCAAGACACGGACTGGGTGACACTGGCCGAACAATTGGATGTCAGCCGATACCAGCGGAATGACGGCCACCCAGACTGGCACGACGGGACACCCTTCCGTCCAATGTTTCTCGCATACTTGTGGGCCACCGTAGAGAAAGAATCGCTCACAGGCATTCCTAGGCGACTTGAAGACAAGCCAGAGTTAGCAGAAGCGTTCGGTTTCGATCCGACTGCCTTGCCCTCTGAGAGTACATTCAAACCAGTACGACTACACGATCGGTTCGAAGAGCTCGAATCAACAGTCAACATCACGTCAAAAAAGATCAGGAACATGGCCGACGAACGCGGCGCACCGATTGGTTACTCTCTTGGAAAAACAAACGAGGCCCCCGAAGAGGATTCGGCACCGTCAAGACGGACGGTAAACCGAATGCTCCGCAAGAAAGGCAAAGAAGCTCTTGAAGAGCTGAAATCAGTAGCTATCCCGTCAATCTCGATTCCACGCCCTGAGAAGGCAGTATACGACAAAAAAGAACTGCTAGTTCTGGAATCGATTGCAGCCATCAAAGGGCTTGCAGCGAACGAAGGAGGGAAAAAGTTAGGCGATAACAAAAACCCGAACCCTTCGTACGACGACCCATTCTATAACGACGGCCCAACCGGTGAGACACTTCTTGAATCGATAAAAGAGATGTCTATCGAGAAGATTTCCCGTGTGATGAATTTCGCATTACGGAAAACATACACGCGGGCGAAGCCGCGTCTCAACGAGCTTGAGAACGATGACGGGTCACGGTTCGGAACACGAGCGAAGATAGCGTTGGATATGACGTACATAGCCTATTACGGCAATCGAGACGAAATGAAGTGGGTACAAGGTGCACCCGAAGACAAAGGGTACAATTGGTGTCACAAGTTCGCTACCGCAGTTATCGTCGGTGAAAACACCCACTACACCGTCGGAGTATGCCCTCTCGGGAGCGTTGACTACGCCGATAATAACGCGTACTCTGGACAACCACAGTCATATTATGTTGGCGACGTTGCTCGACGACTCCTCAAGATCGCTAATCAGTATGTTAATATCCGGATGGTGTACGCCGACCGGGAATTCCACGCTGCGGATGTTATTCATACACTTGAACAACAGGATCTAAAGTACATCATCCCCGCAAAGAAAGACCAGCACCGTCTAGGACCGCTGTGCAACCGGTTTAACCAGTTAAAACGCGGGTATAATGAAGAAAATGATACGCCGTTGTACGTAAAACGGGACTGGGTGATGCATGGCCTCGTTAAACACAATGGTTCACAAACGAAGGTGAAATCGAATATCGTGATTTTACCACCGGACGAAAACGATGAGACACATGAAGAAGGGTCTCCACAACCGTTCCTGACGAATCTTGATGTGTGTGATGAAATTGCCCTGGATCGCCGATGGGCAAGAAAACAAATCGAAGCGTACAGTGATAGGGCAGCGATTGAGAACTCGTACGCGTCTATCAAGAAGTGTGCGGCGTGGACCACGTCGAAAGAGATCGAGGTTCGTTGGTTTCACTTCGTGTTCGGATGCCTCGTGTACAACGTGTGGCTACTGGTAGACTTCCTGACGCAGGAACGCATCGGCGTAATTGACACACAAAAGAAGCCCAGAATCACATTAGGCCGGTTTCTCGATTGGCTTAGTGAGGAGCTGATCACACTCATATAACCTTCAACCCGGGTTTGCCCTTCATGAGTGCCAACAGTACGCTGCAACCGTATTTTTTAGTAGTATTCAAATCATATCCGCGAATAATTGCTTACCTTACCATTTTTATCTGAATATGTAGAACTTATTCAGTGAGTTGAGTCTAAAACTGGGTGATCCTGTGAACGTTTTCAGGGGCATTCGCAACTACACGCGACTCTCTGCGTATCGCAGTATATAGTTTACAACTGGTTCATGATTGATTCGGCGATTAAATAGAATGATACTCCTGTTCTCGGATGAGTTGGCTTACGACTCTCAGAACTCAATCAAAACGTCATTTCAGAATTTGCAACCCCACTCTCAGAATACATATATACGCATTAATTGGCTTTAGAGCGATGGATTACGACGAGCGTTTGACACCACCCAGATCAATTTATCTTAGTGTCAATCACGTCTAATTGGTTTTAGTATATATCGGAACTCCAGATCAGTTCAAGAATAATATTCATTCTTGATGTTCACTATACACATTCATTGTATTCATTCATAGGTGGACTGGAGTTGTTGTAATAATTACTGAGCCCAAAGATCCCGACCGTAATTTGAGAAGACTTCGCACTCAACCGTCGATCAAGATGGACACCGTAGCAGCACCTAACTCTGCACAGATAGCGGTGTTCATTATTGATGTTCACTACCTACGTTCATTGTTTATATTCATGAATACTGTTCAGTACTTAACCTCACTAATTGAATTCACTACCTCAAGCCGCATTTCGGATTGTGGTTGTACAAAGTCAATCAAAGAAACTAGTAACTGAAGACTCAAAACCACTGTACGAAGCCATGTTGCTTATAATTGTTCACTGACGGTGTTCAGTACATGTGTTCATGAATGTTGTTCAGTACATGTGTTCACTACTCTATTCCATGAACACAAACAATGAATGTGTCTGACGAAGTTTCAAGGTGAAGGTCATCTATGACATGAATATGTTAGCGTACTCGACGTACAGTGAGGCTGGTGGGGTGGGAAAAACAACGACTGCAGCGAATTTAGCGGTCGCCCACGCACGAGCAGGCTTAAAACCGCTTATTGTACCACTTGACCCGCAAGATGGAGACCTCTCACGACTATTCGGCGTCGACGATCAGCGAACAGAACCGGTTGATAATATTGTTCGCCACATGATTCGACGACCGAAAGGCGACTTTGACGATCTCATTCGATCTGTCGAGGGTGTCGACATCATCCCAGAGCACAACATGCTCTCAGATATGGCAGAGTACCTTCAACGAGAAAAAAACCAGGCTGAAGCGATGGGGGAGGCGTTTGGTATGCACGCCCAGCTCCTTCGCGTTCTTCGAGAAGCAAATGTCCCAGACAAGTATGACGTCCTTATTTGCGATCCACCTGCAACAGAAGGCCCCCACCTGTACAACGCGATTCACGCTACACGATCACTCGTTATCCCCGTCGAACCGAGTGCGAAAGGTCGAGCTGCAGTTAAAGGATTAGAAGCGCTTGTCGCCGGACTCGAGGAACAACTCGATGTCCAGGTCGGGGTAATGGCAGCGGTCCCGATTGGATTCAAAAATACCCGTGACCAGCAAACGATTCTTGACGAAATTGAGTACACTATTCCAGAAATTATCGGCGACCGTGCGTCCCTGATGGAGGGCTGCTGGATGCAGCAGTGCTCAGCGTTCACCTACGTACGAAACCACCGAGATCGACGTCGTGATTACGAAATCGACACGCTGGCACAGTTTGACCGGATTGCACGCTATCTCGAAGAGACAGCCGGCATCGAGGCCCCAAACCCACCTGAACCAGGAGACGTTGATCACGAGGTGATCTCCGCATGACTGGCATGAAAGAAGGAGCCGGTGAAGACCCATTTGCAGAGGATTCTGTTTCGCCGGATCCAGAGCCAGCTCCTGAGCAACCGGTCGACGAAGACAGCGCCAACATCTCTGTCGACACTACAGAGAAAGCAGTAAAAGAGCAATCACCCACGCAAAGCCAGATGCAGATTCCGTATAAGTTTCGCCGAGAAAGCGTCCAAGACGGCCGTGACAGAGTTCCACTGTTTCTCCAGCCAGAAACAAAGGCAGCTGAACGCGAGGCGCTGAGAGAGCTCGAAGAGCGGTTTGACGGTAACGTCTCACTCACAGACCTTCGAGAAGCCCTTGTAAAAGTCGGTCTTGAGCATTTAGACGAAGCTGAAGACAAATTAGAGGAGTGGGGTTATGGAATGAGCTTCAAGTGACATTCTCTCATTTCGAAAGGTAAAAATTCACATATTGCAATATTGTCACTTCACCTGAAAACAATCGAGCAGTTGATTCCATGTAGCTTGTCAAAAAGACACGGTGTTGCCAATTTTTCACCGTATGACATTCTTTGTTTCATTTCTTTTCAAAATTGAACTACTTACGGAACTGACACGGAAAATGGACCGAAGGGAATAACACATGTTGAACCATATTTTGTCGACGGTCGCTTGGCAGTCGAAAACGTACCTACGATATGACAATCCGCAAAAGATTCATAACTAATTGAATGCGACAACAAACGCCGGGGATGACCTATTGGATTGAATCGTCTTGGAGGGCCGATTCGGGGGGCGTCCCTGCCATCAGCACCATTTGCATGCTATGTGTTAATTCTTCGTCAGACGAATGTATGCCGTTTGTTGAGATTTTTGTAATTTGACACTCTTTTCGTGGTAAGCGATGAGATTCTCTCCTCCTAGAAAGATAGTTGTCTCAACCAAACAATAAATAGGGCCTGCTGAGAGGTAGGCGACATGCTTGTTACGACAACCGCTACCGTTGCTGGCCGCGAAATAACTGAAACACTCGGTGTCGTCCGTGGCAACACCGTCCGTGCGCGAAACGCAGGCCGTGATTTCACCCAAAGCCTCCGGAACATCACGGGCGGCGAACTCAGAGGGTATACCGAACTCTTGACCGACTCCCGCGAGGAGGCCATCGATCGGATGGAGAGAGAAGCTGAGGCTCTCGGAGCCGATGCCGTCGTCAACGTCCGGTTTATTACCGCTGGTGTTACTGATGGTGCAGCAGAAATTCTGGCTTACGGGACGGCTGTCAAGCTCCGGTAACACTGTGGAAGACACAGAATCTGAAAATGAGACTTTCCCAGCCGACGACGCCGAACCGGTCGCAGATGTGTTTGCTGCACTCAGTGATCCGCTCCGCGTCGAGATCATCCGCGCACTTGCAGCCCATCAGCGTGAGGTCATTGATGAGGACGGGGCCGCGTTTTCGACACTTCGGAAAGCAGTTGGCACTGTTGATTCCGGCCGATTTCGGTACATCTCAACGACCTACGTGGTAGCTTCATCAAAAAAGCCGATAGTGGCTACTAGCTTACTTACGCCGGCCAGAAAATCGTCCATGCAATCATCGCTGGGACGTACACTGACCGAGCCCAATTAGCGGCGATGGCACTCGACAGTCAGTGCCCGGTCTGCGCAACAGCGGCTTCCGCACAGTACGATGATGGACTTCTTTCAGTGACGTGTGAACTCGACCATCCGTTGTTTGTGTGGACACCGCCACCGAATGCCGCTGTGTCCGGTGATCTCGATGAGCTCGTCTCTGTGGCGACAACGCTGGCGTACCATTCATACGAGCTTGTGACTGACGGCATCTGCTCGGAGTGCTTCTCGCCTGTCGAACAAGCGGTTCGGACAGTTGATGCTGGCGCGGATGGCCAGTCGTTTCGGTTTACCGCCGACTGTCCGACCTGCGGTGCCCACTGGGACGTTCCGATCGGCTTTGCCCTCCTCGGCGAGCCATCGATCGAGTAATGTTTTGTGGTGACTGTGTCGAATTTTCGATTTGATCACGTCTCGAAAGGTACCCAACGAAAAGGTAGTGGTTTAGACGAGGTGCGCAGAAACCCCTGCTCAGTTATCTAATACACTCGAGCGCGAGAACAATGACCGAAAACGCGACGCGAGCAGCCGTGTACGCGAGAGTGTCGACTTCCGATCAAAGCGTCGAGCGACAGCTCGCCGAGGCTCGCGAGCACCTGGAGCGTGAGGGCGTCGACGATCTCGACAGCCGGATCAGCGAGGTGGTCCGGGAGGAGATCGAGGACGCCACGCCTGAGTGAGACACACCTCTTTCCTGAGCTTTTTTTGCAGCTGGAGAGAGTACATTTCGTCCGTTGGGGTGACACTAGTTTCACTTGCAAAAGTGGGGTGTGTATTTCGAGAACTGACGAACTAACCGAGTTTTGTGAGCTAATTGAATCCGTCTGAACCGTCCCAAAGATCACCAATTCGCTCGTAGACCCACGGTGCAACCACACCTGAAACCACAGCCAGCAATCCTGGGGGGTAATCGCGGTCGACACCGTCTTGATGCCGTGCCTCGGGTGGTTTGTGGAAATGATCCCGGTTGTAATCGTCACTTCTGTGACGGTCCCAGCGGGCCATCCACTCAACGCCTTGTTGGTCTTCGACGTAGCTGATGTGAAAATCACCGTTTGTGTATGACTGGATTTCGATATACACCTCAGAGACGAAATCTCGGGGATATTGTTGGGTGACGAGAAACAAGACGATTGATTCGGGCCTGTTCGAAGGGAAGACAGAGATCGTCTCGATCCAGGATTCAGTTTTCAGAAGCGAGGCGATATCACGGAGCTGCTCTCTGTTTGCATCTCGGCTGTGGCCACCGCAGTCTCCACTCACGCAACTCCCTCACCAACACTTTCGTCGTGGCGGGCTCGACGAAGATCCTGTACTTCTGTCCGGATCGCCTCCCAATTATTCAGGTCTAACCACACCTGCTCGGGATCTCCATACTTGCCATAGTCGAACGGGTCAATTTCTCCCGGCTTTTCAGCATCATACTGTTCCCGGTAGGACTCGTTTTCAGAGAGTAATTCGCCGACTCGGTTTTTATATTCACTATCGCTCAGTTCCGAGAGGCGGTTGTATCGTCGCCATTCGAAATAGGACTCATTGCGCTTGAAGGACTCTGGATCCTCCACCACACGGTTCAACAGGCCGATTTCAGCCAGCCGTTTGAGATGTCGACGGGCGGCGTTTTTCGAGCAGTCGGCACGATCAGCGACCTCGGAAACCTGCGTTGGTTCGTAAAGTTCGAGGGCAGTCTGATACACCCTCTCATCAGTGGGTATATTTTCAACCCGTTCGGCGAGTCCTTCGGAGAAATCCGATTCGGGAGGGCTGTGTTCATCGTCGTGAGATCTCATGATCACAAATAAGAGCGACCGAGCAATATAATTATCGCCAACCGTCAGCCATGACGATGGAATCAACCCGATATACTGTTAGAACCGTAGCTTTGTTTGTTCAGTTGCGCCGGCGATCTGGAGCCCATAGGCGAAGGCCCACAGAGCCATTGAACCAACCAAGAACAGAAACGCGCTGCTCCCCGGAACGTCACGCCCCCGCAGGCAGCGACTCCAACACCGATCATCGCCACGGCGAGCTACTGGTTTCGTTGCGTCAGTGAGCGAATCCACACATCAGTACGGACTACTCGCTATCGAGGACGTCGCCAATACCGTCGGTCATCTCGCCAGCTTCGATGTGGGCGTACATATCGGAGGTCGTCTTCGGGTCTTTGTGTCGCAACGCGCGTTGGGCGTAGGCCGCCCCTTTTTTCGGTACAGTGTCTCGCCAATCCCACGCCGTGCGCCGTGCAGCGTGAGGTACTCTTTCTCGCCGTCGACCTCGATCTCTCCGTCCTCGCAGAGTCGTTTCAGTATCGATCGCGCCCCGTTGGTCGACAGTGCTGGCGGTACCACCCCGAGGGTACGGCAGTGATCGAGGAGGCTTCGCTCGTCGTCATCGGCCCTCTCGAAGTCGTCGGGCAATACACGGTACATCGACGGCGCGTGCAGCGAGACGAACACCGGCCACTCCTCGCTGGCTGGGTCGACCACTCGCCGGAGTTGTTTGAGCGGTGCGTGCGTCTGTGGCGGCAGTTGGACGGGTTCGATCTGTTGGTTCTTGCCGAGTATGGTCATCGTGCGGCCCTCGATATCGGCCCAGCGGATGCCCGTTCGTCGGCGGTCTCGGCTGTCTTTGAGTGGTGATTATGTTGACGTATGCTGTTAAATGGCCTCAAGACGGCACTTCCGTTTCTCGTTGTCGGAGATGTAGTTCGACATAATGACGCTGATGCTTGAAGAACAGTCGCCTGAGTTCCGTATTAACGAGCTCTTGAATGTCGCGTTCTACGGAAATCATACCGAACGTAGATGAGATAGACAAGAACTCCAAGTAAGAAAAATACGGTGAGTATGTTCCCACTGAGGATATTTGCCAACGTGAGTAATCCATAGAGAGCCAGGCCCCAGCGCCATGCCCATGGCTCTACGGTCCACAATCCGTATGCGAGACAACAGAGGCCGACAGCAGCACCAATACTAATGAGGCCAATTACTCCATCTGCACTCCCACCTTGGGCACCAACGAGTGAGGCAATTCCCGAAATACCAGCGACCAATGCAGCGAGCACAGTCAATCCGGTAAGGTATTTGAGCCCAGAAGGAGTTCTTCCCGTCCTGCTCGATCGCCGACCGTCGCTTGAAGAACGATCGACGTCACTCGATCTCATATTGAGGAATACTTATTTACCAACATAAGAGTGTTGATATATTAAAATGTATTCTATCGTTCGTCTCCAAACACTTCGGTTACGTTCTCGGCGTTCTCGGCAGTCTCGATATGCGAGTACATCTGCGAAGTTGTCTTCGGATCAGCGTGCCGAAGTGTCCGTTGGGCGCTGGCGGCCCCGCGTTCTCGATACAGTTTCTCACCAACACCACGCCGTGCGCCGTGCAATGTGAGGTACTCTTTGTCGCCGTCGACGACGATCTCGCCATCCGAGCAGAGCCGCTTCAAGATCGACCGTGCCCCATTGGTCGACAGTGCTGGCGGCGTCACACCGAGTTCACGGCAGTGATCGAGAAGACTGCGGTCGTCATTATTGGGGCGCTCGAACCCCTCACCAAACGCCTGGTACATCGACGGCGCATGGTGAGAGATGAACACCGGCCACTCGTCGCTGGCGGGGTTGACTGCCCGGCGAAGCTGCTGTAGTGGGTGGTGGGTTTGGCCGGGGAGTTGTGCCGCTTCGCGCTGTTGGTTCTTGCCAAGAATCGTAATCTGGTTGTTCTCAATGTCAACGTCGGCCCACCGAAGCCCGACTCGTCGGGTGTCACGACTGTCTTTCAGTATCTCACCACCACGGACGCCCGTGTACGCGAGGACGTATGCGAGGGCTCGGTCTCGGAGTTCGACCACGGCGGCCAACCCTTGCTCGTCAATGGCCTGTGTTGCAACGTCATCGACGTAATCAAGCAGCGCCGTCCGTTCGCTTGGCGACCAAAACTGTTGAGCACCACTCACCGTCTTGGGTCGCTCTGGGAGCTCGTCTTTGGCGTTGGCTTTCTGGGCGGGATTCACGGTGAGGTACTCCCACTTGAGACAGTAATCGAGAAAGGCACTCACGTTATCGTAGTACGTCCACGCCGTCGACGCGCTGATCCCGTCGTCACCGTTGCTCGCCTGGTGAGCATTGAATCGCTGATGGAGGTACTTCGCGTAGTCGGCCATCACACGGGCGTTGACCTGATCGAGCGTCGTTACGCCACGGTCGGCGAGATAGCCACGCCACTTGTTTAACACATACCGCAGGTTCGATTTGTAGTTGCCAGCCTTCGAGCCCGACTCTAAGAACTCCTGGATGGTGCTTTCGAGTGTTTGACTCCGGGGGGAAGCCCCGTCGGTTGTGCGTTCCATCTTGTTGGATTACCGTACAGCGTCGACCCTAGTAAATCTACTGGACATTACTACACTAATGTGTAGTGGTCTAAAATACAAATCTGAGAAATTTAGAACGTAAGTACAATCCTTTTATCCTGAGAATACGGCATTTCAGTGGTTTTAGTGATTGTCTATAAAGTATATACTGATATACAGAAATTAGACCGTTGAGTTACGGAGGATTGGGCAAGCACTGACTTACCAGCAGGGTGCACATGTATCCTATCATGCAGGCGATGCCAGTGCAGTAGCACCGCATACAGACCTGGTTCGATCAAAAGGCGTTGGTGTGATTGGAGTCGACGACGGTGGTGTAGACAAATGGCGTAGTCCTGGTAGTGCAGAGGCCGCCACCGAGGTTGCTGACGTTAGAGGTCAGTTATCTCTTCGCTTGCTAGGCAACGAATTTGGTGGTGACATTACATTACGATCCAAGAACAATTGCTCGACCGCTGAACAGAGGTCCGAGATCGAATCCGCTTCAGGTTTGGCCCCAGTGAGATCGAGATCAAAAATACACGCTCATCACGAGCGGTCCATCACCGTCGACAAACTGAAATCGCGGTTTTCCGCCCCGAACCAGTGTGAGATACACTTATGTGACACAATGTACTACCATGTATACATGCCCTCGATTAGTGCCAGAGTTCCCGATGATGACGAAAACGAACTCGAAGCAGTCAGTGAACTCCTCGACGAAGACAAAAGCACCGTCATTCGCAAAGCACTCTCGGAGGGCCTCTCGTCGATCCGTCGACGGGTTGCCATTGAACGATACCAGAGTGGCGAAATCTCAGTCAACGAAGCAGCCCGGCTTGCCGATGTGAGCCTTGCAGAGTGGCTCGATATCGCCCGTGAACACAATCTTACTACCCAACTCACTCCAGAAGATATCGAATCCGATGCTGCGGCTGCACGTGAGCTATGACGCGTATCTTTGTCGATGCAACGACGCTCATAGCACTCGGTACCATCGGTGAACTCGAACATCTCGTAAGCTTTTCAGGAGATCTTGTCGTCCTTCCGGCAGTAGAAAATGAAGTCACAACGGAACCCGCACAGACAAATTTGGGTCGGTTTATCAATCAATACGAGGTTAAGACAACGGACTCAGTAGTTGATGACTACCTTCAACAAGCAAAAGAGGTCCTTGGAGAGGAAGAGGAGAGTGGCGACGTCTATCTGACAGGTGCTGTCCTCGGCTATACTGCGGACGACCAGTCAGTCGGCATCGTCTCCGATGATCGTCGTGTCCGTACTACAGCTCGTGGACTCGGGGCAGTAGTCACCGGGACGGTTGGTGTCGTTGTCCGGGCTGTAGAGGAGGGATTTAATCGAGAGGAAGCATACACGCTCATCGACCGAATTGACTCCCACGGCCTTCACATGACTGGGAGTCTTCGGGACAAAGCCTACTCACTCATTGATGAAGCCGCTGAATCGGAAGATCAGGGGTAAATCAGGGTAAAAGTCAGTCGGAATCACAATCGTATGGTTCGGACCTTGTTCGAACAATTCTGAATCTGCATCGATATTCCACTATGTAGGTGTATCCAAAGTCACGCTGTTAGCTGTTTCTCGAAGATCCAGCTCAGTATGCAATATGTAGCATTAATTTATGTTTTCTAATTTACGGAATCGAGCGAGATGAACCCAATTATACGTTGTGTCTCAAGCGTCTCTGACAGTGATTTCCTCGAGGCCCTCTGTAGGCAGATGTTCGGTTAGTAAAATCCCATCCTGTCGCGCTGTATCGAGTAATCCACAAAGTTCTGTTTCCTATTTGTATCACCTAAATTATCGGCAAACACCATATGAGGGTGGATTTCGGGAACCTCCTGCTTCATTTTAATGTATGGTCTCCAAGCCCTTTTGTGACATCAGGGAAGCACATTGCTATCCAACATTAAAACTGATATCAGTTATTTAAGCCATTTTATAAAGGGGTGTGTAATGGTATATACTAACTCACAGTTACGGTATGAGTTTTTTACCCCAAATCTACACCTTCATCCAATTTTTATAAATCTTATGTATATTTATTTACTAATCCTGATTAAACTAATTCAAAAATGTAACCAGCAGGCTTATTTTCATTGTTACTAGTAATAAAATGTGATGGTACGTAGTACCAATTGGTACAATGAGTGATCTTATAACATTTGGCGAGACGATGTTACGACTCTCGCCACAGTCTGGCGAGCGGTTAGAATCGGCGACAGCACTCGATTTCAGAACTGCAGGTGCAGAAAGCAACGTTGCGATTGCTGCAGAGAGGCTTGGCGCTGAATCAACGTGGATCTCAAAGCTACCGGACTCACCGCTTGGTCGTCGTGTTCGAAATGAGATTAGACAACATGGTGTGACACCAACTATCAGTTGGAGTACCAAGCATAGGCAAGGGAGTTATTTTATTGAGCAGGGGTCCACTCCTCGGGAAACAACAGTAATATACGACAGAGCGGATGCAGCAGTAACAACCCTTACTCCAAGCGAGATACCAGTACAAGAATTTAAAGACGCGAGAGTGCTGTACACCACAGGAATCACACCTGCACTATCGGATACCCTATTTAATACAACACTCTCTCTACTAAAAACAGATACGACAGTCGGATTTGACCTTAATTATCGCAGTAAACTCTGGTCGCAGTCAGATGCACAAAGCGCGTATGAGAAACTGTTACCTCATGTTGATTTGCTATTTGCACCTGAAAGGGATGTCCGGTCAATCTTACAGATGGATGGGTCTGCAGAAACAATTGTACAAACGCTTCATGAAATGTATGATTGTGAAGTTGTTATTTTAACACGTGGTGAAAATGGTGCAATTGCTTACACTGGTGATAAAATACACACGCAGTCTGCATACGATACAGAAACTATTGATGCAATTGGTACTGGCGATGCATTTGTTGGTGGGTATTTAGCTAAATATATCGCAAATGAGTCGGTTGATTTGTCACTCAAATATGCTGCTGCCACTGCAGCACTCAAGCGAACTATTCAGGGGGATCTTGCGGTTATCACACCTGCTGAAGTAGACAAAGTCATCCGTTCTCAGGCACAGGCTATTGATCGATAAATTCACCAGGTGACTCGACGGGAATCGGGATAACTATACATTGATCGTTAGAAATTGGAGATATGGCTGCTGATGCAAAAATGATTATTGATAGTAAAATCATCGGAATTGTACGTGGTGCTTCAGCTGATGAAGTTATCGAGATTATTGACGCTCTTGAGCGTGGTGGTGTGTCGACTGTTGAGATAACAGCTGACACTGCACAAATAACTGAGTTACTTTCTGAGGTCTCATTATCGTTTGGCGATGAGATTACTCTTGGTGCAGGTACGGTCTTAGATGCTGAAACAGCACGGTCGGTCTTGCTAAGCGGTGCTGAATTTATTGTAACACCCACAGTTGATCTGGATGTTATTCAGATGGCTAATCGATATGGTGCACCATCATTTCCTGGTGCGTTCACACCAACTGAAGTACTAACTGCATATGAGCACGGTGCTGACGCAGTCAAACTGTTCCCCGCAAGCACTGGTGGTCCTGCACATGTCCGATCAGTTCTCGGACCACTTTCACAGGTCCCACTTGTTCCAACTGGCGGTGTAACGCTTGACAGTGCTGGAGACTATTTTGAAGCTGGCGCTGCAGCAGTTGGCGTTGGAGGATCACTTGTCGATCGAGAAGCAATCGAATCAGGAGCGTTTGGGATAATTGAAGACAATGCAGTAGCGTTCTCAGGGGTTGCAGACCAATATTAAAATTAACGAGTGTTGTTTCGTTATGAGAAACATAGCCGTTTTTGCTGATAATGAGGGTAGTATTCATGATAATATATGCTCTGGTGCTGATATTGGTCAGTCATTCATTACACTGCTAGTATTGTAAAGGCATATTGCATCGCAAATTTGGTTTCGTAATAAGAAACGAATTGAGGGTGTGTTAACCTTTGCAAAAAATAGCTATTCTTTAAGCACAGCCAGCTCAATCTCCTTCGCAGCACTCGTCACAAGGCCAGCAAAATCCTCTTCAAGTATTTTGCCACTCATCTGATCGGTACTCCCAGAAATAGTTACCGCACCAACAGGCTCGGTAGGTATATTTATTGGAGCAGCTACACACTGGATCGAGGATACGTGCTCTCCACGTTCATATGCTAGTCTTTGATCCTTGACAGTTTGTAATTCACTATACAATCTCTCTGGGGTTGTGATTGTTTTATCAGTAAATTGTGTGAGTCCAGCTGACTCGATAATCGAATCTACAGTCTCTCGGGGGAGTTGGGATAGAATTGCTTTACCCCCAGCGGTGGCATGCAGTGGAACCGGCTCTCCAATTTCTGATACATTTTGTCCGATTTCAGTGATTTCTCCAGCACGGTAAAGATAAACCCCGGTATCTTGTTCTTTTATTATGATATTTGTTGTTGTCTCAACAACACTTGAAAGATTATCTATTGCTGCTCTCGATCGTTGAAACAATTTGCTTCTATTTTGGGTGCGCGAACCGATTCCGAGAAATCGTAGACTGAGTTGGTACTGACCAGCTGTTGTGGTTACATATCCAAGACTGTTTAAAGTACTGAGGTGTTTATGTACTGTTCCTTTTGTGACACCTACTCCGTCAGCAATTTCAGTGACGCCCATCTGTCCGTGTTCATTAAGTGTCTGAATAATTTGGAATGCTGTTCCAACAGATTTCACCGCGTACGGTTGTTCGCTCATATTAGGGCATTATCTTACCAGCATACAAATTGTTTCGTATTACTAAACAGGTGGGTGTATCTACTTTTAACTAAAAATAACTAACATAACGTATAAATACTGTCACTAAAAGTACCTAGACGAAATAAATACAAATTACAGTCTCATTTGTTATACCACTTATTTAGTGGTTTAGCAACCCAGACCGTATATATACAGCATTATCATGACACCCAATACAACTAACAAAAACCAGAAAGACGGGAACGTTATTGTTGACTATCAGCTGTATGAAGTTCCACCCCGGTGGCTATTTTTGCGTCTTGAAACTAGCGATGGGACTGTTGGCTGGGGAGAGCCTGTAATCGAAGGACGTTCAAAAACCGTCAAAACCGCCGTCGAGGAATTATTGGATAATTATCTTCTCGGAGAAGATCCCCACCGAATTGAAGATCATTGGCAGACAATGTATCGTGGTGGTTTCTATCGTGGTGGGCCGATTTTGATGTCGGCTATCGCAGGCATTGATCAAGCACTCTGGGATATTAAGGGCAAACAATTTGGTGCACCTGTACACGAGTTGCTTGGTGGACGTGCACGTGATCGCATTCGTGTATACCAATGGATTGGCGGCGATCGGCCAACAGATGTGGGCGACGAGGCAACGAAAAAGGTCGAGAGTGGATTTACTGCTCTCAAAATGAATGCAACATCTGAAATGCGTCGTGTTGATACCCCTGCTTCGGTCCAAGATGCGAAAGATCGGCTAGCTGAGGTCCGCAATCGTGTTGGTCCAGAGGTTGATATTGGTGTTGATTTCCACGGGCGTGTCTCAAAACCAATGGCGAAACGATTAGCCAAGGCGTTAGAACAATACGATCCAATGTTCATTGAAGAGCCAGTGCTTGCTGAACACAACGATTCACTTGGAGACATTGCACAGCATACGACAATCCCGATTGCAACCGGTGAGCGAATGTATTCCCGGTGGGATTTCAAATCGATTCTCCAAGACGGACATGTAAATGTAATTCAACCAGACGTCTCGCATGCCGGTGGGATCACTGAGGTCAAAAAAATTGCAGCCATGGCGGAAGCATATGATGTGGCTCTTGCTCCGCACTGTCCATTAGGACCAATTGCCCTTGCATCGTGTATCCAGGTTGATGCAGTGTCTCCGAATGCACTGATACAAGAACAGTCACTTAATATCCACTACAATGAGAGCTCTGACGTATTAGACTATCTTACTGACCCCGATGTATTTACATACCAAGATGGATACGTGGATATCCCGACGGAACCGGGCTTGGGGATCAGTATTGATGAAAATTATGTTAAAACAAAAGCCGAACAGGATGTAAACTGGCACAACCCTGTTTGGCGAAATGATGACGGCAGCGTTGCGGAGTGGTAATAATGAATACAATGTCATCGCTTGGATCTAAACAATCTGCTCGTTTTGACGGAGAAACAGCAATCATTTCGGGATCAACAAGAGGAATCGGAGCAGAAATTGCCCGCCGATTTGCTAAGGAGGGCTCGAACGTCGTTGTCTCAGGCCGAAGCGAATCTGATGGAAAAGCGGTTGCCAATGAAATCAATAGAATGGATGCTGGAGGTCAGGCACTTTTTGTCAAAACAGATATGGCTAATCCTGATGAAATACGATCACTAATATCACAGACAGTTGATGAATTCGGGCAAATCAACACTGTGGTAAACAATGCAGCGGTTCAAACAGAGAGCTCTGTTGAAACTGCTACGTTAGAACAGTGGGAGCTCCTTGTGACGGTGAATTTCCGCGGATACTGGCTTCTTGTTAAATATGCACTGGAATATATGCCTGCAGGATCTAGCATAGTCAACATCTCGTCGAATCATTCACAGCTAACGATGCCGAACACATTCCCATATAATGCAATCAAGTCAGGGATTGACGGGATGACACGAGCAATGTCTGTTGAGTTGGGGCCAATTGGGATACGGGCAAACAGCGTCAATCCGGGATGGGTCGAGGTTGAACGAACACGGCAAGAGCTTACCGATGGGCGGTATGATGAAGTTGAGTCAATGCATCCACTTGGTCGGATCGGAGACCCTGATGATATTGCTGGTATCGTTGCATTCCTATCGAGTGACGATGCAGCCTTTGTGACCGGATCCTCACTGCTAGCGGATGGTGGACGGTCTGCGGTCATGGAAGATGCATCTTTCATTTCCTACGCTCACTCAAAACAAGATTCCTAATGTAAAAATATAATTAACCTATGGCACCAAATCTATGCTTGTCAATGGATGTTGGTGGTTAATATACTTTGAACAAGGAACATCGGACATGTACAGACGACATGTATGGGCCAGTTCACAAATAAAAATATTGGATGTTCGTCCGATTGAAGCTGATGAAGTAAGTAGTAATCAGCTGAACGGTGGTGATCTCGATGCTCACTAAATATAATGTGACGTATCCATTTTACTCAAAGGCGATTCTTCCAGTTCTAGCTATGATCCTCGGCTTATCAATTACTCTGCAGTACACTGCAGCATTGTTTCCAACTCTTGCAACGCTCGTGCCGCTCGCTTTGGCTGTAGGTATTGTTTGTATCGTTGGAGGGTTGTTCTCACTAATACTGATTTCTCCACCTAAAGATATTTTTGACAGTTCAATTGTCTCGATAATTCAATTAGGCAGCCGTACCGGGATTATTACTGTGTTATTGCTACTCATCCCAAGCGGTCTTTTGTTTTCTACTGTATTACTGCCATTATCTGGCGTAAGTGAAACTGATGGGCTCTTATTTATTATTAGCTCAACTGCGGCAGTATTGCTGTTTCTTGCTGCAGCTTATTTTCTACCAATTACCGTTGTCGCAGTATCACACCGAGGGATTACCGATGTGGCCTTTGAACGATCGGTTCTTATTGTACTTAGCCGAGAACTTGATTACCTCACTGCATGGATCGTTGGTTTCAGCATCATTGGCATTGGTGTTGCCCCTTTTACATATTCACTTACCGCAGGAGACTTTTTTGGCGTGTTTGCTGCAGGGATGGCTTCATATTTATT
>LKMJ01000489.1_pt1 | contig 30096 bp, 25 predicted proteins | sample 643391 | NCBI WGS metagenome assembly LKMJ01 (sample SAMN04112250, study PRJNA286221) | soda lake metagenome | biome: soda lake; feature: Kulunda Steppe; material: water; isolation source: sample PL-Br10 brine of Picturesque Lake | place: Russia: Kulunda steppe | collected 2010-07 | reverse complement strand
TACCCGACTACCCCCTCGAGGTCTGGGATCGCCTGCGCGCCTCCTTTGAGATCGACGCCTACGAAAACGAGCGGATCGACCGGGAGCTGCAGCTCTTCGCAGGTCGCGACGCCTATTTCGAGGCAGTCGGACGCCGCGCCGAACCGTATCTGTACTACATCCTCGACGAACTGGATGAGCGTGAGCTACCCGCAGAGCTGGTCGCCCTGGCCATCGTCGAGAGCGGTTTCCGCCCCTTCGCCTACTCCCACGGGCGTGCTGCCGGTATCTGGCAGTTCATCCCCAGCACCGGCCGGGTCTTCGGCCTGGACATGAACTACTGGTACGACGGCCGGCGGGACCTGATCGCCTCCACCGAGGCGGCCATGGACTACCTGGAACGGCTCAACGAGGCCTTTGATGGCGACTGGCTCCTGGCCATGGCGGCCTACAACGCCGGCCAGGGCAACGTGCGAGCCGCCATGCAGCGGGCCCGCGCCGAGGGCAAGGATCCCAACTACTGGAACCTGCAACTGCCCGCCGAGACGATGCGCTATGTGCCGCGCATCCTGGCCATCCGGGACATCCTGCAGGACCCCGACCGCCACCAGGTAGCGCTGCCGAGTATCCCCAATAAGCCCCGCATCCGCGTGGTCGAGGCCGACCGACAGATCGACCTGGCCCTGGCGGCCGAGTTGGCCGATATCTCCATCGACCGGCTCTATATCCTCAACCCCGGCCTCAATCGCTGGGCCACCGCCCCGGAGGGACCGCACCGGCTGGTCCTCCCGATCGAGAACGCCGACCGATTCGAACAGGAACTCGCGGCCATGGACCCGGAGGACTTCGTGGAGTGGCGTCGCCACGAGGTTGCCTCGGGGGAGACCCTGACGCACGTGGCCAACCAGTACGATGTGACGGTGGAGCTGCTGCGGGATATCAACGGGCTGCATGATGACAGCGTGCGCTCCGGCGACCACCTCTATGTCCCGGTCTCCAGCCGGCCGCCCAGCGAGTACTCGCTGAGCGCCGCCAACCGCCTGGAGGCGCTACAGAACCGCGAACGCCAGGGCGAGCGGCGCGATCACACGGTCCAGGCCGGCGAGACGCTCTGGGACATCGCCCGCACCTACAATGTCGGGGTCAAGGAGCTGGCACGCTGGAACGGCATGGCCCCCGGCGACACGCTACGGCCGAGCCAGGAGTTGGTGGTCTGGGTGGACGGGGATGTCATGCAGGCATCCGGCGGCCCCAGCGAGAGCACCCAGTCGGTCACTTACACCGTTCGCCAGGGGGACTCGCTGGCCCGGATCGCCCAGCGGTTCAACGTCAACGTGCAGGACATCAAGCGCTGGAACGGCATCGCCGAGGGAAGCTACCTCCAGCCCGGGGATGAGCTGGAGCTTGAGGTCGATGTCACCCAGCAGGGGGGCAACCTTTAGGATAGGGCCGCGCGGCGCCCAGCGTGACGCGCCGGGCGCGCGGTAGAATCTAACGCTGCGCCCCCTCCTCCATGCGCTCCGGGAGGGTGATGTTCAGCTCCAGCACCTCGTGGGGCCCGTCGCGTTCGACGTCCACCCGCACCGCATCCGGATCCACGGTCACGTAGCGGCGCACAACCTCCAGCAGTTCCTGACGCAGCATGGGCAGGTAATCCGGCCCGCCGCGCTCGGCCCGCTCGTGGGAGACGATGATCTGCAGCCGCTCCTTGGCGACGCTGGCGCTGCCGCGCCGGCTCCGCCGCCGCTCACGAAAGTAGTCGGCGATCCCCATAGCCTTCATTAACCTCCAAACATCCGGCCGAACAGCCCACGCCGCTCGGCCTGCAGGAACCGGTGGGGGCGATCCTCGCCCAGATAGCGGGCGATGGCATCGTTGTAGGCCTGCCCGGCGTCCTCCCCGTCCTCGAGCACCACCGGGATCCCGGCGTTCGAGGCATTCAACACGGACTGCGATTCCGGGATCACGCCGAGCAGGTTGATGGCCAGGATCTCCTGGACGTCCTCGACGCTGAGCATATCCCCCTTCTTGACCCGCTGCGGATCGTAGCGGGTCAGCAGCAGGTGCTCGCGCACCGGGTCGTCGCCCTGCTCGGCCCGCCGCGTGCGGCTGGCGAGCAGCCCGAGCACGCGATCGGAGTCACGCACCGAGGAGACCTCCGGGTTGGTGACCACGATGGCGTCATCGGCGTGATAGGAGGCCAGATGCGCGCCGCGCTCGATGCCGGCTGGCGAGTCACAGATGACGTAATCGAAGTCCGCCCGCAGCTCATCGAGCACGCGCTCAACCCCGTCGGGTGTCAGCGCATCCTTGTCCCGGGTCTGCGAGGCGGGCAGGATCGAGAGGTTGGACAGCCGCTTGTCCTTGATCAAGGCCTGGTTCAGCCGTGCATCCCCATTTATCACGTTCACGAAGTCGAACACCACCCGGCGCTCGCACCCCATGACCAGATCCAGGTTACGCAGGCCGACGTCGAAATCGACCACCGCGGTCCGATGGCCGGCCCGGGCCAGCCCGGCCGCCAGTGAGGCCGCCGTGGTCGTCTTGCCGACCCCGCCCTTGCCCGATGTTATGACGACAATCCTCGACACGCGTGCTCCCCCGTCGTGATTACGATTTCCCGAAGGCCTCGATGCGCAGGCCTGCCTGCTCATCCAGATGGACCCGGGCCGGACGGCCGATCAACTCGGCGGCAAAGCGCTCGCTGACCTGGTACTCCCCGGCGACGGAGACCAACTCCGCTTCCAGCCCCAGACAGAAGATACTCGCCCCGGCGTTGCCTTGCACCCCGGCCAGTGCGCGGCCACGCAGCGCACCGTAGATGTGGACGTCACCGTCAGCCAGCACCTCGGCACCGGGGCCCACGGGACCGAGCACCACCAGGCTCCCGCCACGAGCGTAGATCTGCTGTCCCGAGCGCACCGGGGAGTCGATCACCCGACTGGCTGCGGCGGCCGGTCCGGGCGACGCGGGGGCGGCCTCGCGGCGGGCGGCGCGCCCGGCGCTCTGCCCGTTCGCCTCGCGCTCCTCTTCCGCCGGCAGCACACCGAGCCCGGCTGATGCCAGGCGCCCCGGCTCAACACCGTTGCCGCGCACCGCCACCGGAGCCGCGCCCAGCGCCCGCATCTCGCCAGCCAGACGCTGCAGGTCGAGCGCACCGCCGTCAACCCCATCCAGATCGAGGATCATCGGCGCCCCGCGCAACAGGCGGGGCGCCTCCTCCAGCTTCTCGGTCAATTGTCTAATCAGGGCGTCGACGTCGGTGGTCAGGACCCGGACCACGGTCAGCGTCGCCATGCGTCCCTTGAGTTCGAAGGCCTCCGACGACGACGCGTCCGGGGGTCTTGATGCCATGGTCACCCTCTTCAGCCGGCAAGCAGGTTGTTGACACGCCGGACATAGGCCGCCGGATCCTCGAGCTGACCGCCCTCGGCGAGCAGGGACTGCTCGTAGAGGGTCAGGGCCCAGTCCTCGAAGCGCTGCCCGGATTCATCGGCGAGCCGCGTGACGACCGAGTGGTCCGGATTGATCTCCAGTGCCGGCTTGCCGGTGGGAAACTGGTGGCCTGCGGCCTGCAGCAGCCGCTGCATGCCCATCCCGAAGTCATACTCGCCAACCACCAGACAGGCGGGCGAATCGGTCAACCGGTGACTGACTCGTACCTCGCTGACCCGCTCGCCGAGCGACTCGTTCAAACGCTGGCAAAGGTCCTGATAGGCCTGCTCTTTCTCTTCGCGCGCCTGCTTGTCGTCCTCTTCGCCGAGGGCCTCGAGATCCAGTTCGCCCTTGGCCACCGACGCCAGCTGCTTGCCATCATACTCGTGCAGATGGGCCACCAGCCATTCGTCCACCGGGTCGGGCAGCAGCAGCACCTCGATGCCGTGGCGCCGGAAGATCTCCAGATGGGGGCTGTTGCGCGCGGCATTGAAGCTTTCCGCCGTCACATAGTAGATCTTCTCCTGCCCCTCCTTCATCCTCGCGACATAGTCCTCCAGGCTCACATCCGGGGTTTCTTTCTCCTCGTGGGTGGAGGAGAAACGCAGCAGCCGGGCAATACGCTCCCGATTGCCCGGATCCTCGGCAACCCCCTCCTTGAAGGCGCGGCCGAAGGCCTGCCAGAACGTGGCGTAGTCCTCCGGCTCGTTCTTGGCCATGCGCTCGAGACGATCCAGGATCCGCTTGACCGACGCCGAGCGCAGCGAGCTGATCATCGGGTTGTGTTGCAACATCTCACGAGAGATGTTCAGCGGCAGATCATCCGAGTCGATGACCCCGCGCACGAAGCGCAGATAGCGCGGCAGCAGGTGCTCGGTGTCCTCGGTGATGAACACGCGCCGGACGTAGAGCTTGACCCCGTGGGCCGGCTTCTGCTCGTAGAGGTCGAACGGCGGCCGCTTGGGGATATAGAGCAGCGAGACGTAGGACTGGCGACCCTCGACGTGGTTGTGGATCCAGGTCAGCGGATCATCGAAGTCGTGGGCCACGTGCTTGTAGAGCTCGCGGTACTCGTCCTCGGAGATCTCGCCCTTGGGGCGCATCCACAGCGCCGAGGCGCGGTTGACGACCTCACGGGCCGGGGCCGACGCCTCGTCGCCGTCGGCCTGCTCCTCGTCCTGCTCCGCGCTGGGCACCGGCATCTCGATGGGTACCGAGATGTGATCCGAGTACTTGCGGATGATCTGGCGCAGGCGCATGCCATCGCAGAACTCCTGCTGCGACTCGGGCAGGTGCAGGACCACCGCCGTGCCGCGCTCGGTGCGCTCGATGGTATCGACCGTGTAGGCGCCCCGCCCATCCGAGCTCCAGCGCACGCCCTCGCCCGCGGGGGCCCCCGCCTTGCGGCTGAACACCTCGACCTGGTCGGCCACCACGAAGGCCGAATAGAACCCGACCCCGAACTGCCCGATCAGCTGGGCGTCCTTGTGCTGATCGCCGGTCAGCTGTTCGAGAAAACGCCGGGTACCCGAGTGCGCAATGGTCCCGAGGTTCTCGATGACATCCTCCCGGCTCATGCCGATGCCGTTGTCGGCCACCGTGATGGTGCGGGCCTCGGGGTCGAAGTCGACCCGGATCTTGAGCTCCGGATCGCTCTCATAGAGGGATTCCTGCTGAAGCGCCTCAAAGCGCAACTTATCGATGGCGTCCGAGGCGTTGGAGACGAGCTCGCGGAGAAAGACCTCCCGATCAGAGTACACCGAGTGGATCATCAGGCTCAGCAGCTGCTGAACCTCAGCCTGGAACTCAAGGGTCTCGCTCTGCGTACCTGCGCTCATGGGTGGGGCCCCTCCTCCTCTCGTTGGACATATGGCTCCGCTCGCCGGCACCCGGCGGGGACGCGATCTTTGACCAGGAAGTGGGAACGGCGCAGATGGTTTTCAAGGGGACGGGCCGCCGCCGCCGGCGACGGCCTCCTGCTCCCGGGCCAGCAACCATGCCTTGAATCCGGCCGGGCCGCCCCCCGCCACCCCCGCATACCCGCCCGGACCGCGGGCGGCCACCACGCGGTGGCAGGGGACGAGCAGCGGCAACGGGTTGGCTCGACAACCAACCCCTATCGCCCGCGGTGAAGTCGCCAGGCGGCGAGCCAACGCCCCATAAGAGACGGTTTGACCGGGCTTGAGGGCGAGCAGGGCCTCGCGCAGACGGGCCTGAAACGGGGTTGCCGCCGGGGCCCGCGGCAACTTTGTAACGGCGGCGGGATCCTGTGCCCACGCCTCCAGGCAGTGCACCGCGTGGCGTACCCGGGGATCCTCCGGCCGCAGCGGCCTCGGTGGCGGCTGCTCAGTGACCCTCAGCCGCTCGCAGCGCCCCTGTGCATCGAAGAATAACGCCAACCAAAGGCCACCGAGGCGGGCCACACCGTGGGGCGCTGCCGCGCTGCTCGCACGGCCAGCCCCGGAAGGCTCAGAAGAGATCCGGCGACTCGCCGTCTTCAAGCTTGATCCGCGGCCGAAGGGCGACGTCGCGGCTGGGGATGAAATCGCCGGTGACCATTTCCTTGTAGCTGCTGCCCGGTCCGACCATCGGGAAGACGCCGGCATCCGGGTCGATCATCACCTCCAGGAAGGCCGGCCCGGGGTACTCGACAAAGGCACGCAGCGCCTCTTCAAGCTCCGCCTTGTCGGTGACACGGCGGGCGAACTCATAGCCATCGGCCTCCGCGGCCTTGATGAAGTCCTTGCGGTGCAGCGACTTGTCCGACCCCGAGAAGCGGTCCCCGAAATAGAGCTTCTGCCACTGCCGGACCATGCCGTCGCCGACGTTGTTCAGCGACAGGATCTTCACCGGCAGATTATAGGTCGTGGCCGTCTCCAGCTCACCGAGGTTCATGCGCAGCGAGCCATCGCCGTCGACATCGATGACCAGCCGGTCCGGGCGCCCCAGGTAGGCACCGATCGCCGCTGGAAGCCCGAAACCCATGGTGCCCAGGCCGCCGGAGGTCAGCCATTGACGCGGCCCACGGAAGTCGCAGTACTGCGCCGCCCACATCTGGTGCTGGCCGACGCCGGTGGCGATGATCGCCTCACCGCCGGTCAGCTCGTTGAGCTTCTCCAGGACATAGTGCGGCTGGATCAGCGCGCTGTCCCGGTCGTAGTTCATCGGGTGGCGCTCGCGCAGCCCGCGCACGTGCTCGAGCCAGGCATCGAAACGCGGCTCGAAACCCATGGATTCGCCGTAGCGCAGCAGCTGGCGCAGACTGCGCCCCGCCTCGCCGACATGGGCCCAATCGACCCCCTTGACCTTGCCGATCTCAGCGGCATCGATATCGATGTGGGCGATCTGCTCGGCCAGCGGCGCGAACTCCTCCACCTTGCCCGCCACCCGGTCATCGAAGCGGGCCCCGACAGCGATGAGGAAGTCGCAGTCCTCGACGGCGTAGTTGGCGTAGGCCGTTCCGTGCATGCCGAGCATGCCCAGGTAGAGGTCATCGGTGGTGTCCATCGCCCCCAACCCCATGAGGGTGCTGACCACGGGGATCCCGAAGGTGTGGGCGAAATCACGCAGCTCTTGATGGGCCTCCCCACTGACCGCCCCACCGCCGACGTAGAGCAGCGGCCGCCGGGATTGCTCCAGCATCTCCATGAAGGCGCGGCACTTGCGGTCAGAGAGCTTGGCCGCGCGCAGCGACTCCATGCGCTGGCGATAGCCGCGCACCTCGAGGAGCCCCTCGCCGCGGAACTCCCCGATCCAGTTCTGCATGTTCTTGGGAACGTCCACCACCACCGGACCGGGGCGCCCGGAACGGGCCACTTCGAAGGCGGTCCGGATGGTGGCCTCAAGCTGCTCGGGATCGGTGACCAGGAAGACGTGCTTGGCGCAGCTTCCCATGATGTTGACGATGGGCGCCTCCTGGAAGGCGTCGGTACCCATGGCATGGGTCGGGACCTGGCCGGTGATCGCCACCACCGGCACCGAGTCGGCCATGCAGTCACGGATGGGCGTGACGGTGTTGGTCGCCCCGGGGCCGGAGGTCACCAGGAAACAGCCGACCTTGCCGGTGGCCCGCGCGTAGCCGGCGGCCATGAAACCGGCGCCTTGCTCGTTGGCCGGGACGATCAGACGGATCGGATCCTCTTCCTCACCGCCCTGCCCTTTCCGATGCCGTTCGTTGTATTTGAAGATGGCGTCGTAGGTGGGCAGGATCGCACCGCCGCTGTAGCCGAAGAGCGTATCCACCCCCTCCTGAGCCAGAACCTCTACAATGATCTCGCCGCCGCTCATGGTCTTGCCGGCAAGCGGATGGCTGGCTGCTTCGGTCTCTGCCTGGGGGTTGGCGATTGCGGTATCCATTTTCCTCACGGCTCTTCGGCCTCTCGATTGATCCACGAATACCTCGCGGGCGCGCAACGTGGCACGCCTATCGCGGGACGTACACCGGTGGACCGGGTATATTACGCCGCCAGCACACTGTTCAGCAAGGATTCCTCTACCCGGCGCGGGGTCGGCCCGGGGCTATGGACGAGCCCCTCTCTCCGGGGCTGAGTCTTCGTCGAGCCGTAGCGCCACTGAATTGATGCAGTAGCGCAGCTGGGTCGGCGGTGGCCCGTCGGCGAACACGTGCCCCAGATGGGCGTCGCAGGTCGCGCACAGGACTTCCTCGCGGACCATGCCCAGGGAGCGATCCTCGCGGATCACCACCTGCTCGTCATCCACCGGCGCCCAGAAGCTCGGCCAGCCGGTGCCAGACTCGAACTTGGTGCGCGAGGAGAACAGCACCGCGTTGCAGCAGACACAGCGGTACACGCCCGCACGGTCGCAGTGATAGTAGGCGCCGCTGAACGGTGTCTCGGTGCTACCCCGCCGGGTGACCGCAAACTGTTCCGGGGTCAGCAGCTCGCGCCACTCCGCCTCGCTCTTCTCGATCCTGTCGTTCTTGCCCACACGCCACCCCCTCTCTGCCGCCACATCGCGATGCGGACGGGGCGACCCGGCCCGTCCCTGTCCCCTCAACATAACGGTGGATGACGCGCTCGACCACCCAGTCCCCATCCTGGCGAACAGGGCGCTATATTGAGGGCCAACCTTCCTGCACAGGAGCCGGACGCCAATGGCAGCGCGAGCGGTCCACGAACTACCTAGGGAAGTCGAGGTCACCGAGCATCAGTGGATCCCGATGCGCGACGGGACCCGCCTCTCGGCGCGCATCTGGAAGCCGGCTGATGCCGACCAGAAGCCGGTACCGGCGGTGCTTGAGTTCATCCCCTACCGCAAGCGCGACATCAAGCGCATGCGCGATACCCAGATCCACCACTACTTCGCCGCCCACGGCCACGCCGGCGTGCGCGTGGACCTACGCGGCAGCGGGGATTCCGAGGGGGTGCTCACGGACGAGTACCTGCCCCAGGAGCAGGAGGATGCCGAGGACATCCTGCGCTGGCTCGCCGAGCAACCCTGGTGCACGGGGGATGTGGGCATGATGGGGATCTCCTGGGGCGGCTTCAATGCGCTGCAACTCGCCGCCCGCCGCCCCCCGCAGCTCAAGGCGGTGATCGCCGTGGCGGCGACGGATGACCGCTACGCCGACGATGTCCATTACAAGGGGGGCTGCCTGCTCAACGACAACCTCTCGTGGGCGTCGGTGATGTTCGCCTTCAACTCCATGCCACCCGACCCGCGGATCGTCGGCGAGCGCTGGCGGGAGATGTGGATGCAGCGCCTGGAGGACAGCGGCCTGTGGGTCAAGCGCTGGATGAGCCACCCGCAACGGGATGATTACTGGCGCCAAGGCTCCATCTGCGAGGACTACAGCGCGATCGAGATCCCGGTGATGATCGTCTCCGGATGGGCAGACGGCTACCCGAACCCGGTTTTCCGGCTGGTCGAACACCTACAGGCCCCATGCAAGGGGCTGGTCGGCCCGTGGAGTCATATCTACCCGCACATGGGTCTGCCCGGTCCGCAAATCGGCTTTCTCCAGGAAGCGTTGCGCTGGTGGGACCAGTGGCTGCGGGGCAAGGAGCGGGGCATCCTGGATGAACCCCGACTGCGGGTGTGGATGCAGGATAGCGTGCGCCCGCGCACGCAGTATGCCAGCCGCCCCGGCCGTTGGGTGGCGGAGCCCGGCTGGCCATCGCCAAACATCGACTGGACCCGGCTACAGCTCTCGCCGCGCCACCTGCAGTGGCCCGGCGAGCCGCCGCCGGAGACCGACGCGGACAAGCCGGTGGCGATTCAGTCCCCGTTGTCCCTTGGACTGTTCGGCGGGAAATGGTGCTCCTACAACAACGGCCCCGACTTGCCCTATGACCAGCGCGAGGAAGATGGCGGCGCGCTGATCTTCGACACGCAGCCACTGGAGCAGGCCGTGGAGATCCTCGGCGCACCCGTGGTCGAGCTCGAGCTCGAATCGAACCGGCCGGTGGCACAGATCGCCGTGCGCCTCTCGGACGAGGCCCCGGACGGCAAGGCGACCCGCGTCACCTACGGGGTGCTCAACCTCTGCCATCGGCACGGCCATGACCAGCCTGCGTACCTGGAGCCCGGCGTGCGCGAGCGGGTGCGGGTTCCCCTGGATCACATCGCTCAATCCTTCCCCCGGGGCCACCGCATCCGCCTCGCCGTCTCCACCTCTTACTGGCCTCTGGCCTGGCCACCGCCGCAGCCGGTGCGCCTGACGCTCTACCCGGCCGAATGCCACCTGGAGCTGCCGGTGCGCCCGCCGCGGGAAGAGGATCGGGGGCTGCCCGCCTTCGACGAGGCCGTAGCGGCCCCACCTCCGGCATCCACGGCCCTGGAGCACGGCCACGGCAACTGGATCGTCTCCCGTGACCTGGCCCGGGACGAGTCCACCTTGCATGTGATCGAGGACGACGGCCGGGCCTACCTGGAGGACGTCGACCTGGAGGTCGAGCGTTCGGCAGACGAGTGGTATCGGGCCCGCGGTGACGACTTCACCTCCCTGAATGGCGAGGTGATCCACCGGCGGCGACTGACCCGGGGCGACTGGTCGATCTACACCGAGACGCGCACCCTGCTCACCTGCGAGGAGGGCCACTTCCGCATCCACGCCACCCTCGATGCGTATGAGAACGGGCTGCGCGTCTTCGCCAAGACCTGGGACGAACAAGTGCCACGGGCCTTCCTCTGAACCGCCGCCCCGCGGGGGCTGCTGGGCTGCGCCCGTTCAGGCCTCCTCCGTGGCGACCCCGACCAGCGCCGGCAGGATCTCACCGGCGCTGCCGCGCAGACTCCAATCGGCCACCGGGGTCAGCGGGGTCGGCTCGCGGTTGACCTCCAGCACCGGGATATCCCGTTCCAGCGCCTCGAGGGGGAGCGAGGCCGCCGGCTGGACCAGCGAGGAGGTGCCAACGGAGAGGACCAGATCCGCCTCCTGAACCGCCGCCACCGCGGCTTCGACAGCTCCCTCGGGCAGTGCCTCGCCGAACCAGACCACGTCCGGGCGAAGCAGGTTGCCGCTGCGCGGGCAGCGCGGCAGCTCCTGGGTCTGCGCAGCGGTATCCACGTCGCCCTGAAAGACGCGATCCCGGTGGATGTTGCCGTGCAGCTCGATGACTTCACGGCTGCCGGCGCGCTGATGCAGACCGTCCACGTTTTGGGTGATCACCCGCAGGCCGCCAAGTCGCTGCTCCCACTCCACCAGGGCCCGGTGACCGAGGTTGGGCCGGGCCTGCTCGGTGAGCCGGCGACGTTGCGCGTACCAGGCCCAGACGCGGCGGGGGTCGCGCCGGAAGGCCTCCGGCGTGGCCAGATCCTCGGGGTTGAACTGTTCCCAAAAGCCGGTGTGGGCATCCCGGAATGTCGGCACCCCACTCTCGGCCGAGATCCCGGCCCCGGTCAGCGCCACCACGCGGGTGGCCCGATGCAGCAGCTGCCGAAGCCCCTTGTCGATGTGCGTCACCTGTGATCTCCTCGCCAACGCTCCGATCAAGCGCATGAGAAAGTGCTCTAGTTTGCGGCGCGCCCACCTGATTCGACAAGGATTAACCCCGTCCCCCACGCTCGGGGTCCGATCCCCTACAATGAGGCGTTCACTCCGGAATGGTAGACGCTATGAGCGAGATCATCCTGATCAACGTATCCGGCGAGGATCAGCCCGGACTGACCTCGTCACTGATGGGCATCCTCGCCGAGTACGACGTGGACATCCTCGACATCGGGCAGGCGATGATCCACGACACCCTGTCGCTGGGCATCCTGATCGAGGTGCCCGAGCAGAAAGACGTCTCTCCGGTGCTCAAGGACGTCCTATTTCACCTCCACGATGCCGGGATGCAGGTCCGTTTCACCCCGGTGGCCCAGGAGCAGTACGAGCACTGGGTGCGCGGAGCCGGCAAGCCGCGGCACATCATCACCCTGCTCGGGCGCAGCGTGAGCGCGGCGCAGATCGCCCGCATCTCCAGCGTGATCACCGGCCAGGGACTGAACATCGAGGACATCGTGCGCCTCTCCGGCCGCCGCCCGCTGCATCTTGAGGGTCGCCGCTCTCGCGCCTGCGTGGAGCTGACGGTGCGCGGCCAGCCGGTGGATACGGATGCCATGAAACGCGATTTCATGGAGATCTCCCAGCAACTGGGCATCGATATCAGCTTCCAGGAGGACAACCTCTACCGGCGCAACCGCCGCATGGTCGCCTTCGACATGGACTCCACGCTCATCCAGCAAGAGGTCATCGACGAGATGGCGAAGGCCGCCGGCATGGGCGAGGAGTGTGCACGGGTCACCGAGCAGGCCATGCGCGGGGAGATCGACTTCCGTGAGAGCCTGCGACAGCGAGTCCGGCTTTTGGAGGGTCTGCCCGAGGAGACCCTGGAGCAGGTTGCCCAGAGCCTGACGCTGACCGAGGGCGCCGAGCGGCTGATGCGCACCCTCAAGGCGTTCGGTTACGTCACCGCCATCATCTCCGGTGGCTTTACCTATTTCGGGCGCCATCTGCAGCGGCACCTGGGCATCGACTACGTCTACGCCAATGATCTGGAGATCGTCGACGGGCGACTAACCGGGCGGGTTCAGGGCGAGATCGTGGACGGCCCACGCAAAGCCGAGCTACTGCGCCACATCGCCGAGCACGAGGGGCTGGCCCTGGAGCAGGTGATCGCCGTCGGGGATGGCGCCAATGATCTGCCCATGCTGCGTCTGGCCGGCCTTGGCATCGCCTTCCACGCCAAACCGGTGGTCCAGGAGAGCGCCCGGCAGTCGATCTCGACCCTGGGCCTGGACGGCACGCTATACCTGATGGGGATCAAGGACACGGACACCCCGGCCTGAGCCCCCGAGCTCCGGCGCCGCGCGCTTCCGGTGCCGGCGGTCACGAGGCTATAGTGGCCATCCAACCACCTCGCCGACGGGGAAGCGATGGCCCGCCGCGTCCGCCGCCTGCTCACCGCCCTGGTCATCGGCCTCGGCAGCCTGCCGGCCCTGCTGGCCGCCGGCTCGCCGGGTGGCGTGCTCGTCCCGCTGGTCTTCTACACGCCAGAGACCGGGGTGGCCGGCGGCGCCACGGCGATCCTCTTCCGTCAGCGCTCGCTGGCCACCGGCGCCGAGGGCAGTGACACACTCAGCCTCGTCGGCTTCTACACCGAAGAGAACCAATACCTGGCGGCTCTCAGCGGTCGCGCCTACGTCGCCGATGGCCGGTGGCTGATCGCCAACAGCACGACCCTCAGCGAGTTCCCGCGGGATTACTACGGCCAGGGGGCGCTGACTCCCGAGGCTGACGAGGAGTCCTACACCGCCCTGCGCCGCAGCAACAGCCTGCGCCTGCAGCGCTGGATCGCCGGCCCCTGGTACGCCGGCGTGCGCTGGGACGCCGCGCGCTACGACCTGGAGGACGTCGACGACGATAGCCTGGTGGCCCGCTACTACGAGGACCGCAACTTGCCGAGGGAGAACCGGCTGCACGGTCTGGGGCTCGCGGTCTCCCAGGACAGTCGAAGTGGGCCGTTTTTCCCCACCTCCGGCAGTCGCACGGAACTGGCGACGGTGACCTTCCCCGAGGGGCTGGGGGCCGATGAGCCGTTCGGGCTGGTCGAGTTCGACCATCGACACTACATCGGCTTCGGGGAGCGCAACGCCCTGGCGCTGCAGTTTGTCGGCGAATACGCCGGGGACGACGCGCCCCTGCCCCTGCAGCCGCGCCTGGGCGGGAGCAATCTGCGCGGTTTCTACGAGGGGCGCTACATCGACAACGTGCTCCTCGCCGGGCAGGCCGAGTGGCGGTTCCCCATCGCCCGACGCTGGCAAGGGGCCGTGTTCGCCGGCGCCGGTGAGGTCTTTGAGAGCCTCTCCGATGCCTCCAGCGAACACATGAAATACGGGGTCGGCGGGGGCGTGCGCTACGTCCTCGTGCCGGACGCCGGCATCCACCTGCGCCTCGATCTGGCTCGCGGCTACGCCCGCGGCGATGCCGAGGATGGCGACGGCCTGGCGGTCTATTTCAACCTCGGGGAGGCATTCTGACCCCCGCGGCGAATGGGCGCGGCCGACTGTCACGCCCGCTTGACGCCGGGATTCGGGCCTACTTACTGTACCCGGATGACTGGGGCAGCTCATACTGATACCGCGCTCACGCGCCCGCGTCTCGGCACGGTGTTCGAGATCATGCATCCGATCACCTGGTTCGCGCCGATGTGGGCCTTCGCCTGCGGCGTCATCTCCGCCGGCATCACCCCCGAGGGCGTCCACTGGCTGCTGATCGCCGCCGGTGTGCTGCTCGCCGGACCGCTGGTCTGCGGCACCAGCCAGGTCGTCAACGACTGGTACGACCGGCACGTGGACGCCATCAACGAGCCCGATCGCCCGATTCCCTCCGGGCGCATGCCCGGGCGTTGGGGGCTCTACCTCGGGATCGCGACCACCGGGCTCGCCCTGCTCGTCGCTGCAGCCTTGGGGCCGGTGGTCTTCCTGGCCGCCTGCGTCGGGCTCTTCCTGGCTTGGGCGTACAGCGCGCCGCCGCTGCGCCTCAAGCGCAACGGCTGGGTCAGCAACGCCGCGGTGGGCCTCTCCTACGAGGGGCTGCCCTGGGTCACCGGTGCGGCCATCATGGCCAGCGGCGTACCCGACTGGCGCATCCTGCTGGTCGCCCTGCTCTACAGCATCGGCGCCCACGGCATCATGACCCTCAATGATTTCAAGGCCATCGAGGGCGACCGACAGATGGGGCTGAAGACGGTGCCCGTCCATCTGGGGGCGCAGAACGCGGCGCGCCTGGCCTGTGTGGTCATGGCCCTGCCTCAGGCGGTGGTCATCGCCCTGCTCCTGAACTGGGAGCAGCCCTGGCACGCGCTGATCGTCGGCGGGCTGCTGGCGGCGCAGCTGCTGCTCATGGTTCGCCTGCTGCGTGACCCGAAGGCTTACGCCCCCTGGTACAACGCCACCGGGACCACCCTGTACGTACTCGGCATGCTGGCCACGGCCTTCGCCCTCGGCGGCATGCTGGGAGGCAGCGCATGAGCGCTCCAAACATCGGCTGGCTGGGGATTCTCCGGCTTGGCCTCGTCCAGACCGCTCTGGGCGCCGTGGTGGTCCTGACCACCACCACTCTCAACCGGGTGATGATCGTCGAGCTGGCCCTGCCGGCGATGCTCCCCGGCATGCTGGTGGGCTTCCATTACGCCGTACAGATCCTGCGTCCGCGCCTGGGTTACGGGTCCGATGTGGGTGGGCGGCGGACCCCCTGGATTCTCGGCGGCATCCTCGTGCTGGCCGCCGGTGGCATCACCGCCGCCTTCGCCACCGCGCTCATGGAGACCAACACCGCCGGCGGCGTCGCCCTGGCCACGGTCGCCTTCCTGATGATCGGCGCCGGCGTCAGCAGCGCCGGGACAGCACTGCTGGCCCTGCTCGCCACGCGCGTGGCCCCGGAGCGCCGGGCACCGGCGGCGATGGTCACCTGGGTCATGATGATCGCCGGCTTCGCGGTAACCGCCGGGACCGCTGGCCACTTCCTCGATCCGTTCTCGATGGAGCGACTGATCGCGGTGACCAGCGTCGTCTGCGCCATCGCGGTGGTCCTGGCCTTTGTTGCCGTCTGGGGCGTCGAGGGCGAAGGCCGGGAGCGCGTCGGCGCCAACGCACCGGGGACACCGACCACACCGTTCTTCCAGGCCCTCGGACAGATCTGGGACGAGCCCAAGGCGCGGCGCTTTACCATCTTCGTCTTCTTCTCGATGCTCGCCTACAACTCCCAGGATCTGATCCTGGAGCCGTTCGCCGGGCTGGTCTTCGGTCTGACACCGGGGCAGTCCACGCAGCTTGGCGGCTTCCAGAACGGCGGCGTCCTCACCGGTATGCTGTTGGCCGCCCTGGCCGGTCGCGGCAAGCTGGGTAGCCTGCGTACCTGGACCATCGGCGGATGCATCGCCTCATCCATCGCCCTGGCCAACCTGATCGTCGTCGCCGGCGTACAAGAGCTCTGGTGGGAGAGTGTCGCCGAAAGCGGCCTTTGGCGCGTGGGGCTGCCGGTCTTTCTCCTCGGCGCAGCCAACGGCGCCTTCGCCGTGGCCGCCATCGGCTCGATGATGCGTCTTGCCAGCGAGGGCCTTGAGCGCCGCGAGGGCGTGCGCGTCGGCCTTTGGGGCGCCGCGCAGGCGATCGCCTTCGGTCTCGGTGGGTTCCTCGGGACGGTCGGCGTCGATGCGATCCGCTACCTGGCCGGTGACGAGACGGCCGGCTACTCCATGGTCTTCGGGCTTGCCGCCCTGCTCTTCCTGGTCTCGGCCTGGCTGGCCGCCCGGGTGGATCGGGCCGGCGAGTCGGACCGGAAATACGGCACCGCCACAGCAGGGAGCTGATGCCCATGAACAACCCGCACAAAGCCGAGCGCTACGACGTCGCGGTCGTCGGTGGTGGCCCGGCCGGCGCCACCGCCGCCCGACATCTGGCACAGCAGGGCCACGCCGTGCTGCTCCTCGACCGTCCTGGCCGGATCAAGCCGTGTGGCGGGGCGATCCCGCCCCGCTGCGTGCAGGACTTCGAGATCCCCGACGAGATGATCTGTGCCACCGTCGGATCGGCCCGCATGGTTTCCCCGTCGGACCGCCACGTGGATATGCCAATCCAGGACGGTTACGTGGCGATGGTCGATCGCGACGTCTTCGACGAGTGGCTGCGCAATCGGGCCGCTGAAACCGGCGCTCAACGCGTCGAGGGCACCTTCAAGCAGCTTGAAGAGGACGCCGACGGCGTCTGCCTGAGCTTTGCCGAAGGGCGCGGCGGTCCGCAGGCCGAGACCCGGCAGGTGCGGGCGCGCGTGGTGATCGGCGCCGATGGCGCCAACTCCGCCGTCGGGCGCCAGGCCATCCAGGGGGCGAACGACATACCTCAGGTGGCGGCCTACCACGAGATCATCGAGGCCCCGACGCCCGGGGACGACCGCTTCGATCCGCGCCGGGCTGATGTCTATTATCGCGGCTCCATCTCACCGGACTTTTACGGTTGGATCTTCCCGCACGGCGATACGGTAAGTGTTGGCGCTGGCAGCGCCGTCAAGGGCTTCTCGCTGCGCTCGGCCGTGGAGCGGTTGCGCCAGGACGCAGGGCTCGAGCAGGCCAAGACGCTGCGCCGCGAGGGCGCCCCGATCCCCATGCATCCGCTCAAGCGCTGGGACAATGGCCGCAACGTCGTGCTGGCCGGCGATGCAGCCGGCACGGTGGCTCCCGCCTCCGGTGAGGGCATCTACTACGCCATGGTTGGTGGGCAGTACGCCGCCGAGGCCGTCGACAAGAGCCTGGCCGCTGGCGACGGCGCCGCCCTGGCCGAGGCCGAGAAAGCCTTCACCCGTGACCACGGCCAGGTCTTCCGGGTCCTCGGTGTGATGCAGCGCTTCTGGTACACGAACAACAATCGCCGTGAGCGCTTCGTGCGGATCTGCGCCGACCCCGATGTTCAGGCTCTGACCTGGGACGCCTACATGAACAAGCGCCTGGTCCGTGCCCGGCCACTGGCGCACATGCGCATCTTCTTCAAGAACATCGCGCACCTGACGGGGCTGGCCCCGGTTCGCTGAGCCTGCACCCAGGGAGCGGCGGGGCGGCAGCGTTGTCTGCGCCCGTCGCTCCGTGCCTGGGCCCTCGGTCTGCCTCTAGACGCGATATTCACCGCCTCGTCCATCTCCCGCCCAATCCCCTCTCTCTTCCCTGGCTGCCTGCACGCCCGCTTCGCGCGTCCACATACTTGCTGCGTATAGCGGCTGGGAACCTCCCTCCTAGACTGGCCGACTAAGTGGCCAACCAAGACCAGCACACGTCTCGTATCAGGGTGCGCTGCGCGCCGTGCCCGGCGCGCCCTACAAAAAAAACGGCGCCCGAGGGCGCCGTTTCCAGGACGAGTCCCGGGGACGATAGCCCCCGGGTGATGTTGCCTGCCGGTTACTCGGCGTTGCGGTCGCGAAGACCGTCGGTGCCCAGATCACCGAACTGCAGGAAGTCAAAGTCCTCGTCCTCCTCGCCCATCAGGCCCGGATAGTCCTCGACCATCTTGGCCCCGTCCAGCGGCAGCTGCTCACCGTAGTGACAGGTGGCGCACTGGACCTTGGCGATGTCACCGGTCGGCCCCAGACGGACATCGGGCTGACCTGCCTCCAGCGGCTCGATCCAGTTGACGTTGAGATCACGCGTCATCCGGATGCCGTGCCAGGAGATCTCCCGTGCCTCCGGGCTCTCGTCCCACTGCCCCAGCCGGCCGGTGTTGTGGCAGGTGGTGCAGTTGGAGCCGGTGCCGGCGGACATGTGCATCATGAGGCTGTAGGAGGCCTCAGTATCCTGCAGCGAGACGTCCCACCCGTTGTCCTGGGGCAGGATGGTATCGCCCTCGACCCGCAGATCGTCGTGACCGAGCAGATAGCGCTCGAACGCGTTCCGCGGCAGCGAGGTGTACTCCGTCTTCTCGCTGGCCAGGTTCTGCATCATGGTGTTGCCCAGACCGGCGGACACGATGTCCTGCTCCGGCTCGGCAAACCAGCTCTCCGCCGGCAGGTTCTCGCCACGGTGACAGGTGTAGCAAGTGACACCCGTGTCATCCATGTGCGCGTCCCAGTTGGCGTTCACGTACCGGTTCATCTCGATCATCTGACGAGACACCTGGTACGTGTACAGCTCCTCGCTGGCGAAGTCGTTGCCGTCGTGGCAGTAGGTGCAGCCCTCATCCGGGGACACCCACTCGGTCATGCTCTGCATGAGCCGGGTGAACTCGGCGACGCTGAGGTCGGTGAGCACCTCCACGTTCTGATAGACCTCGCCAGCCCTGGGCCCCTCGGCCGAGACCGGGTCCGCGGCCTCCGGCGCGAGGTGGAGGTCGTCGTCCCGCAGGCGCGGGTTGGTGACCTCCTCCATGCCGGTGCCCCGGTAGCCTTCCTGCTCGGTGTCGACCGGCGGACGCTCGCACCCGACGACAACCGCGAGACCGGCGGACAGGGCACCAACCGCCAAGGATCGGTTCAGATACATATGACTGCTCATCACTCCGTCCCCCCTGCTGCCGGATCCACTGCCGGTGTGAAGAACTCCGGATACTCAGGGGCGATGCCGTGGTGGACACCCCACAGGTACCAGTTCTCAACCACGGTGCCGGTCAGCAGGATACCGATGCCACCCGTGATCACGCAGAGGATGGCGAACCAGTAACCCCACCGGTGGATGGACTCCATCGTGGCGTTGAAGCCCATGGTCCAGCGCCAGAACAGCGCCGAACGCTCCGCAGCGGTACCGCGGTCGGTGATCTGCTCGATCTCGCGCTCGGCGTTGTAGCGACCCGCCGCCAGGATGGTGGCGCCGTGCATCGCGAACAGCAGAGCCGAACCGAACAGGAACACGATCGACAGCATGTGGAACGGGTTGTAGTACAGGTTGCCGTACCGCAGCGAGAACGCCGTGGTCCAGTCCAGGTGCGGGAAAATGCCGAACGGCACGCTCTTCGCCCAGCTGCCCATCAGAAGCGGCCAGAAGAAGCCGATGGCCAGGAAGAGGAAGATCGCCGCGGCAAAGGCCCAGGCCACGTGGGTACCGAGCCCCAGCGCGCGCGCCCGGTTGTACGTCCGCATCCACCAGAGCAGGATCGACAGCGTCAGCGTGAAGCCGGCGATCAGCCACCAACCACCGTCATTGAGCGGCGGCAGGCTGAGCCCGTACTCCGGCGGCGGCGGCTCCAGGGCCACCCAGAAGAACTGACGGATGAACTCGAGCGGGCTCCAGTCCACCGACGCCAGCATGTTCATGCCGATGATGATGATCGACAGCAGACCGAAGAGGATCGACATCACCCCGGTGGTGCCGAGATAGACCGGACCGACCTGGGCGTCACCGATCTTCCCGAGCAGCCAGGAGTGGGTCGCCCCCTTGGTCCGGGGCCAATCCCCGGCCGGGAGTTCGATGCCCGGATCCGTCGGGCCCCGGACCTGAACGCGGGTAAAGATATTCTGATACTCAGCCATTTCTGATTACCCCCCCCAGGACCAGATCGGGACGTTGAGCCACCAGTTCCACCACTCAGGCCAGCCACGGGTCCAGAACGGGCCGCTGATGATGATGCACACAGCACTCCAGAAGCCGGCGTTCAGGGCCAGGAACAGGCCAAGACGGTGGATGCCCAGGCTGCCGATCGAGTAGCCGACCACGTCGCGGAAGAAGGTGTTCTCATGCTCCGCGGTCTTCACCGGCTCCCCCTTCTTGGGGTTGGTGACCGATAGGATCAGACCACCGTGCAGCGCCAGGGCCAGGGTGACGGTGAAGAAGAAGGTCACGGCCAGCATGTGGGCCGGATTGTAGTGGAAGTGGAGGAACTGATACCCCACGTTCGACACCCAATCCAGGTGGCTCAGGATCCCGTACGGGAACCCGTGCCCCCAGGCGCCCATCAGCAGCGGCCGGAAGACCACGAGTGTCGCGTAGGCGAGGATCGCGACCGCAAAGGCGACGGGCACGTGATAGCCCATGCCGAGCTTCTTGGAGATCTCCGCCTGGCGCAGGGCCCACGCGATAAACGCGCCCAGAGCGCAGACGGTGATGATCTGCCAGAGGCCGCCCTCCATCATGGGCGCAAGGGCCAGCCCATAGCTCAGGTCGGGCGGGGCGATCGAGATCCGCCAAAGGTTGAAGGTGTCTTGGGAGGCACCGTAGATGATCAGGACGGTGCCGAGGACCGAGAAGATCGCCGTAAGCACCCCGAAGATGCCCACGTAGAACGGCCCAATCCAAAAGTCAAACAAGTCCCCCCCGAGGAGTGTACCTCCTCGGACACGATATTTTTTTTCAAAGTCGAGCATCGCCATGGCTGGGTCCTCACATCACGGGCAACACGGCGCCTCAGGGATCCCGAAGCCCTCGGCGAGCGACCGCCCCGGGTGTGAATCACACCGGGGCGGTCCTCCCGAAGAGCCGGGGGCTCGGGTGCTTAGACCTCCCGCTGCTGCGGCATGACCGCAGCATCGGCGACCTCGGCAGCCGACTCGGCGTTGCCGTAGGGGTTACCCTCGAGCCAGTTGAAGTTCTCCGTGCTCAGGAGGATGAAGTGAACCAGCAGAGCCAGGACGGCCATGCCCACGTGGGCCAGAACCACCGTACGGCGATAGTCGAGGATCTTCCACATTCTCCACATGATTACGTCTCCTTAAGCAGCGATGGGCGCGATGGAATGAACAGCGGCGGTGACGGCGTTGGCACCCTCGATCAGAGCGGCACCGAAGCCCTCCTCGCCCGGAATCCACGGACGCCAGGCCCAGGCCAGGATGTGCGCCACGACGGCAACACCGACATAGACGGTGAAGGCCTGAGAGAACATCGCGTGAAACTCTTTGGCTTCCTCGTCGCTAACGTTCCGCATCTCGTCAGCCATAATTACTTCCTCCGTTCGACTTTTCGCCTGCGCCGCGCGCCCCCGCGCGGCTCGGGTTGGTCACCACGCTTGGTGGTGATTTTTCCCGACCGAGGATGAAACCTCGATCAGAAAAACTGGTTGTCTATCTATCGCTTCTCCACGAGCTGCGACCGAACGCCGCGCATCAGCTCATGAAGGCGAAAGGAACCGAGGTCTGCGCGGCCGCGCGGGCCTCGGCAATCACCGACCGCCGCTCGCCCTGAGCCTGCGCACCCCGCCAGCGCGCCGGAACCAGCCGGGCCAGAACCGCACCGACCAGAAAGACCGCAAAGCTGACAGCCATCAGCAGGCGGTACTGCGCCTCTTCCTGGCGACGGGCTCGCGCTGAGTTCGGCCTTGCCTTGACTGCGTGTGCCATCGGAGTGCCTCCTCTCTCAAACGCTCCGCTGCGCCTCTACCCGTCCTATAACAATGCACACGGCTTGAGGCTTCAACGGGATAGCGCGCTTTCGCCGCGCCCCTGATCGTGCCTAATTGCCGCGCCCCGGCCCCGACCCTGGCAGCACATCGCTGCAGCTCTTGACCCGTTCGGCAGTGACGCGTGTCTCGCCTGCCGCTTTGGCTCGCTGCTCCGCCGCGTCGCGCAACCGCTTGGTGGCCGAGATCCGTACCAGCATCGGTTGCTCCTGAACCCAGCGGTCGAGTACCGCGCGAGCCTCTTCGTCCCAGGTCAGGGTCTCGGAGGCCTCTCCCGAAGCGGCCCCGGAATCGGCTGCGACATTTTGCGCCGCTTTTTCCGGTTGCGCGCCGCGGGCCAGTGTGGCCTCCACCTGGTCCATTTCCGCGCCCAAGGGCAGGATATGGAACAGGGCATCGAAGAGCGCGTTACAAACCTCCTGCACGATGTAACTGGCTCCACCGTACCCCATGAACGGGGTCCCCGTGTGGCGGCGTATGACCGCACCGGGGAAGGAGGCCGGAATATATCTGGCGTGCCCACCGATTTCTGCCAGATACATCCGCTCGTTGTAGCTTCCAAATAGCACGAGTGGCGGGTTGCCGCGGATCGCGGCTCGAATGGCGTCGTTATCGATCTTGACGCCGGGCGCCCGAGAGAAGGCGAAATTGCAGGGCATCCCGAGGTCGTCCTCGAGATATTTACGAATACCCTGGGCGTGGGTTTGCGCGGCGACAATTCCAAAACTCGCCGTCGCATAGAAATCCTGTGTGACAGAACGCCACAAATCCCAGAGCGGTTTTAGCGTGGTGTGTTTTTCTTTCTCAATAAACGGCTCCGGATCGAGCCCGAGCTGCTCACCCAAAGCGCGCAGGAATCGCGTGGTGCTGTGCAATCCGACCGGCGCCTGCAGGTAGGGACGGCCCAGGGCCTCGCAGAGGCCGCGACCGTACTCCCGGTACATGCAGATGTTTACGTCCGCATCCACCAGCCGCGGCACCTGGTCCACGTGACAGCCGAGGGGGAACACCAGGTTGACCTCGGCGCCAATGCCCTCGACCAGCCGGCGCACCTCGGCCAGATCCGACGGCATGTTGAACATCCCGTAGGCGGGCCCGATGATGTTCACACGCGGCGGCTCATCGGGCTGGCGCTCCCGGGGGCGCGGGGCACGGCCGCGGCGCATGCCGAACTGCTCCCAAAGCCAGCGCAGGGCGCGGTCCGAGGCCTGCCACTGATCCTCATCGATGGTCCGCGGCAAGAAACGACGGATCGAGGTCCCCTCCGGGGTCACACCACCGCCGATCATCTCGGCGATGGAACCGGTCACCACCACACTCGGCTGTTGCGGGTCGAGGGTGTCGTAGGCGCGCTTCATGGCGCCCTCGGTCCCATCGCGGTTGAGTTCCTGTTCGGAGAGCCCGGTCACCACCACCGGAAGCTCCTCCGGCGGCAGCGCATCGGTGTAGTGCAACACGGCGGTCACCGGCAGGTTTTCGCACCCGACCGGACCGTCAATGATGACCTGCAGCCCCTTGACGGCGGTGAACGCATAGACGGCGCCCCAGTAGCCACCGGCACGGTCGAGATCGGGGATGAGCATCAGCCCTCCTCCCCGCAACGCTGGCTGCCGCCGCCGCGAATCTCGACCCGTGGCGGGATCTGCGGCGCATCGCTCCACACGCCGCCGCTCGCACCGGTGCCCACGCCGGCAAAGAATGCGTTCATGACGTCAAAGCGCTCCTTGTTCCCGATCGCGGCGTTGATGACCTGTGCCAGCGCCCCCGGCCCCGACGGTCCCATCAGCGGTCGCGCAGAGATCAGATTGGTGAAGTACAGCCCCGGGATGGCCTGCTCCTTGGCGTGCTGGACCACGGGCGTGGTGCCGATGGCCAGATCCGGCTGATGCTCATCCACGGCGCCGGTGTCATCCTCGAGGCTGGCCCGGAAGCGCACCGGGATGCCCCGCGCCTCCAGCCACTCCCGATCCGGATCCGACCACGGCGTTTGGCCCACCGCCGTGCCGACATACCGCACATCCGCGCCGCACTCGACCAACAGACGGGCAACCAGCAGCTCCGAACCCTCATAACCAGAGACCGTGATCCGGCCCCGCACCGGCGCCGCCGCGACCGCCTCCTCGATGGCCGGAAGCGCGGCTGCCTTGGCGGCGTCGATATCGGTGCGCCCAACGTCGCAGGCCGCACCGACCGCTTCCAGCCAGGCCGCCGTGCCCTCCCGGCCCACCGGCGCCGAGGGCACCAGGGCCCGACCCGCCGCCTCGAACTCCGCCAGCGATGCCGTGTAGAAGGGGTGGATGGCGGCTGCCGCGCGGCAGTCGAGGGCCGCGTAAAGCTCCCGCCATTCGCGCGTCGGCACCACCTGCCCTGCGGCGAGCCCCATGGGCTCAAGCAGGCGGCTGATGCTCACCGGATCGCCGGGGAACATCTCCCCGAGCAGGGCCACCGTCGGCAGATCCCCGCGCCCGCTGCGCGGCGCCGCCACAGGCCCCCGCTCCGCCTCCTCACGGGCGTAGCGCAGCATGGCGGCAGCGAGCTTGTCCTTGGCCTCGGCATGGGTCGGAACGCCAAAGCCGGGGACCTCCAGCGGCACCACACGGACCCCGTTGATGGCCTCAGGCAGCAGCCGCAGCGGCACCCCGGAGGCGGTCGGCACGCAGAGGTTGATCACGACGATGGCGTCGTAGCGCTCGGGATCGGCCAGGTCGTGGACCGCCTGATGGACGTCCTCGAACAGTCCCCCCGTCACCAGAGACTCGGAGTCGAAGGGCACATAGCCGACACTCCGCCGCGCGCCGTAGAAGTGCGAGGTGAAGGTCAGGCCGTAGACACAGCACGCCGAACCGGCCACCACGGTGGCCGTGCGGCGCATGCGCAGTCCCACGCGCAACGACCCGAAGGCCGGGCACATGGTCTGAGGTTGATCATGGGGTCCCGCTCGATCGTTCATGGCCCTTGCTCCGGGGTCTGACTCAGGTATCGTCGTAGACGATCTCCAGGGATGGCTTCCTGGTCGCCCCCTGCGGGCACATGTCCTCCGGAGTGGCGGGGACGAGCTCGACCTCGCCGCCGACCTCGTCGCTCTTGAACAGTCCGAGCAGCTGATCGTGGCTCAGGGGCTGGGGCATGACCGGGGGGGCGCCGGCGATGTTCTGCGCCAGCTGCTCAAACAGACTGCCCCAGGGGCCACCGGGATAGCCGATGATCTCGTAGTTGGCGCTCTTGCGCCGGATCTCGTCGTCGGCCGGGATGCTGGAGAGCACCGGGATCCCGGCTTGCTCCGCCAGCGCCTGGGCCTCGCCGGTGCCATCGTCCTTGTTGATCACCAGCCCGGCCACCCCGACGTTCCCGCCGAGGCGACTGAAGTACTCCACCGCCGAGCAGACGTTATTGACCACGTAGAGTGACTGCAGGTCGTTGGCTCCGACGAGGATTACCTTCTGACACAGGTCGCGGGCAATCGGCAGGCCGAACCCGCCACAGACCACGTCGCCGAGGAAGTCGAGCAGGACGTAGTCGAAATCCCACTCGTGGAAGCCCAGATTCTCAAGGATCTCGAAACCGTGGATGATCCCGCGGCCGCCGCAGCCCCGGCCCACCTCGGGCCCGCCGAGCTCCATGGCGAAGACCCCGTCGCGCTTGAAGCAGACATCGCCGATACCGAGGGTCTCGCCGGCGGCCTTCTTGCGCGAGGAGGTCTCGATGATGGTCGGACACGCCCGCCCGCCAAAGAGCAGCGACGTGGTGTCGCTCTTGGGATCGCAGCCGATGAGCAGGACCTTCTTGCCCTGTTGCGCCATCATGTAGGAGAGGTTGGAGAGCGTGAAGCTCTTGCCGATGCCGCCCTTGCCATAGATGGCGATGATCTGGGTCTCTTTCGCCGGCTGCTCGCTGCTCATCCGCTGTTTCTCCAGTCGAGGACCATCTTGAGACAGTCGGGATCACCAAAGGCGATCCGGTACGCCGACGCCGCCTCGGCGGCATCGAGGCAATGGGTGATCAGCCCGTCAAGGCTCAATGCCCCGGACTCGATCTGCGCGGTCACGGCCTCCAGATCCTTGCGCTGCCACTCGGCTGCCACGCGCAGGCGCGCCTCGCGCATGAAGGCGGACGGGAAGGCGAAGGAGAGCCGCTCGCTGTAGAAGCCGGCCAGCACGACCTCCCCCCCATGGGCGAGACGACCGATCAGGGTATCGAGGAGTCCAGCGTCGCCGCTGACATCGCAGATCCGCGTATAGTCGCGCCGCTCGTCGCTATCCGGATCCACCACCGGGTAACCCTGGGCCCCGGCACGGCGGTCTTGGTTGGTCTCCCAGACCGTAGGCGGATGGCCCTGCAGCACCCCGATGCGGGCGATCAGTCGCCCCAGTACGCCGTGCCCGACCACCAGATCCGGCGGCGCCTCGGCCACCGCGTGCCACGCGGTAGCGGCCAGGGCCAGGAGTACGCCGCGCTCGCCGAGCCCCTCCGGCATCGGGATCACCCGCTCACCGGCGACCACCAGTTGCGAGGCAGCACCGCCGAACAGCCCGCTGACCTCCTGGTAACACCGCGCCCCGGGTACGAATACGGTCTCCCCTTCCTGCCGCCCCGACTCGGCACCGGCGGCAACGACCTGGCCCACCGATTCGTAGCCCGGGACCAGGGGATAGGCGAGCCCGGGGAACGGCGGCATGGTGCCCTTCCAGAGCAGGCGCTCGGTCCCGGTGCTGATGCCGCTGAAGGCGATGTCGACAACCACATCGCCCGGTCCCGGAGCGATCAGAGAGACATCCTGGAGGGCGAGACGCTCGGGGGCCTCGAAGACAACCGCACGGGCCCGATGAGCCGCGGCCGCCGCCTCTGCCGGGGGATGGTCCGATGGATGGCTTGGCTCAGACATGGTGTCAGCCTAACTTGACTGACCCGTGTGTCAAGCTGGTCAATCAGGGGGATAGGCTGCGGCTTTTAGCCGCAATGACGCGGGCCTGCAGCGGGTTGCAGCCCGGCAACAGACGGATCTGCTCGAACCCGGCGGCCTCAAGCAGGCCGCAGTTCTCATCCACGGTACGCGGACGTCCCCGCCCCATCGCGAAGAGGTAGATCCCGAAGTAGGCATCGCCGACGCGCTCGGCGCCGCGGGTCCCGGACATGGGCTCGGCGACCAGCACCGTGGTGCCGGGGGCGAGGCTGCGGTGCAGGTTGCCCAACAGCCGGGCGGCCTCCTCGTCGTCGTGATCGTGTAGGATGCGCACCAGGGTGACCACATCCGCATCAGCCGGCAGCACGTCCCGAAAGAAATCCGCTCCACCGGCGGTCAGACGTCCGTCGAGGCCCGCCTCGGCGATGCGGGCGCGGGCGCGCTCGGCCACCGCGGGCAGATCGACCACCTGCCCGTGCAAGTGAGGCCAGCGCCGTGCGGCGGCGATCAGAAACGCGCCCTCACCGCCGCCGACATCCATCAGGCGACGGTGCCGACGCAGCGAGTAGGCGTCGAGCACCTCCGCAGCCACCATCGGCTGCGAGGCCGCCATGAGTCCGCTGTAGCCCCCCACTTCGCTCCCGGTCAGGGCGTCGGGGGCCTGGTTGCCGGCATAGGCCCAATAACGGCCCAGTGTCGTCGCGCCCCGCTCGCCCTGCAGCAGGGCCAGGGGATCCTGCAGGTCCTCATAGAGCATGGCGTGGTGATCGACCATGGCGCGGATCCCCGGCGCGGCCACCAGGACAGCCCCCAGGTCCCCGAGCCCGTAGCGGCCGTGGCTGCGGACCTCCGCCAGGCGCAGGGCCACCGCCGCATCCAGCAGCCGCTCACCGGCCATCTCCGGCAACTCGAGCCGGCCGAGCAGCTGCTCGCGGGGTTGCGCCCCCTCGTTGAGGCGATCCAGCAAACCGCTGCGCACGCTGGCCAGCACCACCTGCGAGTAGATGAAACCGGCGCACAGGTCGAACAGCTCGCTGGAACGGCGGCGGGCGATCGGCCGGGTCAGCGGGAAGCGGGCGGCCAGACGGTGAAACCGCGGACTGGCCAGCAGGCGGTCCCGCCAGTCGTGCAGGCGGTCCCGCCACTGACTTTCGTGCCAGGAACGAAGGATCACGCCGCGCTGCGGCCCAGCGTCTTGGGCAGGACCCGCTCCATCTCCTTGAGGATCCCGGCGCGCAGCTGCTCGGCACCGGCGCACTCCGGCACCGCATCCACGGCCTCCTGGACCAGCCGATCCAGACGCTCCTTGGCGCCCTGAAGCCCGTGCTCGGAGACCGCATTGGCGAGGCCGTGGGAGGAGTCCTGACCGGTGGGCTTGCCCAACTCGTCCTCTGCGCCTACGGCGTCGCGCAGGTCGTCGGCGACCTGGTAGGCTTCACCCAGCCGCTCGCCCACCGTCCGCCAGTGATCGGCCTGCTCCTCAGCGCCGGCGGCAATGGCCCCGGCCACGGTGGCCGCCGCGAAGAGCGAGCCGGTCTTGGCCTGGTGGTACTCGGCCACCGGGATCTCCGGCTCCGACTCCCAGGCCTGCCCGGCGGTGATGCCGTACGGCATACCCGTCGCCCGGGTCACCGTGGTCAGCAGCGCGCTGGCCCGTTGGGGGGCCTGCGGCACCGCCAGGGCCAGGGTCTCCAGCGCGTGCACGATCAGCGCGTCACCGGCGAGCACCGCCAGCCGCTCACCGTAGGCAGCGTGCACCGACGGCTGTCCCCGCCGCGTCGCCGCGTCATCGAAGCACGGCAGGTCATCGTGGACCAGCGAGGCGCAGTGCATCAGCTCGATCGCCGTGGCGGCGGCGTCGGCCAGTTCCGGGTGATCATCGCCGCAGGCGGCTGCGACGGTTAGACACAGGCGTGGCCGCACACGGGCGCCGCCTGCGAAGACGGCATGGTGCACGGCTTGCGCCAGCTGCGGCGGGGCCGGGGCAGCCTTTGCCCGGGCCACTGCGGCCTCCAGGGCGCGTTCGATTCTTTCGCTCGGTTCCATGTAGCCCCCTCCCGCCGGCGGCGTGTAGGCTTGCGTTCCAGGGAAGATAAGAGTCGTCGAGTACGCTAGTCAGGGACCCACCCCATGTCAACGTCGCTGCGATCCCCAGCCGCAGGAGAACAACGGGCCGTCGTCATCGGTGCCGGGGTCGGCGGACTCGCCGCCGCCATCGACCTGGCCTGCGCCGGGCTGCGTGTCACCCTGCTCGAGCAGGCACCCACCCCCGGGGGCAAGCTGCGCCCGGTGCGCGTGGGCGACGCCTGGCTCGATGCCGGCCCGACGGTCTTCACCATGCGCGGCGCCTTCGAGCAACTATTCGCCAATGCCGGCGAGCGCCTGGAGGACCATCTGCGCCTGCGCCCGGTGGAGCGGCTGGCCCGCCATGCCTGGGTCGAGGGCGGGCAACTGGACTTGTTCGCCGATCCCCGGCGCTCGGCGGATGCCATCGGCGATTTTGCCGGGGCCGACGAGGCCCGTCGCTTTCGCGCGTTCTGCCGACGTGCCGCCGAGATCCACGACACCCTGGACAGCACCTTCATGCGTGCCCAGCGCACCACGCCGCTGGGGCTTTTCCATCGAGCCGGTTACCGCAACCTAGGCGCCATGCTGCGCATCAGCCCGTTCACCACCCTCTGGCGCGCGCTGGGCCGCTACTTCCACGACCCGCGCCTGCGCCAGCTCTATGGCCGCTATGCGACCTACTGCGGTTCATCGCCGTTCGAGGCCCCGGCGACGCTGATGCTGATCGCCCATGTCGAGTCCGAAGGCGTCTGGCAGGTCGACGGCGGCATGCACCAGCTGGCCACGGCCCTGGCCGGCCTGGCCGAGCGGTGTGGCGTGGAGGTGCGCTGCGCCACCCGGGTGCAGACCATCCATACGAACCGGGGCCGAGTCAGCGGCGTCGAGCTGGCCGACGGCAGCCACTTGGCCGCCGACGTGGTGATCAGCAACGGCGATGCCGCTGCCCTCGCCACCGGGCTCTTTGGGGACCACCTGCGCCCGGCCGTACGCCGCCAACCCCCGCGGGTCCGCTCCCAGTCGGCGATCACCTGGAACTGGCGGGCCGAGACCCGAGGCTTCCCCCTCCACCACCACTCGGTCTTCTTCAGCAGCGACTACACCGACGAATTCGACGCCGTCTTCCGCCGTGGTGAGCCACCCGTCGAACCGACCGTCTACATCTGCGCCCAGGACCGGCACGACCAGCAGCCGGTATCCGGCCCGGAGCGGCTGCTCTGCCTGATCAATGCCCCCGCTCAGGGCGACGTGAAACGCTTCAGTGACACGGAGATCCATCGATGCCAACAACGGACCCTCTCGCTCCTGGAACGCTGCGGACTCAGCCTCCAGCCCACCGAGGAGCCGCCGGTGATCCACACGCCCACGGACTTCGAGGCGCGCTATCCGGCCACCGGCGGGGCCCTGTA
>LKMJ01000488.1_pt1 | contig 30119 bp, 21 predicted proteins | sample 643391 | NCBI WGS metagenome assembly LKMJ01 (sample SAMN04112250, study PRJNA286221) | soda lake metagenome | biome: soda lake; feature: Kulunda Steppe; material: water; isolation source: sample PL-Br10 brine of Picturesque Lake | place: Russia: Kulunda steppe | collected 2010-07 | reverse complement strand
CACCACGGCGCGGTGCTCGGCGCGGCGCAGGCCATCGGGCAAGTGGAGCCGGCAGCGGTGGACGCCTGCCTCGGGCACGGCCATGGCTGCGGGCAGGCGACGGGCCGCCCCGAGCCGTCGGCACGCCGCGCGCAGGGCCTCCCCGCGGGCTTGCGCGCCGGGGCCGCGGAGCGGTTCGGCGGTGTAGGCGTAGCGGTCGCGGCGGCGCAGGCAGACGTGCACGGCACGTCCGGCCACCGCGACGCCGAGCGTCGCGATCCTGGGCGGGGGCATGGCGTCTCCTCCTTGAGACGTCGGTTCCCGGGGCGCCGTCACCGGTCCCTGGTGGCGGCGGAGGTTTTGCCCTCCACTATAAGGCGGGAACTCGCCCGATCAAGAGGTGGTCAGTATACTGCCCGGACAGTTCGCCGACGCGCCCGCGCATCCAAGCCCCCATGAAGCGATTCCTGCGTATCACCCTCTACGGCATCGTGACCCTGTTCGGTGCCGGTGCGGTCCTGGCCGCCCTGGCCGTGGCCTACGCACTGCTGGTGCTCGCCCCGCAGCTGCCGGACGCCGAGTCGCTGCGCGACGTGCGCTTCCAGCAGCCGCTGCGCGTGGTCAGCGCCGAGGGCGAGCTCATTGCCGAGTACGGCGAGCAGCGGCGCCAGCCGGAAGACATCGACGACATCCCCACGGACCTGCTGCTGGCGTTCATCGCCGCCGAGGACGACCGCTTCTACGAGCACCCCGGGGTGGATTACCAGGGCCTGGCGCGGGCGGTCAGTCACCTGGTCCGCGAGCGCTCGTTCGGCCCGGGCGGCTCGACGATCACCATGCAGGTGGCGCGCAACTTCTTCCTCTCCCGCGAGGTGACGATCCTGCGCAAGGTCAATGAGATCCTGCTGGCGCTGCAGATCGAGCGGACCCTGTCCAAGGAGGAGATCCTCGAGCTCTACCTCAACAAGATCTACCTGGGCAATCGCGCCTACGGCGTGGCGGCGGCCGCGCAGGTCTATTACGGCAAGGACCTGGACGAGCTGGATCTGGCGCAGATGGCGATGATCGCCGGTCTGCCGCGGGCGCCGTCGGTGGTCAACCCGATCCGTAATCCGCAGCGGGCCCTGCATCGTCGTGCCTATGTGCTGGGCCGGATGCTCAATGAAGGGTTCATCAGCCCGGAGCGCTATCAGGAGGCCATCGCGGCGCCGATCACCGCCGAGTTGCATGCCCCGCGCAGCCGCGTGGATGCCCGCTACGTCGGCGAGATGGTGCGCCGGACCATGACCGAGCGCTACGGGCCCGAGGAGGCCTACACTGGCGGCTACACGGTCTATACCACCATCGAGAAGGGGCGTCAGGAGGCGGCCAACCAGGCCCTGCGCCGCGGGTTGCGTGACTACGACCGGCGTCACGGCTACCGGGGGCCCGAGGGCAGCGTGGATGCGGAACTCGTCGGCGACCCGGCGGCGATGAACGACGCGCTGGCCGCGCATCCGCCATTCGGCGGACTGCAGGCGGCGGTGGTGCTTGCCGTCGAGCCCGAGGCGGCGTGGGTCTGGCCCCGCGGCGGGCGGGTGCTGCAGGTGGACTTCGAGACGATGGAGTGGGCCCGTCCCTATCAGGATGCCAACCGGCGTGGCCCGGCCCCGGAGGAGGCCGGCGATGTCCTTGAAGTGGGCGATATCGTGCGCGTCGCCCCGCAGGGCGAGGGGCGGGCCGCGCTGAGCGCCGTCCCCGATGTGGCCGGGGCGCTGGTTGCCCAGGATCCGATGGACGGGCGGGTGCGGGCACTGGCCGGCGGGTTCGACTTCCGGCTGAGCTCCTTCAACCGGGCGGTGCAGGCGCGCCGGCAGACCGGCTCGGTGTTCAAGCCGTTCATCTATTCGGCGGCGCTCGAGCATGGCTATACCCCGGCTACCCTGGTCAACGACGCACCGGTGGTCTTCCGGGACGACGCCCTGGAGAGCTACTGGCGGCCGGGCAACTACTCGGGACGCTTCTACGGCCCGACCCGGCTGCGCGAGGCGCTGGTCTTCTCCCGCAACCTGGTCTCGATCCGGGTGCTGCGGGATGTCGGCATCGATCCGACCATCGCCCACGCCGCCCGGATCGGTTTCCCGCCGGAGAGCCTGCCGCGGGACCTCTCCCTGGCCCTGGGCAGCAACAGCGCCACGCCACTGCAGATGTCCAGCGCTTTCGCCGCCTTCGCCAACGGGGGCCACCGGGTGGTCCCCAACGTCATCGAGCGGGTGGAGGACGGCGCCGGTGAGGTGGTCTTCCGGCCCGAGTTCCCGGAGGCGTGCGAGCTCTGTCGTGACGACCTGCCCATGGCCTCGGTGCCCGGTGATCGCATCGGCCTGTTCGACCTGCCGCCCCGGGCCGAGCGCGTGCTTCCGGAAGACAATGCCTGGCTGGTCAGCGATATGCTTGGCGACGTCATCAAGCGGGGGACGGGCCGCGGGGCGCGGCGGGTGCTCGATCGTGAGGATCTGGCCGGCAAGACAGGCACCACCAACGATCTGCGTGATGCCTGGTTCGTGGGCTACAACCGCGATCTGGTGGCCACGGCGTGGATCGGCTTCGACGATCAGCGCAGCCTGGGGCGGGGTGAGACCGGTGCCTCGGCGGCATTGCCCATCTGGGCCCGGTTCATGTCGGTGGCCCTGGATGGGGTCGAGGAGCGCTCCATGCCGCGCCCGGACGGTCTGGTCACGGTGCGCATCGATCCGGAGTCCGGGCGGGCCACCAGCTCCGAGAACCCGGATGCCATCTTCGAGACCTTCCGCGAGGGCACCGTCCCGGCTCGTGAGGACGGTGACCGCCGCCAGCGGGACGGTGAGCGCACCGAGCGGGAGCTCTTCTAGGCGGGGGTGCCCGCGACGGTCGGAGGGGGGAGGAATCATGGGACGCAGGAGTGCCAATCAACAGCGCGATCAGCGCATGCGGCTGAGCTTGATCCGTGAGGCCGCGCGGCTGATGGCCGAGGACGGGGTGCGTGACTATTACGCCGCCAAGCGCAAGGCGGCGGAGCGCCTCGGGGCCAGCGATACCCGCAACCTTCCGGGCAATCAGGAGATCCAGGAGGCCCTGCTGGAGTATCACGCCGTTTTCGGCGGCGAGGAGCACGGCGCGGCGCTGCGACACCTGCGCCGGCGGGCCCTGGAAGCGATGGAGTTCTTCGCGGACTTCCGGCCGCGGCTGGTCGGGCCGGTGCTCGCCGGCACCGCGGATGCCGAGTCGCCGGTGCATCTGCACGTCTTCGCCGATACCCCGGAGACGGTTTTGATGTTCCTCATGGACCGGCGGATCCCCTTCGAGTCCGATGAGCGGCGTCTGCGTTTCGGGCGCCACGGTTGGGCGATTCAGCCGGTGTTCCGTTTCCTGGCCGGGGACACCGAGGTGGAGCTGACCGTCTTCTCGGAGGCCGGTCTGCGTGAGCCGCCGCGCAGCGAGGTCCACGGTGGCGCCATGGAGCGCGCCGGGGTGACCGAGGTAGCGGCCCTGGTCGAGGAGGCGGTGGACGAAGGGTAGGGCGGGCGGCCCGGAGGTCGCTGCCGGGGTGCAAACGCCCTGCTGCCCCCGAAGCCGGGGGCAGCACGGTGTGAATCAGCCCTTGCGGCGCTGATCGATGGAGACGTAGTCGCGCCGCGCGGCGCCGGTGTAGAGCTGGCGCGGCCGCCCGATGCGCTGCTCGGGGTCGGCGACCATCTCGTTCCACTGTGCCAGCCAGCCCGGCGTCCGCCCGAGGGCAAACATGACCGTGAAGAAGTCCGTGGGGATGCCCAGGGCGCGGTAGATGATCCCCGAGTAGAAATCGACGTTCGGGTAGAGCTTGCGCTCGACGAAGTAGTCGTCCTCGAGGGCGCGTTCCTCGAGTTCCATGGCCAGCTCAAGCTGCGGGTCGTTCTCGATGCCCAGGTCGTTGAGGACCTCGTGGCAGGTCTTGCGGATGATCCGCGCCCGCGGGTCGAAGTTCTTGTAGACCCGGTGACCGAAGCCCATCAGGCGGAAGGGGTCGTCCTTGTCCTTGGCCTTTTCGATGTACTTCGGCACCTGGCTGATGTCGCCAATCTCGTGGAGCATGTTCAGCACCGCCTCGTTGGCACCGCCGTGGGCGGGGCCCCAGAGCGCCGCGCAGCCGCAGGCGATGGAGGCGAACGGGTTGGTGCCGGTGGAACTGGCCAGGCGGACCGTGGAGGTCGACGCGTTCTGCTCGTGATCGGCGTGGAGGATCAGCAGCTGATCCAGGGCCCGGGCGTGGATCGGGTTGATCTCGTACGGCTCGGTGGGGCGCGAGAACAGCATGTTGAGCAGGTTCTCGGTGTAGTAGAGCCGATTGAGCGGGTAGACGAACGGCTCGCCTGCCATGTGCTTATAGGCCGCGGCGGCGATGGTGGGCATCTTGGCCAGCACGCGGTGGCAGGTGAGCATCCGGTTGCGCGGATCCCCGAGTTTGATCGCGTCGTGGTAGAAGGCCGACAGCGACGCCACCACGCCGGTGAGCATGGCCATCGGGTGCGCGTTGTAGTGGAAGCCGTCGAAGAAGTCCTTCAACGACTCGTTGATCATGGCGTGCTCGGTGACCGCCCGGTTGAACTGATCCAGCTCGTCCTTGGTCGGCAGCTCACCGTGGAGCAGCAGGTAGGAGACCTCGAGGAAGTTGCTGTTCTCAGCCAGGTCCTCGATGGGGTAGCCGCGGTAGAGGAGCACCCCGTTCTCGCCGTCGATGAACGTGATGTCACTGCGACAGCTCGCCGTGGAGGTGAAGCCGGCATCGTAGGTGAAGTAGCCGAACTCCTTATACAGGCTCTGGATATCGACGACGCCCGGACCGTGGGTCCCCTCGCGGACGGGCATCTCGACGCTATGGCCGGTGGCGTTGTCGGTGACGGTGACGGTTTTCGACGTCATGGTGCCCTCCGCTGCTGCCTGGGGAGACCGCGCTGGGCGCGGCTGCGGCTACTGGCTGGAGCTGCCCCGCGTGATGCCGAAGCGCTTGCGGAAGCGATCGACCTGGCCGCCGGAATGGACCACGCGCTGCTTGCCGGTGAAGAACGGGTGGCTGCGGCTCGAGACCTCGATCTTGACCAGCGGGTACTCCTTGCCGTCCTGCCAGGTGATGGTCTCGTCGGTCTTCACCGTGGAACGGGTCAGGAAGGAGAAGTCCGTGGAAATGTCCTGGAAGACGACTTCGCGGTACTCGGGATGGATGTCTTTCTTCATGGTGACCCTCCGCGACGTTTAGCCGCGTTCTTGAGCATGTTAAACCGCGGATAGTAGCCGGCGCAGCATGGGGGGTCAAGATGGCCCCACGCCTGCCCCGGCGCTTGACAGAGGGCGGGGCAGCGCCTACATTCCGCGGCACGTGTCAGCCACACGAGGAGACCGTCATGCCGGACGGCAGTACGTCGAACAACGACGTGGTACCGCGAACCAACGCCCGCCCCGGGGTGCCGGCCGACTGACGGAGTCCCTCTGTCATCTCTGTCTCCGGTGCCGCGGGTCGGGCACCCGGATTGGAAGGAGGCAGAGATGAGCATCACCACCGAGCATCACGACCGTGACCTCGGCGCACCGGCCCGTGCCGAGTACGCGGATCGTCTTCCGGCGGCCGCCGCGCGCCGCATCCTGCAGATGGCCCCGGCCGAGCGACCGGCCGCCCTGCGTGCCATGCCGGACGGTGAGGGGTTGGCGACCTTCCTTGAGATGCGCCCTGCCGCGCAGGCCAGTGTCCTCGAGCACATGGACCGCGGCCCGGCCGCACGCCTGGCCAACCGTCTCCCGTTCAACACCCTGGCCCGCGTGCTTCAGCGCATGGACCCGGAATGCCGTGACGAGGTGGTGCGCAACCTGCGCCCGCTCAAGCGCAGCCGGGTCGAGACGGTGCTTGCCGGGCGGCTGCAGTAACCCCTCCCAACCCCGACGCGGCGGCGTCCCCGCGGGGGCGCCGCCGCGCATGCCCCTGCCTGCCGCGCTTTGCCTCGACTGCAACCGGGCGCATAATCGGTCGAATATTCGGCAGGAGGGTTCATGTTCCAGGCGCCTGTATCCCGGCTGGCCACGGCGTCCGCCCTGCTTGCGGCCTGCGGGGCCGCGGCGGCTGCGGTGGCCGGTCCGCTCTACCGCATCCAGGTCATTGAGCTCGACCTGGCCCTGACGATGATCGCCGCCGGCTTTGTCGGCGGTGCCCTGGCCCTCATCCCCGGCGGGGTCGGTCTGGTGTCCACCTTCGGCCTGCACGGCAAACGTGGCCGTGGGCGTGCCCTGCTCGGGCTCGCCCTGGGGCTCGGTGTGGTGGTGGTCGCCGGGCCGAAGGTCTACGCCGCCGTCCTGGGCCCGAATCTCCACGACCTGGTGACCGATCCCGAGGACCCACCGGCCTACCGTGCCCTGGCCCAGGCCCGGGAGGCCGCCGGCAGCGCAGTGGAGTATCCCGGCGGCGAACTGGCCGAGCGTCAGGCGCAGGCGCACCCGGATCTTGAATCGCGTACCTATGAAGAGGATGTCTCGACCATCCTCGGCGCCGCCGAGAGCGCGGCGCTGGAGCTGGAGTGGACCGTGGCGCGCACCGATATGCAGGGCGAGTTGGAGGCCACGATCCGCAGCGATTGGCTGGGCGTGGTCCACGACATCATCGTGCGGGTCGAGGAGGCCGAGGAGTACCGTCGTGTCGGTGTGCGCGTGGCCACCCGCGGCGGTGAGGCGGACGTCGGCGGGAATGCCCGGCACATCCGCGCCTTCTACGAGGGGCTTGAAGCAGAACTGGCGCGGTGACGGGCGCGCCCAGCGGCGGATGATCAGCCTCACTTGGATGCGTTACTATCGCCGCTTATCCGCGGATCGCGAAGCTGAATAGGGAGACTTCCATGAGCGAACGGGTTCAAGTCGGCGGCCTGCAGGTGGCGCGTGAGCTCTACGACCTGGTGGCCAACGAGATGGTGCCCGGGACGGGCATCGATGCCGACGCCGTCTGGGACGAGCTCGGCGGCATCGTCCGCGATCTGGCGCCGCGCAACCGCGAGCTGCTGGAAAAGCGCGAGAGCCTGCAGCGTCAGATCGACGAGTGGCACCGCACCCATCGCGGTCAGTTCTCCGTGGCCGACCACAAGGCCTTCCTCGAGCAGATCGGCTATCTGGAGCCGGAGACGGAAGAGTTCGAGATCACCACCACCGGGGTCGATCCGGAGATCGCCACCGTGGCCGGGCCGCAGCTGGTGGTGCCGGTGGACAACGCGCGCTTCGCCCTCAACGCGGCCAACGCCCGCTGGGGCAGCCTGTTCGACGCCCTCTACGGCACCGACATGATCCCCGATAGCGAAGGGCTGGCCCGGGGCAAGGGGTACAACCCGGCCCGCGGCAAGCGGGTCATGGAGCTGGCCGCCGAGACGCTGGACGAGGTCGCGCCGCTGGCGCACGGGCTGCATGCCGATGTCACCGCCTACCGCCTGAGCGATGCCGACCCGCGTCAGCTGCGGGTGACCCTCTCCGATGGCAGCGAGACGGAGCTGGCCGATCCCACACGCCTGGTCGGTTACACCGGTGATCCGCAGCAGCCGGCGACCATCCTCCTGCGGCACAACGGCCTGCACGCGGAGATCGTCATCGATCCCAACGATCCGGTGGGCAAGGACCACCCGGCCGGCGTCAAGGACGTGATCATGGAGTCGGCGCTGACCGCCATCCAGGACTGCGAGGATTCCGTGGCCGCGGTGGATGCCGAGGACAAGGTCCGCGTGTATCGCAACTGGCTGGGCCTGATGAAGGGGGATCTGGAGACGCCGGTCAGCAAGGGTGGCGAGACCTTCACCCGGCGGCTGAATGCCGATCGCACCTACACCGCCGCGGACGGCGGCACGCTGACCCTGCCGGGGCGCTCGCTGATGCTCGTGCGCAACGTCGGCCACCTGATGACCACCCCGGCGGTGCTCGACGGCGACGGCAACGAGATCCCCGAGGGGATGCTCGACGCCATGATGACCGTCCTCTGCGCGGTCCACGACCTCAAGGGCCTGGGCCAGGTGCGCAACTCGAAGACCGGCAGCGTCTACATCGTCAAGCCGAAGATGCACGGCCCCGAGGAAGTGGCCCTGACCGTGGAGCTCTTCGAGCGTGTCGAGGACGCCCTGGGGCTGGAGCGCCGCACCCTGAAGGTCGGCATCATGGACGAGGAGCGGCGGACCACGGTCAACCTGCGCGCCTGCATCAAGCAGGCCCGGGACCGGGTGATCTTCATCAACACCGGCTTCCTCGATCGCACCGGCGACGAGATCCACACCGCGATGGAGGCCGGTGCCGTGATCCGCAAGGCGGACATGAAGGGGGCATCCTTCATGACCACTTATGAGGACTGGAACGTCGACGTCGGTCTGGCCGCCGGCTTCAAGGGCAGGGCGCAGATCGGCAAGGGCATGTGGCCGAAGCCGGATAAGATGCGCGAGATGTTCGACACCAAGGCCGGTCACCCCAAGGCCGGTGCCAACTGCGCCTGGGTGCCGTCGCCGACCGCGGCGACCCTGCACGCCGTGCACTACCACCAGGTGGAGGTCGCCGGGGTCCAGGCCGAGATCGCCCGTGCCGGCTGGCGCTCGGACCTGAACCGGATTCTCACCGTGCCGCTGGCGCCGAGCACCGACTGGAGCGAGGAAGAGATCCAGCAGGAGCTCGACAACAATTGCCAGGGCATCCTCGGCTACGTGGTGCGCTGGATCGACCAGGGCATCGGCTGCTCCAAGGTCCCGGACATCAACAACGTGGGCCTGATGGAGGACCGCGCCACGCTGCGCATCTCCAGCCAACACGTGGCCAATTGGCTCTACCACGGTGTGGTCAGTCAGGAGCAGGTCATGGACAGCCTCCAGCGCATGGCGCGGGTGGTCGACGAGCAGAACGCCGGTGACCCCAACTACCGCCCCATGGCCGAGGACTTCGACGCCAGCGTCGCCTTCCAGGCGGCCTGCGACCTGGTCTTCAAGGGGCGTGAGCAGCCCTCCGGCTACACCGAGCCGGTGCTCCACCGCCGTCGCCAGGAGGCCAAGGCGAAGTCCGCCTGATCCAGCCGCCCCGGCGGCATCCCGCGAACCGTGCCGGCGTCGGCAGCCCCCGGGCTGTCGGCGCCGACTTGTCTCTGGAAGCGTGATCGTGCGTGAACCCATCCGAATCCGCGGCGCCCGCCAGCACAACCTGCAGGGCCTTGATCTCGATCTGCCGGCCGGCGAGCTGATCGTCGTCACCGGCGTCTCCGGCTCCGGCAAGTCATCGCTTGCCTTCGACACCGTCTACGCCGAGGGGCAGCGGCGCTACGTGGAGACCTTCTCCGCCTACGCCCGGCAATTCCTCGAGCGCATGGACCGCCCGCAGGTCGAGCGCATCGAAGGCGTCCCGCCGGCGATCGCCATCGATCAGGTCAATCCGGTGCGCACCTCGCGCTCCACCGTGGGCACGATGACGGAGCTCGCCGACCACCTGAAGCTGCTCTTCGCCCGCGCGGCGCAGCCCTACTGCAGCGGTTGCGGCCGCCCGGTGCGGCCGGATACGCCGCAGTCCATCGCCGACGAGCTCCTCGCCGGCGACGACACGGCGCCGTGGCCGGCAGGCACCCGAGTGGCGGTGACCTTCTTCGTGGCAGTGCCTGCCAAGCTCGATCGGGACGAGCTGCGACAGATGCTCTCCAGCCAGGGCTACACGCGCCTCTACGAGCGCCAGGGCGGTGTCGAGGTGGTCCAGGACCGCCTGCGCCTGGACGGCGAGCGCCGGGGGCGGCTGATCGAGGCGGTGGAGACGGCCCTGGACAAGGGGCGCGGCCGCTGCCAGGTCTACGCCCTGGGCGAGGACCGTGAGCCGGCCGGCGAGCCGCGGCGTTACTCCGCCACCTTTCATTGCGCCGGCTGCGACCGCGATTACCCGCGGCCGACCTCGGAGCTCTTCTCCTTCAACTCCCCGGTTGGGGCGTGTGACACCTGCCGCGGGTTCGGCCGCAACATGGAGATCGACCCGGATCTGGTCATCCCGGATCCGGGCCTGAGCCTGGCCGAGGGGGCGATCAAGCCGTTCCGCGGTGGCGCCTCGGTGGAGTGCCAGCAGGACCTGCTGCGCGCCGCTCGCCGGCGCGGGATCGCCGAGGATGTGCCCTGGCGCGATCTGGATGCCGCGGACCGCCGGTGGGTCTGGGACGGCGAGGATCGCTGGGGGCGCTCGGGCAAGTGGTACGGCGTGCGCGGCTACTTCGACTACCTGGAGCGCAAGAGCTACAAGATGCACGTCCGCGTGCAGCTCTCGCGCTACCGCACCTACCGCACCTGTCCCGACTGCCGCGGCGCGCGGCTGGCCCCGGAGGCCCTGGACTTCCGCCTCGGCGGCCGCGCCGAGGCCGACGCCGTCCTCGCCCCCCAGGCGCGTTTCCGGCCCCGCCACCTGGGCATGGAGGATGCGGTACTGGCCGGGCTTCCGGGGCTGACGCTCCACGACCTGGCGACCCTGCCCCTGGCCCGGCTGCAGCGCTTCTTCGATGAGCTGGTGTTGCCGCCGCCGCTGGATGAGGCGGCGGCCACGGTCCTGGATGAGATCCGCAGCCGGGTCGGCTACCTCAACGAGGTGGGCCTCGGCTATCTGACCCTGGACCGGCAGTCGCGCACCCTCTCCGGCGGCGAGGTGCAGCGGATCAATCTGACTACGGCGCTGGGCACTTCGCTGGTCAACACGCTCTTCGTCCTCGACGAGCCGTCCATCGGCCTGCACCCTCGCGATGTGGGGCGCCTGGTGGGGATCCTGCAGCGTCTGCGCGATGCGGGGAACTCGCTGCTGGTCGTCGAGCACGACCCGCAGGTGATGGCGGCCGCCGACCGGATCATCGACATGGGCCCGGGGCCCGGCGAGCGGGGCGGCCAGGTGGTCTTCAACGGCGCCCCGGCGGAGCTCTACGCGGCGGATTCGGCCACGGCGGACTACCTGACCGGCCGCCGGCGGGTCGGCCGGCCGTCCGGGGCGGTTGTGGGTGCCCCCGAGGGCGACGAGGCGACGCTCCGCTTCTCCGCCGCGCCGCCGGGCCCGGCCGAGCGCGCGTCCCTGCGCGCACGGCCGGCGCCCGCATCCATGCGGGCGCCCTCCGGGGCTGATCCGTCGGCGCGGCGCGCTCCGCTGAATACCTCGTCGCCCTCGGGGGCACCCGCAACCCCCCAAGACGGCCCCGCGCTGACCATCCGCGGCGCCCGCGCCCATAACCTGCAGGGGATCGACGTGGCCATCCCGCTGGGCGGCCTGGTCTGCCTGACCGGGGTCTCCGGCTCGGGCAAGTCGACCCTGGCCCAGGATGTCCTCTACCGGGGGCTGTTGCGCCAGCAGGGCGAGGCCGTCGAGGCGCCGGGCGAGCACGATGCCATCGATGGGGCCGAGGCGATCACCGAGGTCTCCCTGGTGGACCAGTCGCCCATCGGCAAGAGCGCGCGCTCCTGCCCGGTGAGTTACACCGGCGCCCTCGACCCCATCCGCAAACGCTTCGCCGCGGCGCCCCTGGCCCAGGAGCGGGGCTATACCGCCGGCGCCTTCAGCTTCAACGCCGGCAACGGCCGCTGCCCCACCTGCAAGGGCTCCGGCTTCGAGCACGTGGAGATGCAGTTCCTCTCCGACGTCTACCTGGCCTGTCCCGACTGCGACGGTCGGCGTTTTCGCGCCGAGGTGCTGGAGGTCCAGGTGGAGGGGACTGAGGGGCGACGTGCCTCCATCCACGACGTACTGCAGATGACCGCCGACGAGGCGGTGGCGTTCTTTGCCGACAGCCGTGAGGTGGTGCGCCGCCTGGAGCCGCTGCGCGCCGTGGGCCTGGGCTACCTGCGCCTGGGCCAGCCGGTGCCCACCCTCTCCGGCGGCGAGGCGCAGCGCCTGAAGCTGGCCGGGCACCTGGCCGAGCGCGGCAAGGCCCGGGGCAAGGGGCAGCAACCGGGTGCCGGCACCCTGCTGATCTTCGATGAGCCCAGCACCGGGCTCCATTTCAGTGATTGCCAGGTCCTCCTCGACGCCTTCCAGCGCCTGGTGGAGGCCGGCTACAGCCTGCTGGTCATCGAGCACAACCTGGATCTGATCGCCAACGCCGACTGGGTCCTCGACCTCGGTCCGGAGGGGGGCGAGGGCGGCGGATGGCTCCTGGCCAGCGGCACCCCGGCCCAGCTGGCCGCCGGCACCACGCAGACCGGCCGCGCCCTGGCCGACTACGGCTTCGGGCAAGAGGACGCCCCGGGCGCCCCGGCCCCCCTGGCCGAGGCGCCGGCGCCGCACACGGTGGCCCCGCCGGCGGCCATCGAGGTGCATCACGCCCGGGAGCACAACCTGCGTGATATCGACGTGGCCATCCCCCGGGATCGGATGACGGTGGTCACCGGCGTCTCTGGCTCGGGGAAGTCGACCCTGGCCTTCGACATCCTCTTCGCCGAGGGGCAGCGGCGCTATCTGGAGTCGCTCAACGCCTACGCCCGGCAGCTGGTGCAGCCGGCCTCGCGCCCGGATGTCGGCGCGGTGACCGGCATCCCACCGGCGGTGGCCATCGAGCAGCGCACCAGTCGCGGGGGGTACCGCTCCACGGTGGCGACGCTCACCGAGATCTACCACTACCTGCGCCTGCTCTACCTGCGCCTCGGTGTACAGTACTGCCCGGAGTGCCAGGTGGCGATTGAGGCGCAGACCGCGGAGGGCATCACCGCCCGGCTGCTGCGTGAGCACCGCGGGCAGTGGATGGCCTTCCACGCGCCGCTGGTCGTCGCCCGCAAGGGTATCTACAAGGACCTGGCGGCCTGGGCCGCCGGCCGTGGGCACGAGTACCTGCGGGTGGACGGCGAGCTGCAGCCCACGGCGCAGTGGCCGCGGCTGGATCGCTACCGCGAGCACGACATCGATCTGCCCCTGGGCAGCATCGAGGTCCGTCCGGAAGCCGAGGCGGCCCTGCGCGAGCGCCTCGAGGAGGCCCTGGATCACGGCAACGGGACCGTGCGCATCGCGCCGGTGGACGGCCCCGCCGATGCCGAGCGCGTCTACTCCACGCGCCGTGCCTGCCCCGCGTGCGGGCAGGGGTTTGCCGAACCGGATCCGCGGCTGTTCTCCTTCAACTCTCGCCACGGCTGGTGCAGCGGCTGCCACGGCACCGGGCTGCTGGTCCGCGACCCGGACGAGGCCGAGGAGGCGGAGCTGGAGGCGGCCCGGGTCTGCCCGGCCTGCGACGGCCGGCGGCTCAATCCGGTGGCCCGGGCGGTGCGCTTGCGCGGGCGGAGCATCACCGAGTTGACCGCCACCTCCGTGGCCGAGCTGCGACCCTGGCTGGAGGGGCTGGATCTCGGTCCGCGCGAGGCGGCCATCGGTGCCGATGTCATCGCCGAGATCCGCGCCCGCCTCGCCTTCCTCGAGCGCGTGGGGCTCGGCTACCTGGCCCTGGATCGCGCTGCACCCACGCTCTCAGGCGGTGAGGCGCAGCGCATCCGCCTGGCGGCGAGCCTGGGTGCCGGCCTGCAGGGGGTCTGTTACGTGCTCGATGAGCCGACCATCGGCCTGCACGCCCGCGACAACGCCATGCTCCTCGGCGCCCTGCGCGAGCTGGCCGAGGCCGGCAATACCGTGGTGGTGGTCGAGCACGACGAGGAGACCATCCGCGCCGCCGAGCACCTGATCGACCTCGGCCCCGGTGCCGGCCGCCACGGTGGGTGTGTGGTCGCCGAGGGGGACCAGGCAGCCCTGACCGGCAACGCCGAGTCGCTGACCGGGCGGGTCCTCGCCGATCCGCCGCGCCATCCCACGCGGGAGCGCCGCAGCCAGGAGGTGGCGGCGCAGCTGACGGTCACCGGCGCCCACCGCCACAACCTGCAGCAGGTGGATGTGTCGCTGCCCCTGGGGCGCCTGATCGGGGTCACCGGCGTCTCGGGTTCCGGCAAGTCGAGCCTGGTGCGCGAGGTGATCGAGCCCAGCGTCCGTGCCCAGCTGGCCCGCAAGCGCGGCGCGGCCCGGCCCCAGCCCACCGGCTGTCAGGCGCTGGCCGGCACCGAGCACCTACGCCGGGTCCTGGAGGTGGATCAGACCCCCATCGGCCGCACCCCCCGCTCCTGCCCGGCGACCTACGTGGGGATCTGGGACCCCATCCGCCGGCTCTTTGCCGGCACGGAAGAGGCCCGGCTGCGCGGCTGGAACGCGGCGCGCTTCTCGTTCAACACCAAGGGGGGGCGCTGTGAGGCGTGCAGTGGCCAGGGCGTAAAGACCGTGGAGATGAGTTTCCTGCCCGATGTGAAGGTCCCCTGCGAGGCGTGCGGCGGTACCCGGTTCGACGAGGAGACGCGCCATGTCCGCTACGCCGGGTACACCATCGATCAGGTGCTGGCGCTGAGCATCGAGGAGGCGGCGACGTTCTTCAGCGTCCATCCGCGCATCCACCACGTCCTGCGTCTGCTCTGCGATGTGGGCCTGGGTTACCTGAGCCTGGGGCAGCCGAGCCCGACGCTCTCCGGCGGCGAGGCGCAGCGCCTGAAGCTGGTCACCGAGCTGGCCAAGGCGCGCCCGGTGGATGGCGGTCCGGGGCGGGGCAAGCAGGCGGCGCCGACGCTCTACCTGCTCGACGAGCCCACCGTGGGCCTGCACATCGCCGATGTGCAGCGGCTGACCGACGTCTTCCACGCCCTGGTCGACGCCGGGCATACGGTGGTGGTCATCGAGCACAACCTGGATGTGATCGCCGAGGCGGACCACGTGATCGATCTGGGCCCGGAGGGCGGGGATGCCGGCGGCCGCGTCGTCGGGGCGGGCACCCCGGAGGCGGTGGCGGCGATGGAGACGCCCACCGGACAGGCCCTGCGGGCCTTCCTCGCCGAGCGGGGGGCGGGTACCGCCTAAGCGGTGCTTTCCCGGCGCTGCCGGGCCCGGCCTCAGGCGGCCGGCCCGGCAAGCCTCGGAGGGTTCAGGAACGCGCCTTGCGGAAGGCCTCGGCCAGGGCGGTATTGGCCGCCGGATCGGCCTTCTCCGGCTTCTTGCCCCGTTTCCCGCCTTTGCCGGCGCCCTTGCCCCGGCCACCGCCGCCGCCCTTGCCGGCGGCACCCTTGCCCGCAGCGGCTTTGCGGCCGCCATCGGGCTGTTCGGCGTTGGGGTCGTCATCAAGGCGCATGGACAGGCCGATGCGCCGGCGCTCCAGGTCCACCTCCATGACCTTCACCTGGACCACATCGCCGGTGCGGACCTTGTCGCGCGGATCGCGGACGAACTCGTGGGCGAGGGCGGAGATGTGCACCAGCCCGTCCTGGTGGACGCCGATATCCACGAAGGCGCCGAAGTTGGCCACGTTGGTCACCGTGCCCTCGAGCACCATCCCCGGCTCCAGGTCGTCGATCTTCTCCACCCCCTCGCGGAAGGCCGCGGTGCGGAACTCCGGGCGCGGGTCGCGGCCGGGTTTGGCCAGCTCGCCGAGGATGTCGCGGACCGTCGGCTCGCCGAAGCGCTCATCGGTGTACGCCTTCGCATCCAGGGTGGCGAGAAAGCCCTCATCGCCGATCAGCTCGCCCACGCTGCGGCCCGTCTCGGCGCAGATCCGCTCCACCACCGGGTAGGCCTCGGGGTGGACGGCGGAGGCGTCCAGCGGGTTGTCTCCCTGGGGGATGCGCAGGAAGCCGGCGGCCTGCTCGAAAGCCTTCGGACCAAGTCGGGGCACCTCCTGCAGGTCCTTGCGGGTGCGGAAGCGGCCGTTATCGAAGCGATGCTGGACGATCTTCTCGGCCAGGCCCGGACCCAGGCCGGAGACGCGGGCGAGCAGGGGGATGGAGGCGGTATTGGCGTCCACGCCGACGGCGTTGACACAGTCCTCGACCACCGCGTCGAGCTTGCGCCCGAGGTGGCTCTGGTTGACGTCGTGCTGGTACTGGCCGACGCCGATGGACTTGGGCTCGATCTTCACCAGCTCGGCCAGGGGGTCCTGCAGGCGCCGGGCGATGGAGACCGCGCCGCGCAGCGAGACGTCCAGATCCGGCAGCTCCCGCGAGGCGTTCTCGGAGGCGGAGTAGACCGAGGCGCCGGCCTCGGAGACCACCACTTTGTGCAGGCCCAGCTCCGGGTGGCGTTTGATCAGCTCGCCGACCAGGGCGTCGGTCTCGCGGGAGGCAGTGCCGTTGCCGATGGCCACCAGCCCCACCTGGTGCTTGCGGGCGAGCTCGGCCAGGGTCTTCAGCGAGCCCTCGGGGTCCTTGTTGCGGCTGGTGAAGGGGTGGATGGTGGCGGTGTCGACCACGGCGCCGGTGGCGTCGATGACCGCCACCTTGACCCCGGTGCGTAGCCCCGGGTCGAGGCCGATGGTCGGGCGCGGGCCCGCCGGTGCGGCCAGCAGCAGGTCCTCCAGGTTGGCGCCGAAGACGCGGATCGCCTCCTCCTCGGACTGCTCGCGCAGCTGGCGCTTGAGCGCCAGGTCCAGGTGGGTGGAGAGCTTCGCCCGCCAGGCCAGGCGCACGGTGCGCGCTAGCCAGGCGTCGGCCGGCCGACCCCGGTCGGCGATGCCGAAGCGCCGGGCGATGGCGGCCTCGCCGACGCTCGGCTCGTCGCTCTCGCCGCGCGCCTCGGCGTCGGACCAGGCGATCTCCAGGCGCAGGATCTCCTCGCTCTGCCCGCGCAGCATGGCCAGGGCGCGGTGGGAGGGGATCTTGCGCAGCGGTTCGGCGTGCTCGAAGTAGTCCCGGAAGCGGGCGCCGTCCTTCTCCTTGCCCGCGGCCACGCGGCTGACCAGGTGGCCCTTGCGCCAGCCGTAGTCGCGCAGCTCCTCGAGCAGGTCGGCGTCCTCGGCGAAGCGCTCCATGAGGATCTGCCGGGCGCCGTCGAGGGCGGCGTCGACATCGGCGACCGCCGGCGTCTCCTGCCCCTCCTCGGCGGGGCCGGTGACGTAGGCGGTCGCCGCCTCCTCGGGGACGAGGGACGGGTCGGCCAGGAGGCTGTCGGCCAGCGGCTCCAGCCCGGCCTCGCGGGCGATCTGCGCCTTGGTGCGGCGCTTCTTCTGGTAGGGGCGGTAGAGGTCCTCGACCCGGGTCTTGGTCTCGGCGGCGCGGATCGCCTCGGCCAGCTCGTCGGTGAGCTTGCCCTGCTCGTCGATGGCCTTGAGCACCGTCTCCTTGCGCTCGTCGAGCTCCCGCAGGTAGGTCAGCCGTTCCTCGAGCGAGCGCAGCTGGCTGTCGTCGAGGCCGCCGGTGACCTCCTTGCGGTAGCGGGCAATGAAGGGGACGGTGGCGCCCCCATCGAGCAGCTCGATGGCGGCCTCGACCTGCCGGTGGCCCACGCCCAGCTCCTGGGCGATGCGTTGCGGGATCGACTCACTGACCATCTCTACGTGCGACCTCGGTACCGTGGAAAAGCCGCCATGATAACCGAGCCGCCGCCGGCTGCCAGCGACGCGCGCCGCTGTGCCCCGGCCGATTGACAGCCGGCGGCGGGCTGGCACGATAAGCAGGAGACAACGCGTTCAGGGAGGAGCGCGCATGGACCCGGAGGTCCCCCCGCAGGAGCGGTGCGTCCGCTTCTGCCTGACCACGCACGGCAACCATCCGTGGCTGGCGCGGCCCGAGGCCGTGCAGCGGCTGCGCACCGCCTTTCGCCAGGTGGCGCGGCGGCGCCCGCTGATCTGGGATGCAGCCGTCGTCCTGCCCGATGCCGTCCACGGCCTGTGGCGCCTGCCCCGGGATGACCCGGATCCGCGTCCCCGCTGGCAGGCGGCCAAGGCCCACTGCACCCGTTATCTGCGTCACTGGCCGGGGCTGCCCCGCGGGCGGCTGTGGCGGCCCGGGGTGGCGTGGTCGGAGGTGGACCCGGAGCACTGGCGCGCAGCGCTCGACGAGATCCACTGGGAGCCGGTGCGCCGCGGGCTGGCCGGCCGCCCCGAGGGCTGGCGTTACAGCTCCTTTCGCCGCTGCCAGGCCGCCGGGCTTTATCCGCCCGGTTGGTCGGGGCCGCAGGGGGCGGGGTGATCGGGCTCCTCGCCGGCCAGGTTCTGCATCACCCCGCGCAGGTAGCGCGGGTTGACCAGCTTGATGCCGATGCGCTCGGCGAACTTGCGCATCCCCTCGTCGGCAGAGACCAGGGTGGCGTCCAACTCGTAGGCGAGCAGCACCACATCGATATCCTCCCGCGAGTCGAGGATGCCGCGGCGCATGGCCTCGCGGTAGCGCTCGCGCAGCTGGGTGATCAGCTCCGGCGGCAGCGACTCGGCCTGGCCCGCCTGCCGGGCGTGTTCCTCGGCGATGCGCAGGCCCCGCTGGATGCGCGTGCGCACCTCCTCGATGAACTCGTAGAGCACTTCCGAGGGGATGGTCATCGCAAAGCGCCGCGGCGAGCGGATGTGCACCTCGGTCTCGAACTCGGCGCCGATCAGGTCCATCGAGCGCAAGTTGCACAGCTCCTGGTAGACCGGCCCCGGCATGTAGAACTCGGCCTCGGCGCGGCGGGCGAGCCCGAGGAAGACCGAGATCGCCTGCATCGGCTCCTCGTCGAAGCGCAGGTAGACGTCGGGGTTGGTGAAGACACTGGTGTCGAGCACGAATCGGCGCATGGTCCCGGGCCCGTCGCGGCAAGGTCTCACCCGGCACGGTACAACCTGCGCGGCGTCCTGGCCATCGGGCCTGGCCTGCGCGATCCGCCGTGTGACCGCCGCTGCTATCGACGGACCCGTTCCGACGCTCTTTTTCCGGTCTCACAGGGAGGTGAGCCATGCAAGCGCGTATCCCGCGGCGCCGGCGCTGCGCCGCATTCACCCTGATCGAGCTGATGATCGTGGTGGCGATCATCGCCATGCTGGCGGCCATCGCGGTCCCGCAGTACCAGAACTACATCGCCCGCACCCAGTTCGCCGAGGCCCTGACCCTCTTCTCCGGCGTGCGCACGGCGGTGGACTCCGAGGTCCATCTGCGGGGTCCCGACGGGCTGGATGCGGATCGCATCGAGGAGCTGGTGGGGGACGAGAGTGGCGACTACGTCGATGACATCGACGTCTCCGCCGGCGGCGATACGGTGGATGTGTCCATGCAGTTCGCCGACGAGGGGGTCAACACCGAGCTGGCCGGCGAGTCGGTGACCTTTACCGGCCAGGAGGATGAGGACGCCTGGGGGTGGGAGTGCGACCCAGGCGGCCTGGCGGAGATCGCCACCGGCCTGTGCGCCGAGTGAGGCCCGCCCGCCTGCCGGGCGGCCCCGGCAGGCGGGTCAATCCCGTCCCAGCCGCCGGTGCTCCGGCGAGCAGAAGTAGGCACCGTCCCGGGGATAGGCGGCCGAGCGCGGCAGGAAGACGCCGCAGTGGCTGCAGCGCACCATCTCCTCGGTGTGCCCGCTCTCACCGGGGCCCTCGCCCGGGGCGCGCCCGGGCTCATCGCTGCGCAGACGCTTCTGCAGCAGGCTGCGCGCGCCGATCCAGGCGAGGATGATCAGGATGACAAGAAGGATCTGGCCTAGCATGCACGTATGCTTCCGTGATTACCTTGAGCGCCCGGGCCAGGCAGGCCCGGGCTCGCGGCCAACCCAAGTTGGCACGGCCGGACGGTTTTGAAAAGAACGGGTCGCTCGATCACCATAAACGACCGCCCGGCGACCGCGACCCCCATGGGAGGAGCTGTTCAATGAATCTGCACGAGTTCCAGGCCAAGCACCTCTTCACCGAGGCCGGGATCGCCATCCCCCGCGGCTACGTGGCCCGCTCGAGCGCCGAGGCGCGCGCCGCCGCCGAGCGCCTCGGCGGCTCGGCCTGGGTGGTCAAGGCCCAGGTCCACGCCGGCGGCCGGGGCAAGGCCGGTGGCGTCCGGGTGCTCAAGCAGGCCGAGGAGATCGAACGCTACGCCGACTCGCTGCTCGGTGAGCGGCTGGTGACCCACCAGACCGACGAGCGCGGCCAGCCGATCCACGCCCTGCTGGTCGAGGAGGGGCTGGAGATCGACCGTGAGCTCTACCTCGGCGCCCTGGTCGACCGGGCCAGCCAGCGCGTGGTCTTCATGGCCTCGGCAGCCGGCGGCATGGACATCGAGGAGGTCGCCGGCAGCGAGCCGGAGCGCATCCACACGGTGCATGCCCACCCGGCCGCGGGGCTGCAGCCCTACCAGTGCCGGCAGCTCGGCTTCGCCCTGGGTCTGGACAAGGGCCAGGTCGGGGAGCTGACGCGGATGATGCAGGGGCTCTACCGCTTGTTCCTGGAGCGGGACCTGTCGCTGGTCGAGATCAACCCACTGATCGTCACCGGCGAGGGGCGGCTGCTGGCCCTCGACGCCAAGGTGACCGTGGACGACAACGCCGTGGAAATCGGTCGCCAGGCACAGATCCAGGACATGCGCGATCTGACCCAGGAAGACGAGACCGAGGTCCGGGCCGCCGAGCACAACCTCAACTACATCACCCTGGACGGCAACATCGGCTGCATGGTCAACGGCGCCGGGCTGGCCATGGCCACCATGGACGTGATCAAGCTCCATGGCGGGTCACCGGCCAACTTCCTCGACGTCGGCGGCGGCACCAACGCCGAGCGGGTGGCCGAGGCGTTCAAGATCATCCTCTCCAGCCCCTCGGTGGAGGGGATCCTGGTGAACATCTTCGGCGGGATCGTCCGCTGCGACATGATCGCCCAGGGTATCGTCGCCGCGGTGCAGGATGTGGGCGTCGAGGTGCCGGTGGTGGTGCGCCTGGAGGGCACCAACGTCGAGCAGGGCAAGCAGATCCTGGCCGACAGCGGTCTCGACCTGATCCCCGCCGACGATCTGGCCGACGCCGCCGCCAAGATCGTCGACATCGCCGGTCGCACGGGCTGAGCCCCGCTGGAGAGAGGAGCAGAACATGAGCATTCTCGTCGATCAGAGCACCCGGGTGCTCGTGCAGGGGTTCACCGGCAAGCAGGGAACCTTCCACTCGGAGCAGGCCATCGCCTACGGCACCCAGGTGGTCGGCGGCGTGACCCCGGGGCGCGGTGGGGGCACGCACCTGGACCGTCCGCTGTTCGATACCGTCCGCGAGGCGGTGGCCGAGACCGGCGCCGACGCCTCGGTGATCTACGTTCCGGCCGCCTTTGCCGCGGACGCCATCCTGGAGGCGGCCGATGCCGGGATCCGCGTCATCGCCTGCATCACCGAGGGGATTCCGGTCCTGGACATGCTGCACGTCAAGGAGGCGCTGCGGGGCGAGGACGTGGCCCTGATCGGGCCCAACTGCCCCGGGATCATCACCCCGGGGGCGTGCAAGATCGGCATCATGCCCGGGCACATCCATCTGCCCGGGCGGATCGGCATCGTCTCCCGCTCCGGGACCCTGACCTACGAGGCGGTCAAGCAGACCACTGATACCGGGCAGGGGCAGTCGACCTGTGTCGGCATCGGCGGCGACCCGATTCAGGGGCTCTCCTTCGTCGATTGCCTGGCGCGGTTCGAGGCCGACCCACAGACCGACGGCGTGGTGATGGTCGGTGAGATCGGCGGCAGCGCCGAGGAAGAGGCGGCGGCCTACATCCGTGATCACATGAGCAAGCCCGTGGTCGCCTACATCGCCGGGGTGACGGCGCCACCGGGCAAGCGCATGGGCCACGCTGGGGCGATCATCTCCGGTGGCAAGGGGACGGCGGATGACAAGTTCGCCGCCCTGGAGGCCGCCGGCGTGGCCACGGTCCGCTCGCCGACGGAAATCGGCGAGCGGATCCGGCAGCTGACGACCGGCTGAGGCGGCCCGTGCGCATTGTCATCGCCCAGCTGCCGTTCCCCGTCGGCGCCATCGACGCCAACGCGGCGCGCATCATCGACGCCATCGGCCGGGCGCGGGATGAGTTCGGTGCCGATCTGGTGGTCTTCCCTGAACTGGCGGTGACCGGCTACCCGCCCGATGACCTGCTGCTGCGCAGCGACTTCCACGCCGCCGTGGAGCGGGCACTGGGGCGGATCGCCGCCGCGTGCACCGGGACCACCGCCGTGGTGGGGACGCCGCTGCAGCGCCACGGCGTGGTGCGCAACGCCGCCGTGGTGCTGGCTGACGGCGCCGAGGCCGAGGTGGCGTACAAGCGCTGCCTGCCGAGCTACAGCGTCTTCGACGACAACCGCCACTTTCGCGCCGGCAACGCCCCCTGCCTGTTCGAGGTGGCCGGGCGGCGGATCGGGGTCACCATCTGCGAGGACCTGTGGTCCGCCCCGCCGGCCGCCGAGGTGGCCGCCGCCGGGGCCGAGCTGGTGATCGGCATCAACGCCTCGCCGTTCCACGACGGCAAGCAGGCCGAGCGGGAGGCGGTGGCGGCCCGGCGCGTGGCCGAGACCGGGATCCCGCTGCTCTACGCCAACCTGGTCGGCGGTCATGACGAGGTGGTCTACGACGGCGGCTCCTTCGCCCTGGATGCCGGCGCCACGGTGACCGCCCGGGCGCCGGCGTTCGCCGACGGGCTGTACGCCCTCGATTGGCAGGACGGTGCCCTGCACGGTGAGCGGGCCGTGGCCCTCGACGGGCCGCCGGCGATCTACCAGGCACTGGTCCGGGCCACCGCCGACTATGTCCGTGGCAACGGCTTCTCGGGGGTGGTGCTCGGGCTCTCTGGCGGCATCGACTCGGCCCTGGTGGCCGCCGTGGCCGCCGATGCCCTGGGCGGCGATCAGGTGCTGGCGGTGATGATGCCCACCCGCTACACCGCCGAGCGCAGCCTGGAGGACGCCCGTGCCGCGGCGCAGACCCTCGGGCTCGAGTACCAGAGCATCCCCATCGAGGCGCTCTTCGCCGACTACGAGCAGTCCCTGGCCCCGGCCTTTGCCGGGCGCACGGCGGACGCCACGGAGGAAAACATCCAGGCGCGGATCCGCGGCAATTGCCTGATGGCGCTGTCCAACAAGCTGGGGCTGATGCTCTTGGCCGCCGGCAACAAGAGCGAGCTGGCGGTCGGTTATGCGACCCTCTACGGCGATATGTGCGGCGGCTTCGCCCCGCTCAAGGACGTCTACAAGACCGATGTCTATCGCCTGGCCGCCTATCGCAACAGCCTCGGGCCCGCCGTGCCGCAGGCCATTATCGAGCGCGAGCCCACCGCCGAGCTCCGCGCCGATCAGCGCGACAGTGACAGCCTGCCGCCTTACCCGCTCCTCGACGCCGTGCTGCGCCAGTACCTCGAGGCCGACGCCGCCGAGCACGAGATACGCGCCGACGGCCTAGACGAGGCGGAAATCTGCCGGGTGATCCGGCTGCTTTATCGCAACGAGTACAAGCGCCGCCAGGCGGCCCCCGGGGTCAAGGTGACCCGGCGCGCCTTCGGGCGGGATCGACGCTACCCGATTACCTCAGGCTGGTCCGGTTGCCAGGGGTGCTCGGGGTAGCCCACGCTATCGGGACTGAACACAGATTGACTGCGCCCCACTCCAAGGAGCTGCGCCCATGAAGAAAGTCGAGGCGATCATCAAACCCTTCAAGCTCGACGACGTCCGCGAGGCCCTCTCGGACATCGGCATCACCGGCATGACCGTCACCGAGGTCAAGGGGTTCGGCCGTCAGAAGGGGCATACCGAGCTGTATCGGGGCGCCGAGTACGTGGTCGACTTCCTGCCCAAGATGCGTCTTGAGGTGGTCGTCGCGGATGCCGACGTCGATCGGTGTGTCGAGGCCATCACCCAGGCGGCCCAGACGGGCAAGATCGGCGATGGCAAGATCTTCGTCACCAACGTCGAGCGGGTCATCCGCATCCGCACCGGCGAAGAGGACGAGAACGCCATCTGACCGCGCCCGCGACCTCTGCCGCGGGGCGGCGGCGGGCTAGCCCTCGCCGAACTCCGCGGCGGGGGGCTCGTGGCGCTCCTGCCGTTCCCGCTCGACGTCCTCCTCGAGGGGGTCGAGCCCGAGGCCCCGGTACGAGTCGGCGAGCATGCCCATGGCCTCGGCGACGGCCGGCGTGCCGGGGTAGCGGGCGATGATCGTGCGCGCCCGGTTCGCCGCGGCAATGTAGGCACCGCGCTCGAAGTAGAACCGCCCGACGTAGAGCTCGTGCTCGGCCAGTGCCGTGCGAATCTGCTCCATGCGCTCCGCGGCGTCGTCGATATACTCGCTGTCCGGATGCTGCTCGGCCAGCTCGCGGAAGTCGGCGAAGGCGCGGCGCTTCGGCTCCGGGTCACGCAGATTGGGGTCGACGTTGAACAGGTCGCCAAGGCCGCCGGGCCCCTGGGACTGGCGTGCCACGCCGCTCATGTAGAGGGCGTAGGCGACGTGCTCGCTGCGCGGGTGCATGCGCCGGAAGCGCTCCGCGGCGGCGATGGCCGATTCGTACTGGCCAGCCAGATAATGGGCGTAGATGATCATCAGCTGGGACTGCACGGCGTGGTCGCCGAAGGGGTAGCGCGCCACCAGATTCTCGAAGCGCTCCACGGCCTGCGAGTAGTTCCCGGAGCTCAGGCTGCTGCGGGCGTCGGCGTAAAGCTCTTCGACACTGCGCTCGGCGCTCCCGTTGGGGTCGGTGCCGGCACAGCCGGCGGCAAGGAGTGCCACCAGGGCGATCATGGCCCAGCGCTGGATGCGGTGCATGGTTTCCGTGACTCCGCGGCCTGTGCAGGGCCGACATTGTAGCGATAGCAAAGGCTCGTACTATACGTATGGAACGACCCCGTCACCAAGCCGCCGTTCCCGAAGAGTTGGCCGGACAGCGCCTCGATCGGGCCCTGGCGGCGCTTTTCCCGGATTACTCGCGCAGCCGCCTGCAGCAGTGGGTCAAGTCCGGCTGGATCACCGTCGACGGTGCGGTGCGCCGTCCCCGGGATCCGGTGCAAGCCGGTGAGCAGATCCGCGTCGATGCCGAGCCGGAACCCGAGACCCCGCTGGCCCCGGAGCCGATCCCGCTGCGCCTCCTCTACGAGGATGACGACCTGCTGGTGGTCGACAAGCCGGCGGGGCTGGTGGTTCATCCGGGGGCCGGTAATCCGGGCGGCACCCTGGTCAACGCGCTGCTCCACCACGATCCGCGGCTCGAGGCCCTGCCCCGGGCCGGCATCGTGCACCGGCTGGACAAAGAGACCTCCGGGGTGCTGGTGGTGGCGCGGACCTATGCGGCACACCACGCCCTGGTGGAGCAGCTGCAGGCGCGTACCGTCGGCCGCGCCTACCAGGCGGTGGTGGTCGGCCGCCCCACCGCCGGGGGGCGCGTGGATGCACCCATTGCCCGCCATCCGCGGGATCGCAAGCGCATGGCCGTGGTGGCCACCGGTCGCCCGGCGGTGACCCACTACCGGGTGGCGGAGCGCTTCAGCGCTCACACCCTGCTCGATGTGGAGCTGGAGACCGGGCGCACCCACCAGATCCGCGTGCATATGGCACATGTCCGGCTGCCGCTGGTTGGTGATCCGGTCTACGGGCGCCGCTCGGTCTATCCCCGCGGGGCGAGTGATGCCCTGCGCGCGGTGCTCGACGGCTTCCGCCGCCAGGCCCTGCATGCCCGTCGGCTGCGACTCGAGCACCCGCGGACCGGCGAGCGCATGGACTGGGAGGCGGCGCCGCCGGAGGATTGGCAGCAGCTGCTGGAGGCCCTGCGCCATGGCTGAGCCGCTCTTTCTGACGCCCCGCTGGCCGGCGCCGGAGCGGGTGCGGGCCCTGCAGACCGTGCGCTGTGGCGGCCACAGCGTCCCGCCCTGGGACCGTCTCAACCTGGCCACGCACACCGGGGATGACCCCGCTGCAGTGGCCGCCAATCGGCAACTGCTGCAAGCCCGCGCCGGTCTCCCTGCCGAGCCGCTATGGCTTGAGCAGGTCCACGGCACCGAGGTGGTCGCCGCTCACCGGAGCGCCCCCGGGGTCCGTGCCGATGCGGCCTGGACCGACCGCGCCGGCGTGGTCTGCGCGGTGCTCACCGCCGACTGCCTGCCGGTGCTGTTGGCCGATCGGGATGCCCGGGTGGTGGCGGCGGTCCACGCCGGCTGGCGAGGCCTGGCCGGAGGGATTCTTGAGGCCGTGGTGGCGGCGCTGCCGGTGCCGGCCGCGGCGCTCCACGCCTGGCTGGGGCCGGCCATCGGTCCCGCCGCCTTCGAGGTGGGGCCGGAGGTGGCCGAGGCCCTCGCCGACCGGGATGTGGCCACCACCGAGGGTTTGTCCCCTGGCGCCGGCGATCGCTGGTACGCTGACCTCTACGCCCTGGCGCGATACCGCCTGCAGACCTTGGGGGTGGCGTCGGTGGACGGGGGCGACTGGTGCACGTACACGGATCGGGCGCGTTTTTTCTCCCACCGGCGGGACGGACCCACGGGCCGGATGGCGAGCCTGGTCTACCTGGAGGAGCCGTAAGCATGGCTGCAGCGCAGGACACCGCCGACTGTATCCTGGTGGTGGAGGACAGTCGTTCGGTGGCCGGGTGGCTAGCCGGGCGCATCGAGGAGACCCTGGGTCTCGAGGCGTTGGTTGCCGGCAGCCGGGCCGCTGCGCAGCGTCTGCTGGAGAGCGACGGGGCGCGGATCGGTGCCGCCGTGCTCGATCTCGACCTGCCCGACGCCCCCCGGGGGGAGGTGGTGGTGGATCTGGTGGAGCGGCAGATCCCCTCCCTGGTCCTGACCGCCACGCTCGAGGACGATCTGCGCGACCAGCTGGTGGGGGCCGGGGTGTGCGACTACATCCTCAAGGATGCCCCGGATGCCGTGGATTCGGTCCTGCGCACCCTGCAGCGGATCCTGCGCAACCGCTCCATCGGCGTCCTGGTGGTCGACGACTCCCGCTCGGCCCGCGAGTACCTGGTGCATCTGCTGGGGCGCTGGGGCTTCCGCTGCTTCGAGGCCGGTCGCGGCCAGGAGGCGCTGGAGCGGATCGCCGCCGACGATGCCCAGTGCATCCGCCTGGTGCTCTGCGACCAGAACATGCCGGGGATGGATGGCATCACCCTGATCCGCGAGCTGCGCCGCCGCTACCCGCTCCCGCGGTTGGGGATCATCGGTGTCTCCAGTCACGGCTCGGGCCTGCTCTCCGCCCGGCTGCTCAAGGCCGGTGCCGACGACTTCCTGACCCGCCCATTCCTGGAGGAGGAGCTCAGCGTCCGCGTCAACCAGAACGTGGATCTGATGGAGCTGCTGCGCGAGGCCCGCGAAGGGGCGCGGCGCGATCCGCTGACCGGTCTGCACAACCGGCTCTATCTCGATGAGATCGCCGAGCAGCTGAGCGAGACCGCGCGCCGGACCCAGCAGCCGCTGGTGGCGCTGGTGGTCGATCTGGATCACTTCAAGGCGATCAATGACCGCCTCGGCCATTTCGGCGGGGATACCGTGCTGCAGCGTGTGGCCGAGCAGTTGCGCGATACCGTCCGTCGCGCCGACGTGCTGGTCCGCTCCGGCGGTGAGGAATTCTTCATCGTCACCCTGGGGATCGATGCCTCCGGCGCCCGCACGCTGGCAGAGCGGATCCGCAACGGGATCGAGACCCTGGATCTGGTCTACGAAGGCGAGAGCGTGGCCATCAGTGCCAGTATCGGCGTCGCGGTGCTGGAGGGCGGCTCGGTGGAGGCGGCCCTCAAGGCCGCGGATCTGGCCGTCTATGAGGCCAAGCGCCAGGGCCGCAACTGCGTCGCCGGCCTCCCCGGGCCGGATTGAAAACCCGCCGTCGCTCCCCCATCTATGCTGTCAAGAAGCGAGCCACCGCCGCGCAGCGGTGGACCGGACAGCCGGCCCAAGACGCGGCCAAGGGGGTAGAGACATGCGGATGGACAAGCTGACCACCAAATTCCAGATGGCCATCGCCGAGGCGCAGAGCCTGGCGGTGGGTCGCGACCATCAGTTCATTGAACCGGTACACCTGATGCTGGCCATGCTCGATCAGGAGGGTGGCGGCGTGCGCCCGTTGCTCCAGCAGGCCGGCGTCAACCTGAACAAGCTGCGCTCGCAGCTCGGCGAGGCGCTGGAGCAGATGCCCCAGGTCTCCGGCACCGGCGGCGAGGTGCATCTGTCCAACGAGCTGGGGCGGCTGCTCAACCTCACCGACAAGCTCGCACAGAAGCGCAAGGACCAGTACCTCTCCAGCGAGCTCTTCGTGCTCGCCGTGCTCGAGGACGGCAAGAGCCGACTGGCGAAGATCCTCGAGCAGGCGGGGGCCGCCCGCGAGCCGATGGCCCAGGCCATCGAACAGGTGCGCGGCGGCCAGGCGGTGGACGATCCCAACGCCGAGGACCAGCGCCAGGCCCTGGAGAAGTACACCATCGACCTGACCGAGCGCGCCGAGCAGGGCAAGCTCGACCCGGTCATCGGCCGTGACGACGAGATCCGGCGCACGGTGCAGGTGCTCCAGCGCCGGACCAAGAACAACCCGGTGCTCATCGGCGAGCCGGGTACCGGCAAGACCGCCATCGTCGAGGGGCTGGCCCAGCGCATCGTCAACGCCGAGGTCCCCGAAGGGCTGAAGAACAAGCGCGTGCTCTCCCTCGACCTCGGTGCACTGCTCGCCGGGGCCAAGTACCGCGGCGACTTCGAGGAACGCCTCAAGTCCCTGCTCAAGGAGCTCGGTCAGCAGGAGGGGCAGGTCATCCTTTTCATCGACGAGCTCCACACCATCGTCGGTGCCGGCAAGGCCGAAGGCGCCATGGACGCCGGCAACATGCTCAAGCCGGCGCTCGCCCGGGGCGAGCTCCACTGCATCGGCGCAACGACGCTCAACGAGTACCGGGAGAACATCGAGAAGGACGCCGCCCTGGAGCGCCGCTTCCAGACGGTGCTGGTGGACGAGCCCAGCGTCGAGGACACGGTGGCGATCCTGCGCGGGCTCAAGGAGCGCTATGAGGTCCACCACGGCGTGGAGATCACCGACCCGGCCATCGTCTCGGCGGCCACCCTCTCGCACCGCTACATCACCGACCGCAATCTGCCGGACAAGGCCATCGACCTGGTCGACGAGGCGGCGTCGCGGATCCGCATGGAGATCGACTCCAAGCCGGAGTCCATGGACCGCCTGGAGCGCCGGCTGATCCAGCTCAAGATCGAGCGCGAGGCCCTGCGCAACGAGGAGGACGACGCCTCCAGAAAGCGCCTGGCGACCCTGGAGGACGAGGTCAACGAGCTGGAGCAGGAGTACCGAAGCCTGGAGGAGATCTGGAACTCCGAGAAGGCGGCGGTGGAGGGCACCCAGTCGATCAAGGAGGAGCTCGAGCGGGCCCGCCAGGAGGTGGAGACCGCCCGCCGTGCCGGCGACCTGCAGCGCATGTCGGAGCTTCAGTACGGGCGCATCCCCGAGCTGGAGCGCCAGCTGGACATGGCCTCCCAGGCGGACATGTACGACATGAAGCTGCTGCGCAACCGGGTCAGCGAGGAGGAGGTCGCCGAGGTGGTCTCCAAGTGGACCGGGATTCCGGTCTCGAAGATGCTCGAGGGCGAGCGGGACAAGCTCCTGCGCATGGAAGAGGCCCTGCACGAGCGGGTGGTGGGCCAGGACGAGGCCATCGCCGCGGTGGCCAATGCCATCCGCCGCTCCCGGGCCGGGCTGTCGGACCCGAACCGCCCCAACGGCTCGTTCCTCTTCCTCGGCCCCACCGGTGTGGGCAAGACCGAGCTGTGCAAGGCGCTCGCCGAGTTCCTCTTCGACACCGAGGAGGCGATGGTGCGCATCGACATGTCCGAGTTCATGGAGAAGCACTCCGTGGCCCGGCTCATCGGTGCGCCGCCGGGGTACGTCGGCTACGAAGAGGGCGGATATCTCACCGAGCACGTGCGTCGCAAGCCGTACTCGGTGATCCTTCTCGACGAGGTGGAGAAGGCCCACGCGGACGTGTTCAACGTCCTGCTGCAGGTCCTCGACGACGGTCGGCTGACCGACAGCCACGGCCGTACCGTGGACTTCCGCAACACGGTCATCGTCATGACCTCGAACCTCGGCTCCGAGGTCATCCAGACCCTGGCCGGCGAGGAGGAGGAAGGCTACCAGCGGATGAAGAGCTCGGTGATGGACATTGTCGGGACCCACTTCCGGCCCGAGTTCATCAACCGCATCGACGAGGTGGTCGTCTTCCGGTCGCTGTCCCGGGAGCAGATCCGCGCGATCACCAGCATCCAGGTCCAGTACCTGAGTGAGCGGCTGGCCGAGCGCGACATGGCCCTCGAACTCAGCGAGGCGGCCATGGATCGGATCGGCGAGGCGGGCTTCGACCCGGTCTACGGCGCCCGCCCGCTCAAGCGGGTCCTGCAGCACGAGGTCGAGAACCCGCTGGCCCGGGAGATGCT
>LKMJ01000487.1_pt1 | contig 30178 bp, 46 predicted proteins | sample 643391 | NCBI WGS metagenome assembly LKMJ01 (sample SAMN04112250, study PRJNA286221) | soda lake metagenome | biome: soda lake; feature: Kulunda Steppe; material: water; isolation source: sample PL-Br10 brine of Picturesque Lake | place: Russia: Kulunda steppe | collected 2010-07 | reverse complement strand
TGCCCGCGCAAGTGTACGTGTATGTGTGCGCGTGTCACACACACACACACACACACACACACACACACACACACGTATACACAAACCTTCCTGCACATGGCGTGTGCAGACCTGCCAAGGATGGGAGCTTGCCCAGCAGTGCCCCCCCCCAAAGCAGCGCACACAGCCTGCTACTCTAACAGCCGTACAGCTAAAGCAGCTGCTGCAGAACGACCACCCCAGAAGGGACAGCAGGGGCAGCAGGACGAGTGACAGTGCAATCCCTGAACGCCTCAATGATGTAGCCGGCTTCAGGGCAGCCTCCGCTTCCCCCTGCACTCCTGCCCTCTGCACCAGCAGCATCCCAAGCTCAACCTGCGCTGCCTGCCCCCTCATGCCTTTTGCACCCACGACCCTGGTTCACACGCGCCCAGTACTGCCGCACGCATGCATGGGGGCCGGGAAGCGGCCCACCCCGCTCCCCCACCCCGCAGCTGCGCTGCCAAGTCTGGCACCAGCCCAACCACCACCGCCCCAAGGCTCCTCTCTACCCAACCCCTCCCCACATGTGCTCAGCCAGTTTCCTTGCCAGCTTCCGCAGCCCACGCCAGCGACCGACCCACCTCAGCCCCCCCATCCTTGTGGACGCCAAGGCGACCTCAGCAACCCTGGCGCCAGCACATGTACGCCCTCGCAGCCAGCTCCCTACCTGCCTGTGTCTGAGGCTGCTCCCTGCCCCGCTGCCCCCCAGGACGCACCTCCCCCTGCATCCCCCCAAGAAGCGCCACCCCTCGCTGTGTCTCAGGATGCGCCCTGCCCAGGCGTGCCATCCACACCCAAGAGACCCGGGACCACGGCCGCCCCCCTTCCGTCTGCTACAAGTGCGCTGCAGCCCATGTTGCTGGCTGCAGGGTCCGTCGGCGCACTGCCCTTGAAATCTCCCCCACACACAGCCCAAGGCGCACCACGACCCTGCCCATCCCCGCACCCAACTGCCATCAGCGCGCCGCCCCAGCGCGCGTCCGCGCCCGCCCCAGCGCTCAACACAGGCGCTGTGCAAGGCAGTAGCAGCAGCAGCAGTAGCGGTGGCAGCGGCAGCCCTCCCGACCTCGCCGCCTGTGGCCCTTGGGGCGCAGACGGCATGCGCAGTGGCGGCAGCTCCCCGCAGTTCAGCACCCCGCCCACATCCGACCGCCATGGCGGGCTGCTGGGCGAGGAGGGCGTGCTGCCCACGGCCCCCTGCCCCGCCGCGGTCGCGCGGCCCCACAAGCGCAGTAGGCTGAGCATGGTGGCTGCAGAGGCAACACCCACAGGCTCGTCCTTGGCCCTGGAGTTGCACGCAGATGCAACTGCAGCGGGGCATGCGCAAGGGGGGCACGGGGCGACTGAAACAGGGGTGGCAGCAGCAGCAGCAGCAGCAGCAGCAGCAGCAGCAGCGCCTGCTGTGGCAGCGGCTGCGGGGCTGAAAGGCGCGCAGGTGGCAGCCGCCATCGAGCAGCAGTCCCCTTGCCTCTGCACACCCCCTGCTCCACAAGCCCCAGCCTTAGCAGCGGCGGGCACCCCAGGAGCAGCGGCTGACCCGGTCAAAGCAGCAGCAGCAGCAGCAGCAGCAGCACCGGCAGGGGCGGCAGCTGCGCGGATGCCGCCACCACTGGTGCCCCGCGCGCAGCACAGCCTGGCCCCTAGCGAGCGGCACGCGCTGCTGCAGCGGCCCCCGGCCCTGCAAGCAGCTAGCACTCCCAGGCAGCCCGCAGGTGCCGGGAGCAGCAAACCAGACACGCTGGCGGCGCATGGCCAGGCCGCAGCATGCGGTGGTGCGCACGACGCACGACGTGGCGCTGCAGATGTACGCAACAGCTGCACGCCATGGCCAGAGGCCACCCAGCAGCAGCAGCAGCAGTACCACAACCACCACCATTACCATACCTCCCGCCGTGCTGCTGTGCTCCTAGCGTCTGCCCTGAGGGGACAGGCTAAGGGTACGGCCGCCCCGGCTGCAGGCCCGCACGCAGCTCATGCTGCGCAGCTCATGCAAGGGCCCTCCCAGGCAGCCAGTTCTGCAAATGGAGCGGCGGCAGCAGCAGCAGCGCCCGCGGCTAAGGCAGCACCCACGGCACCAGCAGCGCCCGCAACAGCACAACAAGCAGGTGCCGCAGTGGCCCTGCCTGCGCTGGGTGCGCCAGCATCTGCGCTTGCTGCAGAGATGCGGGCTGGAGCAGCAGCGGGTGCATCCTCTGAGAAGGCGACAGGCGTGGTGGACATGGCCGCAGGAAGCGCCCCAATGCGGCGGCCTGGACAGCCCGCTCCCACCCCTGCTGCTGCTGCTGCTGCTGCTGCTGCTGCTCACCCTCTCGCCTCTGCTGAAGCTCCAGCTAAAGCATTGCGGACAGCAGCAGCATCAGGAGAGGAAGCAGAAGTAGCAGCTGCAGCAGCAGCAAACGCCAGCCCATCAATCCACCTGGCTCATTCCTATGCTGCCGCCCATGGCTTGGCACAGCCCAAGCAGCAACCGCAACAGCAGCAGCAGCAGCAGCAGCAGCAGCAGCAGCAGCAGCAGCAGCGAGAAAAGCAGGATGAGCAGGAACAACAGGATGAGCAGCAGAAGCAGCAAAGGCAGCTGCAAAAAGTGTGGCAGCAAGAGCAAGAGCAGCAACAGCGGCGGCAGCAGCAGCAGCAGCAGCAGCAGCAGCAGCAGCAGCAGCAGCAGCACCAGCAGCATGAACAGCGGCAGCGGCACGTGTCAACTGTGCAGCTTCCAGTGCCACAACTCCCTGCGGCACAGCATGATGGTGCTGGCTGTGGCAGCAGCAACAGCAGCTGCAGCAACAAGGGCAAGCGAAAGCACTGCTTCCCTGGGCCTGGTCCTGCAGGTCAGGAGCAGCTAGAAGGCAGCTCGGAGGAAGTGTGCAGCAGCGAAAGCAACAGCGGCAGCAGCAGTAGCAGCAGCAGGAAAAGGCACAAGTGTGCGACTGCCGCTGAGCAGCAGCAGCAGCAGCAGCAGCAGAGCTCAGGGAAGCCGCATGAAGCCAAGGTGAGGAAGAATTGGATAAAGAAGAAAGAGGACCGTTCCAGCCAGCCATGTCCAGTCCTGGGGCAGCAGCTGCAGCAGCAGCCGCAGCATCAACCAAAGGATATGCCAGGGGCTGCACCAGCAGCCCAAGAATGCAAGCGCAAGCACTGCGATGCGAGTGATGCAGCTAGAAAGCGCCTCGCTGCTGGGGGTGGCAGTGGTGGTGACGATGTACAGGGTGCGGGTGTGGGGGGTGGGTGCACGCGCACAGCATGCGCTCCCGCAGTCGCAGACAGCACCGCTGATGCTGATGTGGAGCCCTGTGGTGCAGCAACTGCCAGCGGGTCTGCTGCCAGAGATGTTGCAGCAGGTGGGAGCAAGGCATCCGGGGCCAAGGGGGGCAGCGTGCTGAAGCAGCAGACCCTGCCATTCCCCACGCTCAGCAAGCAGGGAGGCCCACGCACCCACAGCAAGTGCCAGCAGCAGCAGCAGCAGCAGCAGCAGCAGCCGCACAAGGAGGAAAGCGGCATGCGGGTGGGCACGCAGGCACAGAAGGGGGGCGCGCATGCGGGGGCGCCAAGTGCAGCAGGGCAAGAAGGAGCACCCGGGGCAGGGCTGCCAGCGCATCCTGACACGCGCCCACCCAGTCAAGCAACCGCCGCCAGCCAGTGGGCCACGTCAGCTGGCCAGCGTGCCTTGGCGCCAGGCGCAGCGCGCGACTCATACACCTCCGCCGCGTCTGAAGCCCATGCTGAGGGCCCCCCCGCAGAAACGGGCCGCCCCACTGTCGTCGATCCCGCGGAGCTTGGACCAGCCTCTGCTCCCGCCATATGTGCCGCCATCAGCCTGCCCGCTGGTGGGAGCGGCAGTAGCACGCGCCCCTCCGCAGCCCCAGCCCCTGATGCCCCCCCAGCGGCGGCACCGCGCTTGCCGCGCAGCCCGCCGCCCCCGCTGGGCAGCGACCGCCCCGCCAAAATCGGCACCACAAGCCCACCATCGCCCCGCCGCCAGCCCCCAGCCAGCCCCCTGCACTCAGCACCCCCTGCGCTGCTGTGCCTGAGCCCCCAGCCTGCAGAGCAGGCTCACCCCTCTGCCCCCAGCCATGGCCACCTCTTGGCAGAGCCATGCAGACGGGGTGGCGGCGGGGGCGGCGGCAGCAGTGTTAACGGCAGCGGCAGGCCAGGCACGGCGAGTCCCGAACTGGTTGGGCGCGCGCATGCAAGCGGCTGGCCGGGCAAGCCTGTGCTGGGCAAGCGAGGTGAGGTGTTGCCAAAGCAGGCTGTGGGCCTCCATCAGGCAGGGCAAGCACGCATGTGGGTGCACGCAGGTGCCACAGCCCGCTTGTTGCTGCCCAGCAGCCTTTCTTGAGCAGGAATGTGTTGCATGGAGACCCCAGCAAAAGTGTGCATGTCAGTGCATGCGCGCTTCCCCGGATCGTGACTGCACCCTGCCAAGCCGCGCCACCATGCAACCATGCGCCGCCAACTCGCACCACGCGCACTGCCGCACCAATGGGCCTCCCCTTGTCCTTACTCCCCAGCCCACATGCACATTCCCCGATTACCCTCGCCGTCATTCAGGGCGCCTCAGTCCCAACCGCCTCAAACTCTTTTGTCTCGATTCTCCCTTGCCATCCATCAGGGCGCCTCAGTCTCAACTGCCTCTATTGCCTCAACCGTCTCTATTGTCCCGGTTCTGCATCGCCATCCGTTAGGCGCCTCAGTCTCAAATGCTTGCCCCCTCCCGCCCTTCTCTCTTGCAGGAGAGCCTGAGCCACCGCAATGCTTCAGCGGCCGCTCCAGCTTCCAGCGGCGCAGGGCGATGCTCATGCTGGCCGCCACCCAAACCGGCAACCCCGCGATTGCCGCGGCCCCCCGTCTCCCCCAATCCCCACCCTTGGGTGCGGAGCCTGCCAGCCAGCAGGGGGGCACCACCTCACCACTCGAGCGAAACTCCCCACCTGTTGCAGGCAGCCATGGCAGCGGCGTGGGGAGCGTCCGCACGGCCATCACGTCACCGCCTGGCAGAGCTTTTGGCCCCGCGGACTTGGGCGGCGGCGGTGGCGCCGCCGCCGTGTCCCCGCAGGACGCGTGCGAGGGCTCCCCCGGCACGCTCGCCGCCTGCAGGCTCCACTCCGCCCCTGTGCCTGCCACGGTAGGCGCGTGCGCTGGTGCCACAAGCTCCGCGGAAACGGCCAAAGCAGCAGCAGCAGCAGCAGCAGCAGCAGCAGCAGCAGCAGCAGCGGGGGGCGTGGCGCAAGGGCATGCGCCTGATGGTGTGCGGCAGGCGCAGCACGCCAGCTCCCCGCCCGCTGGGCAGGGCAGCAGCCCTGCTGGCCTGCCGGGCTTGCGCGGCCCACACCCACGCCCGCCGCCGCCGCAACGCAGCCCCTGTCTCACGAGGCCCTCCCCCTCACAGAACCCGGCCGCCCGCTTCGCATACCGAGGTGGGTGTGCGGTGCCCAGCGCAGGCCCTGACTGCTGCGATTGCAGTGCGTTAGATCACAGGCATGCGTGGGTGTGCAGCAGGTCCCGCTGGCTCCCCATAACAGGCACACCAGGCGCGGCTGTGTAATCATATGGCTGGTGCCCATCGACAGGCACGCACCAGCCAGGCACGCACCAGCCAAGCAGCTCCAGCCAGGCAGGCCACACCCCTGAGCAGGCGCCTCACTCGCACAATTCACAAAAGTGGGCAAGCCTGCCAGCCACGCGGCCTCGCGCTCTCTAATGCACTCGATTGCCTTTAAGCATGACCGCACATGCGCGCACACACGCACATATACATTCACGTACATTCACACACGCGACCCCTGATCCTCTTGGCAGCATCTTGCCCAGCTGTGACTGGGCGCAAGGCCTGGGCATCAAACGGGATGGCTCTGGCTTCCCTACTCCACAAACATGCTTGGGCATAGCGCAAGAAAATCTGCAAGTATCTCCCGTCTTTTTCACGAGTGCAAGCGGCCTCACACTCTCAAATGCACTCGAGTACCTTAAAGTATGACGGCACACGCGCGCGCACACACACACACGCGCGTATGTACATTCACGTTCTATCACACGCAACAGCATGCATATGTACACACACATGCACACACGCACACACGTGTGCATGGCCCACTGGCCAGCATGCATGGCCAACAAAGTGCGCACATTGTTTGGATGGATATCACATGTACAGTCACATACATTCACACGCAACAACAAGCACACATACACACACATTAAAACATGCGCGCATGACCCACTGGCCAGCATGCTTGGCCAATGAAAAACACACAGCGTTTGGATGGACGTGTGCGCAGAACGCATGGCCATGCTTTTGCCTGCTGCCAGCACCGCTACACTTGCATGCCTGCGATGCCTGGGCTCACCTTCCAGCCATTGCTTGCTTTTGTGCTCCTGCGATGCAGCCACCCGCGCATGCGCGCAGCCTCGCTGCAGCTGCCCTCATGCACGCGCTGCCTTGCTGCAACTGTCCGCACACGCTCGCCGCCTCGCTGCAGCTGCCCTCACACACCCCTGCCTTGCCGGATTTGTCTGCACGCGTGCACTGCTTTGCTGCAGGCCCAGGCCTCACCCATCGCCAGCCCCTGCCCGCCGCCAGCAGCCGCTTCCTGTCCTCCCCCAGCTACCCTGTGGGCTTCCGGCCCACCGCACGCTTCCAGACCCCCGCCGGCAGCCGCTTTGGAAATGGCAGCCTCAGGGCGCGTTTGGGTGGCGTGCTCGTGGGGCCAGATGAGGATGGCGACCCCAAGGCGGAGGGGCAGCTGCGCGTGGAGGACGAGGGCGCGGTGTTGCATGTGTTACGGCCGCTGTTCAAGCCGTCGCCAAAGGTGTGGGTGTGTGTGTGTGTGGGTGGGTGGGTGGGTGGGTGCGTGCCGATGCGTGTGTGTGCGCACGCATGCGCACCCTTGTGGATGCCAATTTTACGAGCGTGTGCACGCACCTGTGTGGACATGCGTGCATGTGATGATGAGTGAGTGGCGTGCTGAGCCGGTGGGGTGTATTTTCCAGGTGGAGGGCAGTGCAAGTTTGGATGACGACGAGCACCTGTGCTTGCACGAGCACCAGTGCTTGCACGCGCTCCAGTGCTTGCACGCGCGTCGAGAATGTGATTGTACCCTATGTCATAAGTGCAGGCACAGGCCCATCCGCTATGTGCAATACCTCACGCGTTGCAGGCGCAAGCATGGGGGGTCCTCAGGCGCAAGCATGGGGGGTGCTTAGCCAAAGCCCAAAGCCTCACCCACAGGGCTCCTGGGGCTCCTCAGTCCGGTCCAGACACACAGGCCACTTACTTGCTTGCTCATTCATTCGCGCAACCCCAAATTGCACGCTTATTCCCCCACTCACAAACTGCAAAACGTGCGCGTACACATGCATACACACACGACACACACACACACACACACACACACGCTCAGGGGTCCCGGGGCTCCTCGGTCAAGGCAATGGCGCTGAACAGAACACTTGACATCGAGGTGCGGCGAGGAGAGGGGAGGGGGAGCACTCTGTGCATCCGTGTCGGCATGCTGAGGTTAAGCAGTGGGCTGACTAAGGTGCCTCAAACAGGTGCATGCATTGAGACCAAGGATGAAATCAGTTTTACAACGCTTGGACGAGTACACCCACTCTGAGTACTGGATCTATGCTCTGGAGCTTGCGACAGATTTCTTCGTCTGCAACCATGTCACTTTTTGACACACAGTGTCCATGCTGGATGTGTAGCAATTCCCAATCAAAGGTGTGCGTGGCAAGCACACAGACGCGCCTCCACGCCCACTTGCCCCCACGCACTCGGGCCAGCTTCCACTTGCTGCTCCGTTGTTCAAGCGCGCTCACACACGCTGTCGCGAACCCTGCACAAGCGAGCGCATGCAAAATGGAAGGGCGCCCCACCTTTGCCCCCTGCAGGCGCGGGAGGCATACCTGAACGCTTGCTTGGCCGAGGCATGGCTTGTGGCACATGAGCCGTGGGCGCGCATGGACATGGCCGGCCTGGCGATCAGTGAGCTCAGCAGCCTGGGCACCTACGTCGTAAAGTGGGTCCTGGCGAGGTTGTGCGCAGCCACGGCGTGGCGCAGCAGCCGCGTGCCTTGGTGCTCGCAAGCGCGCGTGCAGCCTGCCTGTGCCCACGTGCGTGTTGCCTGCATGCCCATGCAGTATCAAGGGCAAAGAGAGGCTGTGGCTGTAGCTCACAGCCCCTGCAGCCTCCCAACCTCTCCCACCCCCTCGCTGCGGGCGTGCCTCGCATCAGCACATCACTTGCCCTGTAGCAAGCATGGCCTGCACTTGCACGCATGAAGGCTGCATGCAGGCGCGGTGTGCTGCTGACGTGCATGCACGGTGTAGCGCGCCTTGTATTAGCACGTCACCTGCCCCGTAGCATGCATGGTCTGCACTTGCACGCATGAAGGCTGCACGCAGGCTGCAGAAGTGCATTCATTCATGATGTGGCGCACCTCGTGTACTCAGCACACATCACGAGCGCGGTGCGCGGGTGATATGCAGGCGTGACGTGCTGCTGAGGAGCGTGGCCGCCCAGCTTGGGGACCACACCTGCGCGGCCCTCGTGAGGCGCTTTGATGCAGAGTGGGCGCACCTCAAGAGGTGAGTTTTGCATCCGTGCCGGGTGGATGCAGCATGCTGATCGTGCAGCGGAGGGTGTGCGGAGCGCGGTCCGGCGGGCAGAGGCAGAGGTGCAAGGAAACATTATTGTACCCTCGTATTCCAGGCAGCATTTGAATGCCTTTTGGTGCAGCAAGCCAAAGTTGCCGCGCACGTGGAAGGCTGCATGATGAGGTGTGTGATGAAATTGCTGGGGCGTGCGCGCGCGGAATCCGGCATGCTTCAGGCTGCGCTGGACGAAGTGCAGGAGAATGGTAGCGCTGCTTCACTGGCTTGTGGATGCAGCTAAGGAGGCTTAAATTGCGCTCATCAGAACTTGAATGGCGTCTTTGCACTTTGGATTGCAGTGGTGCAAGGCGCAAGCGCAGTCGCAAGTGCACATGAAAGCACGCACGCACGCACGCACGCGCGGTTAAACACGCATGCACATGCATGCACATGCTCCACGCACACGTATGCATTGGGACACGCACATGCACATATTTGCAACGCTCATCCCTGCAAGCCACGCTCCCCCCTGCCCTCTGCGCAGCGTGCGCCAGTCTGCTTGCGCGCGGAGCGTACGCAGTGCTGTGCAAGCGGCCCCTGCCGCCTTGGCCCCATGCCCTGGCCCTGCGCCTGGCAGCGCTGCGAGCCCAGCTGTGGCTCCCGCGCATGGTCAAGCACGCAGCTGCCCTCCCCCTCCAACGACCCCAGACCTTGCCCCAGAAACAGCGGCAGTAGCGCCAGGGGCAGAGGCAGGCACTACATGTCGGAACGCTGCACCTGAAGAAGCACCAGGGGCAGAGGCAGGCACTACATGTCGGAACGCTGCACCTGAAGAAGCGCCAGGGGCAGAGGCAGGCACTACATGTCGGAACGCTGCACCTGAAGAAGCGCCAGGGGCAGAGGCAGGCACTACATGTCGGAACGCTGCACCTGAAGAAGCCTCTGAAGCACTTGCCCCAACCTCGGCAGCAGCCCCAGCAGCAACCCCAGCAGCAGCAGCAACCGCGGCGGCAGCACCGGGTTTGCTGGAGCCCTCTGCCGCCCGCGCCTGCGACCCCAGCAAGGCGGGTGCGCACGCGCAGCAGTGCAGGGACGCATGGCCCGTGTGCAGCCTGGCCTGGGAGGGCGAGGTCGTGGCGGAGATCAGGCTGGTGCCTGGGGGGGGCTGCGCACTGGAACCAGAGGAGGTGGCAAGCGGGAAGCGCGCACGCGTCGTGCATGATGCAGGGGGCGGGGGCGGCAGCGCGGCAGGTGGCACAGGCCTAAGCACAGCAGCAATAGGCACCCATCCCTGCAGTGAGGAGGGCGAGCAGCGCTGCGCCCTAGCTGCTGGCACCGACCAGGGCAGTGTTGCGTGTGCAATTGGCTCCAAGGGGTGCGGAGATGCAGCACTGAGGCCCTCAGGTGCGCAACTGCTTGCTGATGCGCTTGGGCCCAAGGGCACGCCAAGGCCTTGGGAGCAGCGCCCCTGCTGCCTTGAGCTCCCTCGCCCAGTCAGCATTCTCAAGCATGCCCCTCGTGCTCGTCGCCCCCGTGCTGTGCTGTTTGCCCCGCAGCTAGTCATGGGGCCGCAGCCTGGCTATGCACGCCAGGGTTGATTGCGTGCTCACGGTGTTCATCAGGGTAGCTCTTGTGTGTAGTATTACAAGCGTGCAGATGTGTGTGTCTCTTGCGTGGCAAATTGAGCTTAGGGGCCACATGCAGGTGGAAGGTTATGTCTTCCTGGCTCCCCATTGAGAAATTTTGGTGCAGTGTTGAAAGATACATACCCATGAAAAGACAGAGCCCTTATCGGATGTACATTTTAGTTGCATACATTGATGTCTGCTCTGTTTTTCTAAAAGCCGCAGCGTTTGGTCATGAAGCAAGGCACTGCCATGCTGTCTGTATCTCAGGCTGGCAAACTTTGCTTTGAAGCAGGATGTTGCTTGTAGGGCTAGTACGCAGGAAGTGAAGATGGCAGTTTTGTGAAATTGTTTTGGCAGATTTTGATAGGACCAACACAGTCTGCTGAAGGTGTTGTGCAGGGGTGCTCTTTTGTTTAGATATGATGACAACATGTTGAATAGGCTTAGGCAAACCTATTTGAATGGCGCTGAACTCTGCCTGATCCATTGGGCCTGTGTTGCAAAGAGGAAGCGAGGTTTTAGGCAGATGTCTTGCTTTTGCTGAGTATCCGATGAACGAGTCGTTCATTGTTTCTTGACTATGCTTATAAGTACAATTGTGTTAGTGCGTGCCGTGCTCCGCCACTTGAAACCTTTGCAAGGACAACCTGCATACAATTCATGGTATGGCTACTTGTCCTGACTAGGGGGTGTCCATATGCACATAAGCTATGCACATGAGTGCACATGCAAAAAAAAGCTAAATTCCTATGCTTTGCTGCTCTTGAGTATGTGTAAATTCAGATTCAATGTGGTTGGACAGCTTCTGTCCGATTGGGTCTTAAGCATTTCAAATTGGAATTTCCAGCCCAATGCATTTCAAGGCACACTTCCGAATGAGGGATTACTTCATGTGTCACTTCATGTGAAATTTTGCAAATTTTGAGTGAAATGTTTTTTTGCGAAGGTGTTGAGAAAGAAACATATTGCATAGCGAAACCTGACCAAATATAGAGTAACTTTTTAGGTACTCTACGCCTCTCCCTATGGATCCCTACCACATCATGCTGAACTCGCCAGGTGTGACCCATCCAAACACATAAACAAATCCCTGCACATCTTGAGAGTTGCTGTGATCTTTGAAGATCACCTTATTGAAGTGAAGCCTTAAGCACAGTCTTTGACAGCTGAGTCAGCTTGGTTTGGATCTGAACAGTGACGCTAACTTTTGCACAAACTCTTGTTTAAAGACAATCTCGAGCACTATCTTAGGGCTGCTCTTAAGGCTACTCTTGTGCGGAGGGTACGGTACCGTTGTAATAGAGTGGCAGCAGATGTTACCTTATTTTCAGACAATTGCACAAGTCCAGGGCAAATTATGTTTGTGCCAATGAGGCCAGAGGAACAGAGTAACAGAGGAGAGAAGAGTCAAGACACTCTCCTCCTCGCAGCCTGCGGTGGGCTTGCAGCCAAATGGGCCCACAGATCCCAGAAAATCGAGAAATTTTTTAACATGTTTGCAAAACATGATGCGCGCACTGACCATGGGGCACGGGTTCTTGCCGAATGGACGGGCAAGCCTTGATTCTTCATTATCATTTAAGAGTTCATGCAGTTCAAGTTGCAGTCCGCCAGTCAGTGCATCTACGTAAACAAACAGCCCCTGTCTCGCTTCTTGAGAAGTGACTGCCCCGCCCATCATCCGCGTAGAAGACACTGCCTGAGGACTTCTGCAATGTGAGAATTTTTTGTGTGGCTCTTTTTTGTGCGCCCATCGACTCGGACATCACCACGCAAGCTTATTCACACCAGAGGCTGAGATGACAACCCCTGCAGGGCCGCCCCAGAGACTGCCGGCAAGCCAATCCAGTGCAAAGCTGCCGTGGCCTGGGGCCCTAAGCAGCCCCTGGATGTGACCACAGTCACGGTTGCGCCCCCTGGCCCTGGGGAAGTGCGTGTTCGCATTGCAGGTGATGACGCCTAGTTCACATGTCTCTTGAGTGCACTGCACATGTCTCTGAGCGCGCTGCACTCAGAGACGAGCTTGTGAGCCAATAGGCCAGCAGTTGGATTTGGGCAGCAAGCAGTTTTGTTCATCCCCATCCATTGGTGTCGCGGTGCTCGTGCTTGCAGCCACTGCGCTCTGCCACACTGATGCTTACACGCTGGATGGCATGGATCCAGAAGGTGAGCCAACTTGCTGTAATCATGTACAGGCATATGATCAAACATGTAATATAAACTCTAGGTGAGCCCGCCCCTGGAGCGAGTTCTTCCCTCAACATGGCATATGAACGGCTGTAGAGCAAGAGCACTCTCACACCATGTGACCATGAATGACTTTTCCTTTTCTTCAACATGTAGCTAGAGTTGTCAACGTTTTGCTTAAGCTTTTTTCATTTTTTAGGTCGCAGGCAAGTTTGTTGATGCCTACCCTGTGCATGTGCTTGCTATTGCACCTCATGCCATTTGGGCTAGCACTGATGCATGGCGACTTGCTGCCAATGTCTTATTAATGCTATGTATGCTCTCTACCGCGTGCAGGTTTCTTTCCTTGCATTTTGGGGTGAGTAGTGTGCGAGTCATCTGCGGTCAGTGCATGCATGCTGACATCCACATACAGAGTCACGCACACTGAGCAGTGTTGATGATAATCAACCAGCACGATTGCCAGACCAGTGTTGCAAGCCTGATGCTTCTTCTTTGGGGCTTACCAGCCCTTGCCATGATTGACAGGGTGTGTGCCAACAATCCTCCCCCTTCAACCAAGGTGTGCATGCCATGATTTCGCCACAGGCATGAAGCCGCTGGTGTGGTGGAGAGCGTTGGAGAGGGCGTCACCACGCTGCAGCCAGGTGAGCGCCTAATTAGCGCTACTTAAGCTGTACTAGGCTGTTAGGGCGCGAAGGAATGCCCAAGGTGTCACACGCATGCTAGCACACACACCCACATGTACACCTAAAATTCATTCTCTCTTGCTAATCTCAAAATACATATTAATCCACTTGTCATGCATTTAAACCCAAAAAATCTGGCCTTGGGGTGTTTCCCTTTCCTGATTCCTAGGTACTGGCAATCAACACATATGCACGGCCTACACACAGGCTTTCCTGATGCACATGGGTGCACACCTTCTCTAAATTCTTGGTATTCTCTGCAGCTAACTGTCCTATATTTAATGTAGCCAGTCGGCTATGTTTGACTGATCCATGCAGGAGACCATGTGATACCTTGCTACCAGGCCTACTGTGGGCAGTGCAAGTTCTGCAAGCACCCTGACTCAAACCTGTGCGTGTCAGTGCGCGCTTTTACTGGTGAGCATCATCTGCTGGAGGATTGGGGAGGTACTGCCGCTGATATGTGGGAGCAATCAACCCAGAGGTTGAGTTCCACTGTCACGTGCTTTTAGGTGCACCTGGATGGTTGACTTGAATGGTTGACCAGCAGCAGCACTGCTTTACTTGATTTAAACCCTGCTTGTTCGTTGTTATGGTCACAGGATGCTGGCCCTGGGTGCACAGTGCAGGCTGGCTGCGTCAAATCTTGAATTGTGTGTACACTAGCTGCATGAGCTTGGATGTGTGTGCATGACAAAGTGGCAGGCACACGATCTGAACCCCACGCGTTTCATGCTTATGCTCGAACACAAGCGTTTGCAACTGTGCACTTTATGCAGGCAAGGGCGTGATGAGGAGCGACGGAAAGCCACGATTTACCTCTCTAGATGGGAAGGTGGGGTTCAGCCTGCTTTGGTGCTGTCAGTGCTGATGGTCACCAGAACTCACTCAATGTCTTGACTTGGAATGATCTGTTTTCTCTGGCAGTCTGGGGGCCAGCTCTGACATCTGCAGCAGCACAAAGTGCGAAGTCATGTTTCAATTGCACAGCAAGCGCTCAAGAATGCCACCCATCTACGCGCTGCTGGGAAGGGGTGCACTCGCAGAAGGAAAACCATGGTACAAAGCTTATCTCCAAGCTTCTCAAGCCTTGGATGCTTGAATCCTGATTAAGGGGAGTGTAACTAGACAGCTCCAACTCATTACTGAGCTGCGCATTCACCTTCTGCCTATCCTGCCTTTGTTGCCTCTCTGCCTGCAGCCCATCTACCACTTCATGGGCACCTCCACTTTCTCTGAGTACACCGTGATTCATGCCGAGAGCGCAGCCAAAATTGACAAGGGCGCGCCTCTGGACAAGGTGAGCATAAGCAAGGCATGCTTGGCCTCACCCAACTGCTCAAATGGACAGGTGTCAGCCAGCAAGCCTGTGTACAAATTAACACAGCCGCTACACTAACCCCCTGGTTCAATCCAAGGGCGCTTGTTTTTCAGACCGCCAGCTACAAACCAGGTGCCACAACTGCGGTCTTCACAGCCTATCTGACCTGTTCGGATTCCTTGTGCATGCAGGTGTCTCTCTTGGGCTGTGGTGTGTCTACTGGATGGGGTGCTGTGGACAACACAGCAAAGGTTAGTCTGTCCTAAAGGCATTGCTCGTGACAGAAGTCCTTGTTGCATCCATTGAGCTGCACCACCAGCTCAGCTCAGACTTGCCGGAGCATGTGGTCCATCCTCATGAATGCTACAGACTTGGCAGGCCAATGTGTGCATGCGTGCCTGTGCAGGTGAAGCCTGGTTCTACAGTGGCTGTGTTTGGTCTGGGTGCTGTGGGCCTGGCTGTGATTGAGAGGGCTAAGAAGGTGGGTTGCAGGCACATGGGTGCAGAGTTGTGGGTATGCAGTACCTGCCAGTGAAGAGGGCTTTGGAGGTGGGGATGTACATGTTTTTTACTTTTGCTACCATGTTGTCGTGCCGAGAGAGCTGTAAGGTTGATGTGCATGTGTGCTGCTCTGCCCTGACGACGCCCAGCATTGTCATCTGTGTCTTTTACAGGCTGGAGCCTCTCGAATCTTCGCTGTTGACATCAACCCGGATAAGTTTCCAATTGCCATGGAATGGGGTGCTACCGAATGCCTAAACCCAAAGGTGAGGTGCCAAGTCTGTTACGTGTGGTAGCAGAATGGAGAGTCATCTTCTTGAACTAGGCTGTTTCAAGTAACCCTGCCTCTGCAATGAACTGTTGCTGTCAGCTACGGCAAGGAGTGATCCCCGAAAAGGGTCACCCCTCTCCCCCTCCTCAGCAGCTACGAACATGCTGCAATACCTTGCCTTCCTAACCCCAACAGTAATGATTTCCAGATACTGAAAGAGCACTTGTCCATGATTGAAAAAAGGTGTCCGCCTGCCACATTCTGATGAGAAAAAGAATAATGGGTAGTGAACACTTTCACAACTTCCCTGCTGACCCGATGTCTCCTGCTTCTTAAATTCTTACAGATAAATAAAGTTCTCCGTGCATTTCTTGCCTTGTCAAGTTATCTTGGTTCATATCTATCGTTATCATGCCTGCTCATATCTATATCGCAACTGTTCTGAAGAGTGTGAATCAGCAATGTTGGTTTAAGAGCATCTAGATACTGTGGTGCAGCCATAAATATGATGCAGGGCATAATGTGACACAGGAAGGTTACCATTGAGCTTGTGAATGCGTCTGGGCTTCTTCCTGGAGCTCCTCCCAGCCTGCATTACAAGTTCAATTAAATTTCTGCGTTGTTAGGGTCATTCAATTTCGCTATATCTGGCCTGGGCTCCACACAGGCACATCCTTGACTGTGTTTCTGCTCCGTGTGTCTGCTCATGTTTTACTTGACCGTCAGGACTATGACAAGCCCATTCAGGCTGTGCTGGTCGAGAAGACAGAGTGGGGATGTGACTACACATTTGAGTGCATTGGCAATGTGCAGGTGGGGCTGTGCCAATTACTTGCCTGATTAATCAATAACCTTATATATCAATCACCACACAATCACCAAAGTAGTGGACAGGACAAAGAAAAGGACTGTCCTCGTATCGTCTGATGTTTTTTCTCGCTTTTTCTGCATATTGTCACTTCTCGTGCAGCGCTCTCACCACTTGGGGCAGCCTGAGCTCCTAACTTTCTGCTTTTCCCCCTCCCTTAGAAGTCCATCAGTTCAGTCGACGCTCAACCAGTGTATGAGGCTGATGGGTTTGTGGCTGGTCACTGCCTTCCCTACCACACATGTGCAGGTGATGCGCGCTGCACTTGAAGCAGCCCACAGGGGATGGGGCCAGTCCATCATCATTGGGGTTGCGGGGGCCGGCCAGGAGATCTCCACCAGGCCCTTTCAGCTTGTGACGGGCAGGCAGTGGAAGGGCACCGCCTTTGGTGGCTACAAGAGTGGTATCCAGGTGAATGCATGTGCCTGTACAGCTCTTTTACAGTCCCTCTCGCCAGGGATCTTGCCCTTCCTGACACCGGTCGACTCACACCGCGTTCATTGCAGGTGCCCGACCTTGTCAAGGAGTACATGCGAGGAGAAAATATGCTCGACAAATACATCACGTGAGTGTGGACCATGCAAGCACCGCCACCCACGTGATTTTTACTGCTCATTCTACACATGTGCCCATGATCTGGTGGCCTGGCCAAGCCGACCATGTGCACGTGATTTCGCACCTAGGGTTCACACAAACACCCGCCTTCCCTGCCTTTGCAGGCACAACATGGATTTCTCTGAGATCAACAAGGCGTTTGACCTGCTGCACTCTGGTGCCAGCTTGCGGACTGTGCTTACTTTCAAGCAGTGACGTTTTGCCAAAATGGCTTACAACGCAGCAGACAGGCCGTGCATGCCTCTGTACCAAAATCATTACTAACAATGCCATGCATGAAAATGCGGTGAAGGGTGCCGGAAAACTTGCTTGAATGTTTACTACATTGAAACAAAAGACTGTCCATGGATGGCTTGTAGGGCTCACGGTCTTATCTGCTGTGCGACAACACCGGATAGATTGTTCTGTAACATGGTGGTCTGCCATAACCCTTTTGAAATGTAGGAAGGTGAGCAGGCATGCAAGCTGGCATCCTCTAGTGGCTGACAAGTCAAATGTCAGGTTTTATCCCAAGCCTGGTGGTTACAAGTTTACAAGTTTACAAGCCTGGTGGTTAATTAACAAATTTGCAAGTTAGGGGTAACTGCCAAGCTGGCCGTTAGGCTAATTTTTTTGGCTGGTGACAACCAGCTAAAAAAATCCATGATGTCTGAGATCACATAGAAAAGTTTGAAGTGCTACAAGCTTACAAGTTTCAAACTTGTTGTTGATAGGTTAAGATTTGACCGTCAGCCAGGTAGTTGACTGTTCAGGTTGCTGGTGAACACCAGCCACACAGGAAACATCCATAAGCTCTGACATAAACCGATGAGAATCATTAGTTTGTCTGGAGAAAACTGAATACATCCTCAGAACAAGCTTGTGAGAAATAAAAAGCTCCAGTCTGATTGACTGTATGTGTGCCAGTGGTAAATCGTGAAACAAGTCTGCAAATTGAAGCCTCAAAGAGCACATATGCATGTAAGGACACAGGAAAAGATCGTGGTTTTTTATCTTGAATTGAAGCGACACTCATCACAGGTACCATCATAATATTCCCGGCTTCTTGTCTTGACACGCAGCGTATGGGAATGTAACCTGAAACATGCCTAAGTTTACAAGTTTACAAGTTTAAGTTTAACATGCCTAAGGCATCCAAGAACTCAGCACTCCAGCACTTCTTGTCGATGGTGCTCATCGCAATATCAGCCTTGAGAACTTTGGCAAGAGTGCCACTGTTGCTGCATAGCAGAGCATTATAAAATCTTGCAGCCGCTCAGAACCGATAGAATGTAAGGGGTCTTGGCCACACTCATGCAACACAGACCAATTGGGAGTGGTGCGCTTCACACCTAAGATACCTTTAAGCAAGCACATGTGAACTGTTTGCAGAGGGCAGTCCATTTCAGCTCCTTGCTTCATGTACCTAGTGCTCCACATTGACTTGCATACATGCTTGCTGGAAGAGCATATCCTTTAGCCGACCAAAGCATACTGTGTGGCCTATCTGTTAACCGTTGCTCCGATGCAAACTGCCTGATTCTACGACAACCAGCCACGAAAGACGTAAGCATATCCTCAGCTGCAGCAGCCATGTTGTGTGTCTTGGTGAAGATCATGCCCAGGTTTTCAAAAGAATCTTTGTTGGCAAGCTGCGACCCTCCTAGCGTGAACAGGTATTCTTGTGTGTCGAGAGTTAAAGTGCACCACCTCTGATTTAGATTTGTTCACAATCAGTCCCTTCCTTAGAGCGCAGGCGCTCAGCCTATCCAACATCATCTGCAGTTGATCTGGCTCATTTGCAGTTAAGCTCAGATCATCTGCATACAACATGTGTGTCACGCGAACATCAGCTACTCCTGTCACCGTCCCACGCACGCCCTGAGCTATGCAATAAACATCATTGATGTACAGAGAGAAAAGCAAAGAGGGCATCCGTGTTTGACACCACGAGTAGGCCACCAAGTGTAACCAAGTGTAGGCTTTTGGCATGTCCAGAGTGCAAAATCCATGCATCAAAGGACATCAAACTGTGGTACGGCCACAGCTGTTCACTTCGCCAGGGCGCTAGGGTACTGCATGATGCTGCTGCCACCCATCCATGCCCCTCAGTCGCCGCATGCCTTTTGCAGACTCAGACCATCACCAGGTTCGTGTTACATGGGGAAACGAAGAGGTGTTCTCGCCCAGCCACAGGAAAGGCTAAATCCAGGGACGCAAGGGGGATCTAAAAGAGAGCTAAACTAGGAAAACACCTCAAACATAACCCTCACCAACTAACTCAAGCACTCTGACTACGATTCATCGCTGACTACAATTCGTTGTGACAGGCTGCACCCTTGCTTGCTTAGTTCCATCCACCAGCACATACTTGTCTGCATCATACAGATTCTGAATGACCTTCAAGAGGCAGGTTGGCATGCAATTGCGTTGGAAATGCTCACAAAGGGCACACCTAGGAATGGAGTCATATGCCTGCTTGAAGTCAATGAATACTGCATGCAACCTAGGTGCGCCATGAGGTTTTCTTGTTTGCGCAGCATGCAGCAAATGTCTGAGGATGAACATGGGCTGGAGAGTGTTGTGGTACAAGGGTTTACAAAAAAAGCCTGTAACCCATGTAAAAAAAAAGCCTTCAGTTGTGAAGTGTTACGGCTACACTCATTAAAGGGGTCTTCAACTCATTTAAGGGGTTATAAAAAGTACGCCTTTAATGGACAGTGGAAGGACATGCCGCTCAGTTTGTTGTGCTACCGAATTGAAGACAGGGACAATCTGATTAGGTAAGGTATGCACAAGTTCAACTTGTGCCCCTAAAGTTTAGGGGCCTCCGCGGAAAAGCTTGGCGGGATAAGATCTGACTGATATTCTTGTAAACGGGAAGTGCAAGGAGAAAATGTGTCTGTCTGAGGGGAGCGCAAAAAACAGAAAGAATGCACCTCAGGAAAAAGAATATCATGTTGCTAATTCTTAAGCAAGGCTACCATCTTACGCTAAGCTTGAAAGGGCCCCGTCAGGGGGCCCATGCCCTGGGAGCATGCCAAAACCATTCCCATTTTGGACCTCAGGTAGCCCCCTCTGTCAAATTCCTAATAACACGTGCAGAATTGTATCATACATGTTTTCATACATAAAATATGTAAAGATGAAGTTACAAATAGCGAGGTGGCGGCAAAGTAGCCAGCAGAAATACAATTGCAGTATTCATCATCAGAAGGGATAGTTGTGGTGCCCCACAATTCGTATGTTACCCCACAATTTGAAAATCATATGTAAGTAGTGGTCGACGATGTTTCACGGAAGTCGTCCCCTTCTCCAACTGCTTCACAAATTCTATCTGTCGCAATGCATTTTTTGGAATATAATCTAGGGATATAATCGCATTGAAAATGTGATAGTTCGACGCTGGTCTGCTTTTGCATTTTAACCGTCGTCTGTCATGCTAGACGCCCACTGGGCAAGGGTAGCTCTTGTTTCTGTGCTACTACCTGGTGAGTTTATTATTGAAATACTTGTACGATCCAGGTGGATTCGGGCTGAGAGCTGTATTTGTGAGTTCGCATGATCCAATCCGCGTCTGATCCTTGTGTCTCACCACTCCTCACCCTTTGTGCACAGGATCAGCCGCTTGGGCAGCCACAGTGGGCGCCAAGCAGCGTCCTGGACTCAACAGGACCCTCTACATGATCCCTGCCCTTGCATGCATGGTCCTGTCCCCGTTCCTCTTTAATGTTTACGAGTGAGTGCTCATGAGCAAGCTGCTCGCGCACACATTTGCGTTGAAATAAGGCGCTATATGCTCAGTCAGTGCTCAGTTTGAGGTAGCTTTATCTTCAAAGACTTGATTGATCTCAATTGCTATTTTTGTTCCACGATAATATCCACACGCACCTGCACCTCCCCCAGGCCGCTCGCTCTGATCGGGACTGCGTATTTGTCAGAGCGCCTGCCCTTGACCAAGGTACACAGAGAGTTGTGCAGATATAGTCTGCAATACATGCTGAGTCACAAACACCACCTCACTCAAGCCACTTGAGCAGCATACTTATTCAAGGAGTAACAGTGTGCAATGAAGAACACTCCTTGCACAAAATTGCTTTTGCCTGTGATCCTCTGCAGCTCCTGGCTTTCTGCTTGGGACGGGGTGTGCTGGCAGGCCCCCAGAAGTATAGCCTGAGTCAGTTTGTCGCCCTTACCCTGTGCCCCTTGGCACTCATGCCAGACCATTCCCACGGGACAGGCGCAGGTAGGTTTTTGCTACATGTATCTCAAGACTTTGTTGTGATCAAGGGAGCTGGCCGTTCAAGCTCATGCTGTGCTCGTCCTGTGCCTTGCTTGACTTGGACACTTGGAATCAAAGCTTGAATTGCTCCTGCCTTAAGACATGTGGCCATGTAGGTGCCTAATGCTTACTTGTCATGATGCTTCTTCACATAAAAAACGCACAATTTTCATGTACATTCTACATCCCATCAGTGTTTGGTGGAGGATCTGCCCATGCAAGCAGCACAAGACAGCCAAGGGTGCAACAGGCATGTGTTTTGTACTCTCTCCCTCAAGCAGTTGGTGCGAGTAGTTCCGCCATCTTTTAACCAGACAAATTTTGGTGAAAGCATGTCACTGGAGCAAAGGCAATGTGGGCTGAAAAGAGCAGTTTCTGCGCGTCCAAGCGGCGATGGCGGCTTGTCAAACGGTGCACTCACAGGCAATCTTCAGATCCCCGCTGGCGCCCCCTCCCACGCCCCGCATGTGGAATCTGGTGCCAATTTTGTCCTCTGTGGTGTGTTGGTGGCAAGCGAGTTCGCGGGAGGGGGCGGGAAAAGGTGTGGGCTTGGTGTTCCCACGAGTGCTTGCACAGAGTATGTGTGCACCTACCTCTCCATCCGTCCGCCCCTTAGCGCAATGGCCTCTCACAGCACAGCGCACCCCACATTGTGTGCGACAGGCATCAACATCAGCAATGGTGTGCGGGGGAGGGGGCGGGGCAACATTGAGGGCGGTCAGGGCGGTCTAGGAGCTGTGCACGTATGCAAGCACGTGGACGTTTGGCAATGTGCCGTGCTTGCATCCCAGAGGGGTTGTGCGCCCTTTTCCCTCCTCCCTCCCCCATGCAGGTCTGCGGGCATTGATTCAAAATATGTGCTTCTCATCTCACTCAAATTGACTTCCATCAGACCTTTGTGCAGCCTGTCCTGCCTTAAAACAGGGGGAAAAAGGAGCCGCCAGCACCTCACCCCAGCTACGTACCAACGGGCCTTCACCACCTCAGCAATAAAGTTTATGATACTCGGCTTCTTCATAGCAAAGGCAGGTGCTAACAAACTTTTGGGAATGCTGAGTATCTTGTGCGGCCAAAATGCTGCAAGTGAGCTGCGCATCTGGGGGAGGGCTCTACACTGCCTCATGCTTTTCAGAGATGACAGGCAATTAAAAGCAACATGTTTACATCTCAGCAACGTAACAGCACAACAGCCCCCCACCCCCTGCCCTTCCACTACTTTCTCTGGTCGTTGTTTTTACGGGGGGAAATGCTTTCAATCAATGCCTCTCTGCAGCCAAGGGCACCTGTCTCCTTGATAAGCGGCGCATTCCAGCAGCTTTTTCTTGTTGCAGGTGTGGATAAAATTCATTACATGAACACTTTTTCTTTTAGTTGTTGCCTACCTATGAAGGAGCTGCATACCCCACTCTTTATTGAATCTTTTGCGCAGCCAATGGCCACTTTGTCTGCCACCCTGCACTAATCTTGATCGCCAGGAGTGTGCCCCCGGCATTGCTCTAAGCTTGTGACTTTTTAGCAGGAGCATCTAAGTACCTCCTGCATTTCTCACATCAGACTTAAGTTGGCATGATGGCTGCAATTCACTTAAATTCTTATGCCTTACTTTACCATGCCATGCAGGCATGTATTGTGCCATGTCTGGCTTGCTTGATCTCACACTCCTTAGTTGCCTGCATCTTGGCCTAGACCTGGCCATGCCCTTCAACCACCCCTACCTCGCCACCTCATTAGCAGGTGCGTGCATGACTCAGAAATCATTTTTGAAGTCAAGCTTTGTTTATACGGACGTAGCCTGAAATTCATTTATACATATTGTCATACAAAGCCAACATGCTGCCCTAAATAGCTATTCGTGGCAGCTGTCTTGCAGAACTATCTGTGCCATGGCTCTCGTCATACCCTTCAATAAACACAGCCTTACAAGTGGTGTAGCAAATTTTCTGGGAGAGCCTCTTACTTGCCAAACCCTGTCTGCAACCCCTGCTGTCAATATTCTCCTCATTAGAAGCTCGCCGCAGCTGTGCTGCATACTTCACTTTGTCCTGCAATTCGATTGGCCAGATTTCTGGGGCACAAGGTGGAATGTCCCACAGTCTCAGCTGCTGAAGGCACTGGTGTATGATCCAATCATGGACGGGCAGCTCGTCAAGCCAGCGCATGACAGCGTATGGCAAGGGAGGGAGCATGGGCGTGGCATGGCCAACCAGCAGCAGAAGTCGCAAGGACATGACTTGCCCTCTGACACAGTGCACCAGCTAAATAGGCCTCGCCATCCAGATAGGACGGAGGAAGCGTCAGCACACAAGGAGGGTGACTTTATTATGAGGGGTGCAGGTGCTGGGTTGCAAGGAAGGAAGGAAAGGAGTGCAGGACTGGCAGCAAAGAAGTTTGTCTCAAGCAGCTTGTGGGCATGCATGCTTCAGAAAAGGAGGGATGCAGCGCGTGTTGTTGCGCTTCTTGCCACTTTCATGTTCAGCGGCTTGGAGCACGTCCTGTTTTTGTGGTGAGTGGGTGTTCCTGGCAGCTGTACTGGGTCCAGAGGTAAATAAGGGTAGGACCTCCCATCAAGTGGATTGACTGCTAGGCTTCCTGGTCACCATAAGGAACAGCATGAAGAACAGCATAAACGGCATGAGATTATTCCAAAGGCATCTAGCTCTCTCTCTCTCTCTCTCTCTCTCTCTCTCTCTCTCTCTCTCTCTCTCCCTCTCTCTGTTGATTCATATCATCAAAAGATGTGTCAAAAGTTCAGAAACCAATCTTGTGAGCAATTGCCTGGGGATAAGCTTCTCATGCCTGTGTTGAGTCCTGACCATTTGTCGGCCTCATGATCCGACAATATGGCAGAGCATCCTTCCCGACATGCCAAGACCCTTCAAGTTGTGTGCCATGCTTCTTATTAACACTGTGGTACAGACAGTGACTACCTTACTGCCTCTGCATGCCTCATTTATGGACGCATGCCGCTTTGACCTTACACAGAGAGATCTTCGTGTGACTTGACGCATGTGTGCAGGTACGTCACACGCTCTTTTTACTGGTCTTGGATGGTGTTTTTTGCTGTCCACGGGCTGCTAGTTGCCATTGAGTTGCTGCTCAGCAGACGGTCCCACAGGCAGCCAGCAATCAGCAACGTCCCCCCTCAGATGCCCCACCAGAGCCCACCAAACTCAGCACTATATAGGCAGCAGCAGCAGCGGCAGCAGCGGCAGCAGCAGATGGAGCAGAATGAGAGCCAGTGGATGCAAGCAATGGCCATCATACGGAAGAAGCTCCCTTGTTATGCGCCAAGGAGTGTGCCTGGCACTGCTAGTGTGGTGCAACTGTTGGTCAGGGTGTGTCGTGTGTTGGTCACGTTGGCAGTGCTGCACGTCACTGGCAGCCTTTGGTTCTATGAGCCTCTGCAGGACTTGATAGAGCAAGTCCTGGCCTCATGCAGGCAATCCTATGCGTAGGTACTTTAACCAGCGCTTTGTCAGGCTGAGACAATCATCCGCAGCAAGCAAGGTATTTGTTGTGAATTTTGCTGTCATGATACTGCTTTGTCTGCTATCTGCCGTACAGAACTGATTAAGATTGTGCCACTAAGGAATTTCCTGATTTGCAGGAAGATGATGCTGTAAACCTTGACCTGATAGTGGTTGGACTGGTGCAAGCACCTGATCAATTCCCACCGTGCTGCCTTCAAGGCATGGGAAGTTCCCATGGTGAGCAACGGCAGTGAGCCACTTGCCAGGCCATTCACTCAAAGTTGAACGCAAATTGCGTCAAGAGGTAAAAGATTACTCATCCTGTGCTTCATAACATGGCGGTTTGTCGGAAGGCAATGCAGGGGCATTCCCGTTCATTCAGGAAGGCGTGGTTGGGGCATACATTTAACCACTGCACCATCTTTGCAGGGTATTTCCAAAGTCTCATTTGCAATTTCCTGTTTGTACTGTCAAAAGCAACACATTCATCATGATGCCTTGTCAAAAAGGAGAGCGTATCCAAGAGCCTCTTCATGATCTGAGATCATTTTGGCTGTAAAGAGAAGCCTTGCACGCTGCTCCCGTTGATCACCAAGGCCTCGATGGAAGGTTGCCTTAACTCATCCATGAATTGTACACAGTCCCTGCCAGGGAAAGAAGTGGACACGACCAAAATTTCCCTGCCGCAGGGCCCGGTGGCCTGGACTCAGCTGCCCAGTCACTAGCCTCAGCCTCCGCGCCTTGCAGCAAGCAAGGCTGCAACTGCTGACGCAGGCCGCTCTGCGGGCAGCCTTCCTGTTTGCGGCCCTCCTGTTCCCCCCACAACCTTGGCGCTCACAATCTTGCGAGACACGTACTCGTTAAAGTTGAGGCGCAGGTAGAACTGTGCAGGGGAGGAGGCACAACACACAACAGTGTCAGCACCGCAGCATCTCAGCAGGTAAGGGCACAGAGTCAGGGGGCTGCAGCAAGCAACGGCAGATTAAACAGGTGCTGGTGCATGAAGTGGCATTCAACAAACTTCTGGGCTAGCTTTGAGCTGGTTGCTCAGTTGACCCGGGGGAGGCCTGGGCGAGTGCACAACACACAGGTATAAAATGGATTGGGCCGGTGTTTACTTTCTCCCTTATCTAGCTATACTTCACTGGTCACGGTGACCAAGTTGGTCTCTGTCCAAGCACACCAGGTGATTGAAATTGCAATTTGAAAAACACTTTGACATGCATACGCTCTTCCAAGTTTGGGCCAAACTCAGAGCACTCAATAACGCACAGATGCCCCGGCGTCCTGGCTGCTGCCTTGCCTTTGATGACTTATCAGGCAGTTTTTACGGCCTGATCTGGGGGCTCTTTTCATATCCAACGGCGTCTGGCAGCTTGGAGTTGCCACTATGTCTATAAGAAAGTGCTGATTACCTGCATGAGCAGCCTGCCCCCCTTCATGTAAATGCGCTGAAGAAAGCTGTTGTTCACGCCCTACACACGATCTGCCGCCTGCGTGCCTCAAGCTTGTTCTTGTCATCATTGCAAGGTGGCACTCTTGCTGGCAGCTCGCATGGCTCCTGGACCCCACCTGTCTCAAATGGGGTGCTTTGTTCACGTCCTGGAGCCTGGTGGAGTGGAGGAAAGTGTAGAGCTCAGTCATGCGCTGGCTGAAGTTGGCGCGCGTGGTCGCGAGTCGCTGCTGCTCCGCAGGCGTGAGCAGACTGCATCGTGCCAGGGCAGGTGCAGGCCAGGACATTGAGCGAGCGAGGTACCGGCAGAGGTTCAGGGTTGGGTCAGTGGAAGCAGACGCATCTACCCAACTGCAGTCAAGGAGGTATGACTGTGGGGCACGAGCAGCACGGGGGCCATGCTGGCCACATGCAGCCATGCCTCCCCGCATAGACGCTGTGCATGCCGGCTGCACAACGCTGTGTGAGCGCGTGCCCATCCCTTCAGCACATACCTGGACATGGCCACCATGTGCGAGCTGCAGGCCGCTATGCAGGCCACCATGTGCGAGCTGCAGGCCGCTATGCAGGCCACCATGTGCGAGCTGCCGGCCGCTATGCAGGCCACCATGTGCGAGCTGCAGGCCGCTATGCAGGCCACCATGTGCGAGCTGCAGGCCTGCACTCCCGGCCCACTCAGCGCAAGCGTGGAGCTCGTATCCTTTGCGCGCTCAGAGCACACGCTCCTCTGAGCACAGCCTGAGTGTCTATGCTGGGCCCCAGCCTTGGATCAAGTTGGGTTTGCAATTATTCCTGCGTGCTGTGCCCCATGCTCAGAGCTCATGTGCCTGTAGGCGTGCCAGAGCTGCACCATCACACTCATACGCCTGCACAAGTGCATGCGCGCACCTTCCCTCAGCCAGGTCGGGCGCAGGATCCTCCTCAAGCTCGGCTGACAGGGCAGCAGCGTTTGCGTGTGAGGTTGCCGCATCCACAAGCTGGCACAGCTCTTGTACGTGCCTACAAGCGCATCCATGATAGAACACATCCGTGTTGTAAAGAGACGGCTCTGCGCAATGAGAAAGCACATTTGTGTTATGAAGAAGCGTGCTTGTGTTTTGGAAAGGAACACATGCATGCATTTTTGAAGGATGGCAGGAGGGGTTGGCAGGGTGTCAACATCACAGCAAGCACAGGGCAGCGGGACACCAAAGCCTAGTGTTGGGCAAAGAGTAAATGGTGCGCCCACCTTAAGCAAGTATGCGCCTTGCTGACACCCAAAGAATGGCATACCAGGTGTTTCCCTACTCAAGACACATCTATTCACTGTGCCTTCATGTTTGCGTGCTCGAAAAATGCAAGCAGCATGTCAATTAAGCACACTGGTCAGCCCATGTAACTAGCAAACGGCAACAGAGCATAGAGTGACGCGGTATGCTGTCTTATTGGGCTGCTAAACGATCGAGAATTATGGCAATGCTTTTTGTCCAAGCTACCTCACAATATGCTCACTCCCAGGAAATGAGGGCGGAAGTCTGCCTTGCTCAGACTCTACAACTGCATGTGCATACATCAGACCTGCTGCATCAAGCTTCCGACAAATCTTGCCCTGACCTGCTCTCTTCACGCAAAGCTTGCCCTGACCTGGATGCAACTCTTGCCCTGAGATAGCTCTCCTTGCATGCAAGCATGCAAGTAGCACGTCCTTGAACCCAACATACAGGACAACCTCAACCCCAAGCTTACAGGAAGAGTGCAGAGATGGTGCGGCAGATCGTGGTCGTATTGAGGAAAGTTTGCTGCATCAAGGCATGCAGGTAGTTGGCGTGCGCGCGCTCGACCTCCGAAAAATCCTGTGTGAGCACGTGTGGCAGAGAGGGGCCACTGTGTCATGCACCTCTGCCAAACGCTATGGAGTCACAGCATTCAGCCATATGCAAGCGTCTCCATGTCTGGGCAGGTGGCGTGTGTGCCTCTCTTCCATGTGCATGCGTTGCTAACCAACAGCTCACAATAAACGCAGAGCCGCGGCTCACAACCAACGCAGAGCCGCGACTCACTTTCGAAGCAAAGCAGGCCCAGGCAGCGCGGGTGCGATCGGGGTGCGATTGGGGTGCTTGGCCATCAGTCAATCAATCAATCGGCCAAGCAAGCAAGCAGCGCGTGTGCAGCATCCTGGCCAGGCTGGCATCACCTGTGCAGCAGCGATGCGCGCCTCCAGCTGTGAGTAGTTGGACTCAATGACATCGACCTGCGCACAAGAGGGCAAGGCAGAGTGTGTGATTGCATCCAAGTCGATTTCGTTTCTTTGGTCCCCACACCCCAATTGGCAAGAACAGTTGGCTGCAAGAGCGCTAAACCTCAACGCTGATCGGTGCTCAAAGAGCACTGGACACGATGATGGCATCCATCTGCAAGAGAGCAGGACGCTGCGGGGCGGGTGCGCCTGGCGGGCGGGACATGCGAATGGAACCAGTGGCTCTGCAACAACCTGGCAGCCCAGGGAGGGGGGGGGGGCATCCCGATAGTGAGGGCGCATAGGGGCGAGGGGCTTGATTGGGTAGCATCATGGCAGGCAGGCAACGGTGCAGCATGTCAGTACAGGATCAGCACAGTGGTTGATTCACCATCCGACAGGCCAGCACAGCATTGGTCCGCTGTTGAAAACGACACATCAGAGCGGCATGTCAGTGCAGCAGGCCTGTCCACATGAGTGCAGTGGCATCACATGGGTGCAACGGCGATTGATCCAAGATCAACAGGAGCAGTCTGATAGGGCCGGCGCAGCAGGTCTGCTGTTGAAAACGACACATTAAAGCCGCGCGCTAGTGCAGGGCCGACGCAGCGGTGATCCGCCATCAATGGGAGCAGAGCGCTAGGGCCAGCGCAGCGCGCGTGGCCGGCCGCATCAGGCCCTGGGCCTGCAGGCCGACGGACTTGCCTGGATGTAGATCTGGAGGTTGGAGATGAGGTGGGACATGTGGTGGCGCAGCTGCCTGAGGTCCTGCAGCGTCGCCTTGGCGCCACCGCCCTCTGCACGGGGGCGCAGCCGCGGCAGGGCGGTAAGTGAAGGGTACGCTTGCGTTGCCAGCATGGGCGCACATACAAAAACACACACACAAATATGCACAGCGCATGCACACGCACATGCAGAGCAAGGTCCGGCACGCGGGCAACGAGGTGCCTTTTGGTGTGTTGCACCGGTGTTGCACAGGACGGGAGAGCGGTGGGGCACTGGCTTAGCCCGGGGAACACACGAGGGAGCACTGCCCCTTTCCTGCACCTCCCTGGCAGGCCAGAGGCCGACAGAAGTTCAGTCCGTCCTTCTCATCCACATGGAACACAGTGGTGTCTACATTAGCACATTCTGCTGGTGAGTCCATGAGCCATCCCTCCAACTAACTCCTAACAGGGCATCAAGTCAGTGTCCGCCAGCGGACACAGACGAGGAGCCCTGACACCCACGAGGAGCCCTGACTACACTGCTGAGTTCTGAGCTCCTGAGCTCTGAGCTGCCAAGCACTGCCGGCGGGCACCGACGAGGAGCCCTGAGTTGAGCTGAGCTGAGTTGAGTTGTGCCAAGCACTGCCGTCGCATGGTGGCCCTCAGCACTGCAGCGCGCTGGCCACAGACACGCCAGCACACTGCATAACCCCCTTGCACAGCCCCTTGCACAGCCTCCTCGCCCCCCCTGCATGGCCACCTGCCCCCCTGTCCATCCCTGCATACCCACCTCTAAGGCCCCCTGCACAGCCACCAATCCCCCTGCATGGCCACATCCCAGTCTGCATGACCTCCGAAAAGCCTCCTGCACAGCCCTGCACTGCCACATACCCGCCTGCGCCCTCCGGCCTCCTTGGCTACGCTCGTGCCACTGGTCCAGCGCAGACAGCGCCTGCCACGCCTCCTCCAGCCGCAGCTGCACGCGCTTCAGCCGCAGCAGCATCTGGAACAGAGCGTTGTACCTGCAAAAACCAATCAGGCCGTGAGCAGCATGTGTGCTTGTTCTGCATGCTTGCAAATGTACGTGTGCAGGTTTGTGTGTGCACGTCCAAGTGCAAGCACGCGTGCTCTCCTGTGTTGCATGTGTGCACGTGGATATCTGTTGGTGCACGCGCGCATGTGCACATGGTCTGCTGCTTTGAGTGTGCTGCTTCACACCCGCATCCCTAGGTGGCCAGTTTCAGGCCCTTGCATCACCCACATCCCCCGCATCCCTAGGTGGCCAGTTTTTGATCAAGGTCCCTTTTGTTTGATCAAGATCATCACCCGCATCCCCCGCATCCCTAGGTGGCCAGTTTTTGATCAAGGTCCCTTTTGTTTGA
>LKMJ01000485.1_pt1 | contig 30191 bp, 29 predicted proteins | sample 643391 | NCBI WGS metagenome assembly LKMJ01 (sample SAMN04112250, study PRJNA286221) | soda lake metagenome | biome: soda lake; feature: Kulunda Steppe; material: water; isolation source: sample PL-Br10 brine of Picturesque Lake | place: Russia: Kulunda steppe | collected 2010-07 | reverse complement strand
TGCCACACAATATAGGGCTGCCACACAATACAGGGCTGCCATTTAACATGAGGCTGCCATACAATATAGGGCTGCCACATAATATAGGGCTGCCACACAATATAGGGCTGCCACACAATATAGGGCTGCCACACAATATAGGGCTGCCACACAATACAGGGCTGCCATTTAACATGAGGCTGCCATACAATATAGGGCTGCCACATAATATAGGGCTGCCACACAATATAGGGCTGCCAAACAATATAGGGCTGCCACACAATGTAGGGCTGCCACACAATACAGGGCTGCCACACAATATAAGGCTGCCATACAATATAAGGCTGCCACACGATATAGGGCTGCGCATACAATATAAGGCTGCCGCACGATATAGGGCTGCGCATGGTGCCACAGACTGAGCCAGAGCTGATCTAGCCTTTACCGAGCTAGAGCTAGTTTCAGTCTTCACAAGCCTGAGCTTGTCTGGACTATGCCCAGTTTTGCGTGCTCCCTAAGCCTTGTCTAAATCAAAAGTGCATATGCAGCTGCTGCAGGTGGTCTGTGTTGAAATGCGCGCCCTTGAATGCAGTTTAGACTCGTCTGCTTGACACCTGTTGTGTCAACGTGTGCGGCCGGAACAACACCCTCTCTTTGGCATTGTTGTTGGCTCCTTTCAACAACAGCAAAACCCACTTTCCTCACGGCAACAAATTGTTCTGTACAGCTGCTGCTGCGCCTTGGTCAGACGACCGTGCAATGCGTGTGTGTTTTGTATGCCCACATTACTCACAGCAACCAATTGCTTTATGCAGCTGCTGCTGCACCTTGGTCAGACGCCTGTGCAATGCGTGTGTGTTGTGTATGCCCACATTACTCACAGCAACCAATTGCTTTGTGCAGCTGCTGCTGCACCTTGGTCAGACGACCGTGCAATGAGTGTGTGTTGTGTATGCCCACATTACACGCAGCAACCAATTGCTTTATGCAGCTGCTCCTGCGCCTCGGTCAGAGGCCCGTGCAATACGTGTGTGAGGGTGTGTGTTTGTGTGCTGCCGCAGCTGGGCATCAAGGCCAAAAAGAAGGAGCAGCAAGAGCAGGAGGAGCGGCAGCAGCGGGAGCGGATGGAGAGGGAGGCGAGGAAGCTGCATGCGCTGCATGAGCGGCAGGAGCAGGAGCAGGAGCAGGAGCGGCAGCGGCAGGAGCAGGAGCAGCAGCTGCAGCAGCAACAACAGTGGGAGGAGGAGCAGCGGCAGCAACAGGTGCGGGACCATGCGCATGCGCAGAGTGTGTGTGTCTTCATGCATACCTAGGGCTGTATGTGTGTATGTATGCGCAGTGTTGCTCAAGCGTGTGTGCATATGGGCTTGCGCATGCGCTGATACCTATCTTCGCTCTGAGAACAAGAATTGGTACCGAGAGGCTAAGAAGCTGCTTCTGGAAGGCCACAACCTGAGGCACATGTTTAGTACAGTGGCCTGTTTAAGCCACTTGTCAGAACCAAGTTGTACGTGTAATTTGCACTTGCTAAGGCGCACTTGCGCACCATATGTGATAGATTTTGCCTGCTGACCTCTGTTCCCCTTCTTACTGTGTCCCTGCTGCCCTCACCAAAGAACAATGGCTCGCTGGACCATGCTGTCCTTCCTTCCTAGCTGTCCCTCACCCCCCTCATGAAATTTGCAGCACCACGAGCTCATGAACCCCACCTTGGGACTTGAGGCAAAGCACCTCTGCCCCAGGCGCGAAAGCCACAGGGCAGGAGGCAGTGCACAGGGTGCTGCCCTCTGCCCAACCACATAACCTAAAGCAAACTCACCTCTCGCCCAAACCTATGGCGCACGCAAAGCGTGGGAGGTAGTACACGGGATGCTGTCAAGTCCACTACTTTACAACAATCAGTGCTGTCCTCCTTGACTGCTCATGTTCCGAAGCAAACTCACATCCTCAGGACTCCTCACCCATGCGTGCAGGCTCAAGAGCATGAGGCGGTGCGCGCTGTGCTGTCCTCCGCCCCCACCTGGCGTCACCTGCATGCGCTGCTGGCATCCTACCCGGAGCACCTTGGGCCCTCTGAGCTGTGTCAGCTCCTGCACCGAGTTCCTAGGCTTTTGAAGGTGTGTTATCAAGGCGTCATTCTTTGAGGACTTGCTTGCGTGGGTCAGTCTTGTGAGAAGGGGTCTGGTCTTGTAGCATGGGTTGCAAGCAGGGTGTACTTCATTAGCCGCCTGTGTGCGTTTACTTACAGCAAGCTGTGCCAACAAACCTAGCTGACACCGCACACAGCAGCCTGCCGGCTAACACCTGGCACCTTGCTGCACACACATGACATGTGCGACCACACAGACACCAAAACACACACCCCTCTATGGGCATGGAAACACTGTGCCAGCGGCCCACTCAGCCTGGCCTGGCCTATCTCAGAGTCTGCGTGCTTGCATGCTTGCTGGTTTGGTTATTGCTAATTTTCCAGTGTGCCACCCTAGTGCTGCCCCCGCCCTGCTGCAGGGCAGCTCGCTGACGTGGCGTGAGCGCGCTGAGCTGGCCGACTTCCTGGAGGGTGCAGGCGCCCTGCTGGTGCAGCGCCTCGATGACCTTCAGGCGCAGAGGCAGAGCAGCGGTATGGCAGGTGAGCAGGCAGCGCGCTGTGCGGCCTGCAGGCATGCATTGCAAGGGGGTGGTGCAAGGGGGTGGTGGGTAAGGGCTGCAGGCATGCATTGCAAGGGGGTGGTGGGTAAGGGATGTGGATGGCCCTGAGGACGCAGCGTGTGTTTATGCGGCAAGAGCATAGAAGGCATAGAAGGCCTGCAGGCATGCATTGCAAGGGGGTGGTGGGTAAGGGATGTGGATGGCCCTGAGGACGCACAGCGAGTGGTTGCGCTGCAAGAGCAGCGTTTGCCTTACTGACCTGCAGGCCTGCAGACTGTGTGCGTGTGCGTGTGTGCCTGCCTGGTTCATGCTCAGGCTGTAGACTGCGTGTGCAGAACCTCTAGATGACCATGTGTGTATGCCTGCCTCGATCACTTGCATGCCTGTGTGTGTCTGTATGCCTACCTTGATTGCTTGCAGGCCTTCAGAAAGAGCAAGTGGTGCCCCCAGATGACTGTGTGTGTGCACTGGAGGCGCTGCTGTCCCTGCGCTACCTGTCCACACCCCTGATGGCTGTGCTGCTGCGTGAGGTGGGGGGGCTGGTGCTTGAGGCAGGCGCCCTGCGGTGCTGCCTGGTCTAGATCTGCTAGGCCTTGGCGGCTGGGTCCCCTCTTTCCCCGCTGGCCCTGCAGTTCAGCAAAGCTGCTGGCAATGGCTGCGATGCCTTGCCTTTGGAGGGGTGCTATGAGAGACTTGTGCTCCTGACATTTCTTAATGAATGTTGGGAATTATCTTGCTCCTGGCACGGCTAGATGGAGAGGGGAATGGGGGAAGCATTATGCACTTGGGGCTCACCCTGCCAAGCAATCACACAGCCACGTCTCCCCATGGACCATGAACCATGAACCATGAACCATGGACCATGGACCATGATCACGCCATCGAGAGGCCACCCCATACCCCATGGCCCATAACAAGGAGTTTTTTAGCACCTAGCATGCACCTTGCCGGGCAATCATACAGCCACATCTCACCATAAGCCAAGAGCCATGATCACGCTGGCACACGGCGTCAGCTCAGAGCTCAGCGACTCAGCAACTCAGCAGCTCAGTGGGTGTCAGGGCCATCGTACGGTAGCCGCTGGCATACGGCGTCAGCTCAGCATTCAGCGACTCAGCAACTCAGCAGCTCAGTGGGTGTCAGGGCCATCGTACGGTAGCCGCTGGCATACGGCGTCAGCTCAGAGCTCAGCGACTCAGCAACTCAGCAGCTCAGTGGGTGTCAGGGCCATCGTACGGTAGCCGCCAGCAAGGGGATTCCCCATGCCCCACGTCCGGGAGTGTTGTGCACCTGGCGCTCACCCTGCCAGGCAACAATGCCGCACTGTGCCCCATCAAGACCACTCTACTTACCCTGCCAGGCGATAACACCGCACTGTGCCGCATCAAGACCACTCTACTTACCCTGAAGTGTTCAAAGCTGGCGCTACTCACCCCTGCGTAGGCACGCGCGTCGTTCCCCTTGTTTGAGGGCCACCACTGTGTGGCGTGCCTGAGGGCGCTCGCCGCGGCAGGCGTGCGGCCCAGCCTCAGTTGGATGGCTGCGCTGCTGGAGGCCTCGCTGCCTGCTCTGCCAGGTGTGTGCGCAGGATGGTGCTGCTGCATGGGCAGGCAGAAGGTGGTTGTTTAGTCCTCCGGTCTGCCCTGCCTTGAGTGGGCAGTTTTGTGGTGCTTCTGTGCCGGTGGAGAGGATGCACGCAAGCAGCAGGCTTCAGTGACAAGGGAAGAGCGGAAATGAATGTGACGCGTTTGCAGCAAGGGTTCCCAAGGCCTAGTGTTTTGTGATGCTGGCAGCGAGATGGAATCATCAGCTAGTTGCAGGAGAGGGGGAGCTGATGCAGGGTTGAATGGGGGTAGTTGTGCAGTCTAGGCTGCTTGGGCCTTTGCCATCGAGGGTAATCTCAGGCATGCATGCTCCTTGGTGTGTGCACGGAATTCAGCCCTTGTTGAGGAGGTGACACCCAACAGCTCAGGTGAAACTGCGGACAAGCTTGGCTTTGCTCTCTCTGAAACACGCATGCAAAGCATGCAGTCAGCTCAAAGCATGCATCCAACCCTGCGCTATGCGTGCCCCCTACACATCCAGTCCTGCACCACGCGCGCGCGCCCTGCACATCCAGTCCTGCACCATGCGCGCACCCTATACCGCTGCTAACCCAAATTTTGCTGCCATGACCCCCCGCAGCCTGCTCCCTGGACCAGCTGTGCTCCATGGCAACTAGCCTAGCAGCTCTGGGGCTCAACCCAGGCAGCGAGTGGCTGGGCACCTACCTGGAAGCCGTGCAAGCACAGCAGGTGGTGGTGTGTGTGTGTGTGAATGTGCGCACGCACATCATGTCAACCAGTGCAGGCTGTGCACATTTGGTAGTAATCGCTTGATATCCTGGTCATTCCCCTGTGGCTGCGGTTGCACCATGTCCAGCAGCTGACTGCCCTCTTCAACACGTGGTCATTCCCCTGTGGCTGCGGTTGCACCATGTCCAGCAGCTGACTGCCCTCTTCAACACGTGGTTTCTCTGGACAAGGGTTAACTCTTGATTTGCCCTTGAAGAAGGATGCATAGGCCTGCTCACTCCTGATACAACCTCCTGGGGAAGCAAAGCTGCATCATCATCATCATGATCTGTGTGCTTGCTCCACCATTGCTCCATTTGACTACTGCCCTAGGGGACCCTTGAAGCGGGCAAAAGCGCGTACATGCCCCTGCCTTGCCGCCTGCTGCAACCAAGCAGCTGGCGACAGATGGGTTTGCTGCTGACACACGTACGTGCGCCCCCCCTCTCCCTTTTACTGCTACCTGCAGCATGCTGGCCCATTGGAACCGTGCCTGAGGGCTGCAAGCGCGTTGGACGGGCCCCTGGTCAAAGAATGGCTGCGCAGAGCACGTGAGGAGGTGGGTGTGACTGCGAGCAGGGGGAGAGCTCCTGATTGATGAGTGGCTGCACTGGGTGGATGAGGAGGTGGGCGCATGAAGGGGGAGCCCCCCTGGTCAGAGAAGGGCTGCACAGGGGGAATTGAGGGAGTGGGTTTGGTGTGTTTGAAAGTGACAAGATCCTGGTTGAACAGTGGCTGCAGGGGGGGCTTTGAAGAGTTGGGTGTGGGCTGTGAATTGGGGGGCGCGAGCTGCTGGCAGCTCATGGTGCGCCTGGGACAGAAGTTGAAGGCAGTAGCGTGAGGTATCGAGTCGCATCATGAGCTTAATTGGGAAGCTTCAGTCTAAAATGTCGATACAAGTAGTGTTTCCTGGGGTTTCCAAGCCTGTTGTCCTGGAAAAGACTTGGCTTATGCAGTTTGTGCTTCTGTGTGCAGCATATCCTGCTTGGTAGGGGGTCAACTGCTGCGCCCGCTTTGAGTGAGCTTTGGTGCTCACATTGTACCCCCTGTTAGGACAATGGCCTGTTAGAACAAGGTGTTTTGTTTGCTGTAGCACACAGCGGAATGCAGTAGCACACCTGAATGGCTGTAGCACACAATGAATGCAGGTGATGGATCGTGTTGCTGAGCTAGGGCAATAGAAAAGCAGTGGCGGCAGTGACAGAGCATTGATGCCTGATGCCACAGCGTGTGACTCTCTGAACAACAGCAGCAGCAGCATACAGCGCCGCTGCGCCCTAAAAGCACCTATTGACTCGTTGGCCTCTCAGGAGGGCTGCGGCTCAAGTGTTCAATGAAGCAACGATGCCAAATGCTTGCACAGATTCAAACCCACGTTGCCAATCTGGAGTATTGCAATTGGTCAGCCCTTCCTCTGCTCATTTCTCAAAGTTCTTCCTCTGCTCATGTCACAAAAGGTCATTGGTACCTCTGGCCTGCGCTGCAAACTCGCTCTTGCAGGGTAAGCTCTCTGGTGGCAGCACACAGCTTCAGCAGCAGCAGCAGCAGCAGCAGCTGCTCCCAGCCGGATCCCAGCCAGCCGTGCAAGAAGCGCTGCAGGGTCTCCCACAGCAGGAGCAGCAGCAGCAACAGCTGAGCCTGGACCCTTCAAGCCTGCCGGCCTCTGAGTCCATTGAGTTTGATGAGGAGGCTGCATTGGCGGAGACCCAAGCAGCTGCAGCAGGTGTGCGCAGGCCCAGACTACTTACAGTGGCATCCTTGTAGCGCCACTGTGCAATCCTTGCAGCTCCACCGTGCAATCCTTGCAGCACCACTGTGCAATTCTTGCAGCGCCCCTGCGCAAGCAAATCTGCTGCTGTGGCAACCCAGGGGGAGGCAGAGGCCTGTGGAGCACCCCAAGTGCACCGTACGCCCAAAGACACCGACAATGAGGCGCTGACACTCCGCTCACTCCCTGCCCGCCCGCCTGCCTGCCTACTTCTGTGCATCGCAGGGGAGGGCGAGCCTGCGGGGCACCCCATGCGCCGCGTGCCCGAGGACTTCTTGAGGGATCAAATGGCCCAACAGCCCCGGCGGCAAAAAAAAGGCCACAAGGAGACAGCGCCCGCAGCTGGTGCCCCGACTGAATCTTCCGCAGCCGCACCTGCACCTGCCAAGGAGGGGTTTGGGAGTGACGTGCAGCAGCAGCTGGGGGAAGCGGCTGATGCGCAGCAGAGGCCACAGGCAGCGCAGGCGACAGAAGTGGGTCAGGTGCTGGAGCGGGAAAGCGAGGGCAGGGAAGGAGGGGTGGTTGCAGCGCCGGCGGCAGGTGCAGGTGCGGAGGTGGAAGCAATGGCCCAGGAGGGGCAGGCAAAGAGGAAGGGGTTGGAAAAGGAGGAGGCAAAGAAAAGGAAGGGGGAAGCCAAGAGGGCCAAGGCGGTGGCTGCAGAGGAGGCTGTAGCAGAAGCCACGGCTGCACAGGCGGCTGAGGAGGAAGCAGCTGAGGCAACGAGGGGGCAGGTTGGCCAAAGAGGAGGGGCCGAGAAGCAGATGGGACCCAAAGAGGGAGGTCCACAGGAAGACAAGCAGGCAGAGGCTGCGGCAAACGACAAGGAGCAGGCAGCTGCACAGGCAGCGGCCGCGCGTGCGGCGCTGCGTGCTAAGAAGCTGCAGCCTCCTCCGCGCAACGGCACTGAAAAGGCTGCTCGCTTCTTCAACAGGTGTGTGCGCTGATCTTTTCTCTACCCTGAGAGTCCTCCAAGTATGACCTAGGATATTTTTCCTGAGAGCTGCTGATGCCGCATTCAGGGTCCAGCACCCCTCAAAAGCGCCTGGCAAACATGCCATTTTGTCCGCGCTGTGGATCAATTGTGCTCAGCTGCCGACGGATTTGTGCTTGCTGGCCAGTAGTGAGCTAGATCGTACAAGATGCTCTTGTAAGGAGGACACTAGCACCCTTCCTTGCATCCTCACACATCCTGCTCCTTTTGGCAGAATTTCTGCGCAGGCTTGCTCAACCCATAAGAGGTGTGAATTGCCCCAAAAGCGCACACCCCGCCCATTCTTGCACGCTTGCACAGGCTTGCCTCTAAGGCCACTATGCCTGGATCTACGCGCGCGGTGTACAACAATCTAAAGAGCAAGATCCAGGTGAAGCAGGGTGGGGCTTGCGGGTCATGCGCTCATGCCCTTGTGCTTCTATCTTGCATGCCCCCTCTTCTTTGCCTTCCCCTCTTGTGCCTGTGCAATGAAAAGGGCGGTGGAAGGTTGATCACAAGGCGGCAGCCACCACAGAACGGCCTACTCATTCAGAGGCAGTGTGACCAGGATGGCCTTCTCATTAAGAGGCAATGTGACCAGGATGGCTTACACATTCAGAGGCAGTATGACCAGAATAGCCTACTCATTCAGAGGCAGTGTGACCAGAATGGCCTACTCATTCAGAGGCAGTGTGCCCAGGATGGCCTACTCATTCAGAGGCAGTGTGACCAGGACGGCTTACTCATTCAGAGGCAGTGTGACCAGGATGGCCCACTCATTCAGAGGCAGTGCGACCAGGATGGCCTGCTCATTCAGAGGCAGTGTGACCAGAGCGGCCTACTCATTCAGAGGCAGTGTGACCAGGATGGCCTATTCATTCAGAGGCAGTGCGACCCGTGTGCCACAGGGCTCTGTGGAATACACACCATGTTGAAAGGCTCAAAGGCTTAAGAGCGAAAGCCCGACCATCAGGCAGCCGCAAGCGCTGTGATCTTGCTCCTGTGAGGATGCAGCTCTCTGGTGGAGGAAGTTGTCCTAAGGGACTAGGGGCAGGGATGCCTGCTAATTCTAAAATCAGAGCTGTACAGGGGGATGTCAGGGAGATTTCTTCGGAGACCCAAGTGTGGAAGTGGCAATGCATGTTGGGGCCATTCTGCAGAGCATGTATGCACGTGTCACTAAAATTGACTCAATGTGTGTTTTTGGCGTGTGAACGCAGGACTTTGAGGAGCTCCAGGCTCAATGTGCTGAAGCAGAAGCAGCTGCAAACAGGCGGGCAGAGAATGCTGCACTGCAGGTGCGGAAGCTTTTGTGCATGTGCCTGCTTTCATTGAACGCCAAGTCAAAACAGTGCAAGCAGCACTTGGAAGTTGCAGCCACAGCAGGCCCTCTGCTTCCATGGAAACGTTGATCAACGACGGCAGATGAGATCTGTCGGTTGCCAGACGTACTATGTGAGGTCAATAAAGAGCTCTTTTCATGTTAAAGCTGCAAATGTTGGCAATTTGATGCTTGAGAATGGTGTCTAGCCCAACCTGAATGCTTAAGCCAGAAAGAGTTAAAAATTCTTCTGGTTCATTGAAAGGGGGATGCTGCAAGGTGCGGAGCTGAAACAACTTTGTCAAGACAGCTGCAAGTTAGGGTGCCTTCAATGGTTTTGAGGGGCCATTCAATCCTATGATGGTTTGAAGGGGCTGCTTATTTTTACAGAGGTTTGAAGAGGCTGCTTAATCCCGTCATACCCTGTCAGAAGTTCATGGGACATTCACCAGGGCTCTATCTTGGTGGATGGCAGGGTGCTTGCGTGGCAGGGTGCTTGCGTGGGTTCTCGCAAAGAGGCCAGCATTGTAGTTGGGATGGCTTCTGGGGAGCTGTTGTGGGGGTGCATGCATGCAGGCGCCTTCAGGACTGAATGGAGTTTGAGGTGGAATCCAACTCTCCTAGTGGAGCAGGGAGCTGCAATTTGTCAGGCCTAAGCCTTAGGCTAAGGCATGCGCTGTACAGGCATCAATCAGGCTGAAGCTTGGAATGGCCAGAGGTTGTGCCAAAAAGGTTGGGGAGGATGCTGTTATGGCAGTGTGTTGGCGCCATGATGTGCAGGTGCTCCAGGCACTGACTGGCCTGAGGATTGATAAGGATCATACATGCTATTGATTGAGACCACAGAGGGGATGTTGGGCCTAAATTGAGGTCACGCAGGGCCTTGATTGTGGCCATGGAGGGCTCAGAGGTCACCCAGGCCCTTGATTGAGCTCATGCAGGCACTTGATTGAGATCGTTCTAGCCCCTGATGTAGATCACACAAGATGGCCAGCTTAATTCTTAGCATAGTTTGCGCACATGGTAATTGTAGATCACATGAGATGGCTTAGCATGGCTTGCGCACATGGTTATTGTACATTACAAAAGATGGCCTAGCATGGTTTGCGCACATGTTTATTGTAGATCACACAAGATGGCATGCTTAATCCTAAGCACGGTTTGTGCACAGCCTGAATTTGCACAAGAAGCATTTTACCTGCCTGCATCTGCAAGGGGGGGCTGTACACCTGCTAACCCAGTGTGGCAGGCTATTTGCTGCACTGCCAGGGTCATACTGTGACCCAGCCAAGGTCATACTGTGACCCAGGTCATACTGTGACCCAGGTCATATTGTGTGCCAGGTCATACTGTGTGCAAGGTCATACTGTGTGCCAGGTCATACTGTGTGCAAGGTCATACTGTGACCCTGCCAAGGTCATACTGTGACCCAGGGGCTGTGCTGAGGCATGGTGTGCTTGGCCGCGCCTGCAGCTGGCCTTCGTGCGCTCGCAGATGGAGGTGCAGGGCTGCACTGCAAAGGTCACAATTTTGGCATTGGGCATGGTGCTGAGGCATGACGTGCTTGACCGCGCCTGCAGCTGGCCTCGGTGCGCTCGCAAATGGAGGTGCAGGGTGCAGACTTTGAGCGCTTTAAGCAAAGACATTGGAATGACCTGGATGCTGCAGGATCTCAGGTGCGCGCTGCTTGGTGTGCAGTCACAGTCTTCTTAGGTGAGGGGTGCGCTATGTATGTAGAGACTGTGCTCTGTGTACTCAGACGGTCTGTTTAGGCAAATGCACTTTGTACGCAGGCAGCATAAGCGCCCTCATATGCCAGGCAGGCTGAAAATTTTACTTCCTCTAAGCATTCCGCGCCGTGCGCAGACTCCATGTATCTGCATTGCCTGCACAGGGAATGTGTTGCACTACCAATTCCATGCAAGGTAGTGGGGACAGCGAACAACTCAAGGAGCAGCTTTCCTTGTCGGGAACGAAGGATCTGAGAAAAAAAACATGTACATGAGGAAAAGGAGCATGCTACTTGTTCTTTACACATTAAAGATTTGCCCACACCTGTTAACTTGTGCTGCAGGTGCGGCTAGATGTGTACCTGAAGCTGCTGCCACTGCTGGACAACTTCGAGAGGTGCGGTGCTCCACGACTTATTTGCCCTTGTGTATGCCTGCCATGCCTTGCCAGGGACTCGGCGCTTGCCAAGAAGGATGGATGAGGTGTTATTCAGCACACAGCGCGTGTGCTTGTGCTCTTACAGACAGGAAGGTGGTGCATGCAAGTGCCAGCAAGGCTGGGATGGGTCATTTTTGAGTTCGTGTGTTTCAGGCATATCCGCGCGAGTGCTCCCTTGAACTTGTTTGTCCAGCTCAGGAGCTTGGGATCCCAAGAAGCAAAGCTGCTGCATTGGACCTTGGTGTTAGAGACTCCAAATTAATGACAGGCTGCGCGGACCCTGGAGAGACCCTGCATGCATGGCACAGATGCGCTTATCCTCAGACCTGCACAACACATGGCAAGGCTGCAAAGACAGTTGAGGTCGTTGTGCACTGCCTGTGGATATGTGTGACAGGGCTGCCCAAACGCTTAAGGTCGTCACGCGCACAGAAGGGGAACAGGCGGTCCATGATGTGTACCAAAACAGCGTGGCAGAGCCCATCAGGGAGGCCCTGAGGTAAGGGAGAGCTTGGGTACAGGGAAATTCTCAACGTGCAGGACTCTGGTTTGCTTGCATACATGGTGCCATGCCCGGCCGCGCACTTTTATGGTCTGCAGGTGCGTGGCTTTTATCATTTTGGCATATGTGCTTTGCTCACTGCAGGTCGGCAGGAGTAGAAGAGGTTGCCGAGACAGGAGTGCAGTTTGATCCGCAGGTGCACGAAGCCATAATGATGGTAAGGGAGCGCACTGCAGCCTGAAGATATGCACAGCAGCTTAAATCAATGGTACCAAGAACAGCAAGTTCTTCCTGAAACTTCCCAGGCTGTGAAGATATGGCAATTGGTCATCTTTGCTTGTGGCATGCAAAAAGCCAGCATGCTTGTGAGATGGCAAATTCGCACATTCTGGGTGGGGCGTATGCGCTGTGCATGCAGCAACGATGTGTACTCATCTCATACAAAACAAGTTTCCTCATCTTTCTCCTTTTGGTTCTCCTTATTTTGGGAAAGCTTGACTTGGGTTGCTCAGCGAATTAACAGCACTTGGCCGTGTGTCTGCTTCAAATGGCACCTGTCTGCATTTCATTCAAACAGGATGTGGACCCCAGCCTGCCCGACAACACTGTCATGACTGTGCTGCAAAAGGGCTACAAGTTTGGGAATAAGCTCCTTCGCCCCGCGTTGGTCAAAGTCAGCTCATCCTAACGCTGGCGGCTCACACATTAGGAAATAGGCTACCTCCAAGCCAGCGCTCGCCAAGCCTACACGTGTGCTGGGCTGGCAGCAGAGCCTCAAAGGGATCAAAGGAATAGGCTATTCATAAGCGCTCAACAGGCTTTCAATCGTTTGCAGATTGGGTCCTTTTAATCGTGCTTGCGAGTTGTGTGGCTGCATGACATGTCAATTTTGAGTACCTGAATGGCACAGGAAACGGAAGAGCGATAAAGAGGTGCAAGAATTCAGTCCTGGGCTTTTTCTTGTGACTTTTTTGCAGTTCAGTTTAAGAGGTGCAATGAAGAGGAACTGGAGATGTATATGGATTCAGAGACCTGTTCGCATCGACCCACTGTGTTAGCTGCCAGTGTGTGCAGAACAGAGCATGTTCTGTGGTGGAAATTCTATCTTCCATTACCAATAGTATTTTTTGCTGCCACCTCCTTGTAGAAGTTTGGAAGGCCATATTTTTACCTACTTTTATGGCGTTTTTCTAATGTGTGATGCTTCTCTGCCCGGCCAACGTAGTTTTTTGGCCCGGCTCGCTTAGAATTTAACGGATTTTCCTGAAGTTGGTTGGACATCTAAGTGCTGGCAGTAATTCGGTCTTAAGCTGCAAGTAGTGCTTTTTAATACCCCAAGATACATAAGGCATATACTTGAAGCATAATGCTTGCTTAACCTCGCACCAAGCAAAGCAGCTGATTTTAGTGAAGCCACTCAGTTGGCTGCTGCTTTTGCTAAGCATGCAAACTTAGCCTAATTTAACGGATTGAACGATTGAAATCGTTAAATCACCTGTGATATGTATCCACATGGCGCATGCAATGAAACTGGCACTGTTTTTGCTGTTTCACTCAGCTCTAGAAAATCTTGGTGTTGCAGGTTACAAGTCAGGGTTCACAGCTACTGGCTGCCAGGCTGATTGCTTTGTGACTGCTATTTGCCAGCCAATGAGTTATTCCAAATCACAGAGTCATAGTGTCTGAGAAGGTTACTTACCATCTAGTAATTCAGTTTGTTGGGCTTGAGAAGGGAAATCAAAAGCAGTCTGACTAAACAAGCCATGAAAAGTAAGGATTTTCCAAAAAAGGAGCATGCAAAACGTTTTGCACGGTAGCACAAGAGGACTAGTTAGAATACGAATTTTTATCAATGAAGGAAGGATACCACAGCAAGAGTGTGCATGCAGATTTTACCTGCTTACATTCCTCATTGAATACTTAAGGAGGTGCGGCATGCTTCAGACGTTCAGACTTACACAGGCAGGTCAGGCCGCTGGGCCGCACAGAGCAGTTGTCTCAGAGCTCCATGTTTGAACCACGTTAGCAAGTTAAAAAAGTCTGCGAGTCAGGGTTCTCCGCCAGCCTGGTTATAAGTATGTTTGGTTGTGGCCATAGATTTGTAGGGCCGAGAGAGCTCACACAAAGAGCTGGGAGGCAAAGGCAAATAAAAAAGTCGCAGGTTTGTTGTCGCTTTCTAGAGGGGGCATATGCAATGCCCCTCCAAACTTTTTTCCTTATCCTCAGGTGCACCAGGGAAATCTGAGTAACAAATAGTATGCCCCTGCAAGAGGGCTCGTGTGTATGTGTCAAAATCCTGGAACTTGTGGGTAAAATCTCTCAAATGCGCGCAATATATCAGAAGCTCAACATGTGTCTTAGCCCAAGGCTGAAGCTGAGTTCAGCTTTGAGGATGTGCTGAAGGGTAGCACTATTGGAGGACAGCATGCCGTTGTTAATAGCAGCTCCAAGTCTAAACCAGTAGAACTGCAGAACTTCTGCCGCAGAAGTATCATGAAATAGAATCATCCTTATCCATGGATGATCTATGTCACATCGGTTGTAATGCATTGAGTCAGCTACCAAACAGGTGTTACCCTGTTGGCGTAGCTTTTTCTTTTTACCTTTTATCAAAAAGGCGGAAATAAGATTAAAAATGTACCCATCAACTTATGAGAGGGAAAACATCAAGGCAATCCACTATCAATTGCAGAGTTGTGAGTTGTATGTTGTCTGTCACAGCTAGCTGTCTCAGCTCGTGCAATACATGCAGGTGCAGGTGATGAAATGCCAGTGGTAGATGTTGCATGGACAACACACTAATGAGGTACATGAACGAGGAAGAATGCCACCTGAATAAGTCAGAGGAAGGTCTCAGGTCCTGAAGGCAAGGAGGAAGGCTGTGTAGTCCAGCGCAAGCCAAGTGCCTGAGCCTGGCGCTTTGGCCTGCAACTTGCATTGCACGCCTAGTGCTTTGGCTTCTTCTTGGGCTTGTTGTCGCGCGGCAGCTCTGTCTTGCGCTTTTTGACCTTGAGATGGGCCGAGGCGTCATCCTGCAGCTTGCTGAAGCGCTTCTTTCGCGACTGCAAGGCAACCAAAAAAATACGATTGTGCTTGGATACACGTGTTGGTGCGTAACAAGGCTCATGCGTGCATGTGTACTGGGGAAGGTTGCCGCCGCGTCAGCAAGAGAAGGTTTGCGCCCCCAAAATGGATTGTTTGGCACAGACCATGGGGGCATCAAAATCAAGCAGGCTGCACACGGGGGCACAGACCATGGGGGCATCAAGCAGGCTGCACAGACCATGGGGGCATCAAAATCAAGCAGGCTGCACAGACCATGGGGGCATCAAAATCAAGCAGGCTGCACAGACCATGGGGGCATCAAGCAGGCTGCACAAGGCCCACGCGGACTGTATTGCAGCTGTTAAGTGTCTGCACACTAGTGGTCACACAACATGTTGCAGACAGGCCCACGCACAACGTGTTGCGCACAGGCCCACACACCATATGTTGCACACAGGCCCACACATCATATGTTGCACACACATCCACAAGCCAAGATCCATCTGCCTGCCATGCCACCACCATGCACACGCAGGATTGCACACATGCAAAAGAATGCCTGCATGCAAAAAAAAGTGTCTGCACGCACTGTGCACATGTGCAAGCACCTCTGTGGGACGGACACATCCGCAAACAGCAGCTCCATGAGCGTGGCCTTGGGTCGCACGCCATGTTGCCCACATGCCCACCCACATGTCACCAACATTTACACACAAAATCCACGCACCTGTGAAACGTCCACGTCCGCAAGCAGCTGCTCCGTGAGCGTGGCCTTGCGGCGCTGCGCTTTGGCCAAGCGGCCGCTGTAGTAATCAGCTGGGCCCTCAATGACGGTGCCCATGGCAAAGTGTTTGGGGAACCTGCGTGCGTGTGCGTGTGAGCTTATGGTTCAGCCGCACAGGAAAACAGCTAAAGCGGCAGGGCCTGAGATCGGGCATCAAATGATGGGGGCCCAAGTCACAGTGCTTGGGGAAGCTGCACAGAGTGTCGATCCAGAACAGCTGGGTCGGTGTGACCCGTCGACCTCAATCATGGACTGCCTTTGCCTGTCGTCACCGCCGTGGATCCTCCATTGCTTCAGAGCATGCACAACCCTGCCTCCCAATACAACACGCCGTCCAACTCCAAACAGCATAACGCCTTCCTTCAACCTTCCACTGCATCCACAACTCAAGGGATTGGTGCGATCCTTGCACAAGAAGCTCACCGCATGAGCTCAGCGAGCCTCAAGAACACGCACGTGCACCTGCACACACATAACTGCAAATGCAAGCGCGCACACCAACACCCCCACACACCCCCACACACAGTTTCTATCCAAAGGGGTGACGCATGCAGCATGCTGGGAAACACGGATGGCTTCTTAATGAACTGAAGAGGATGTAGGGGTTTTGATTGGGGCTGTCATTACAGAGCATCAAATTGCCCTCCACAGAACAAAAGCTGGCTAAGATTCTTGAACAAAGGAAAGCTTAAGATAACCTCCGCACAAATATCTTTGGCCAGTTTTCACTCTGGAGATTAAAAGACAGCTAAAATTGCCCATCTGAACAATAAGGGCCCCTTGCTCGACCCCAACAGCTTCCTCATGCTAGCTGTCTCACGATGTACAGACTGCGTAGATCTCATTCACTCCTTACTACATGGTGCATCTCTCTCAAGGCAAGAACTAGACACACATTTTGATTTCTACCTGGGCCAGGCACACCCTGCCGCCCATGTTCATCCTTAGGCACTTGCGGCACGCTGCCCATACCATCAGGCCCAACAACTCGTCTAGGCTGCGACAGCCTTTATTGACTTCAAACAGGCCTACGACACTATCCCCAGAATGATTCTCTGATCTCACTTCTGCCGCATATGCATGCTTGTATCACTTTTCTCTGCCCTTCAAAGCCTGTATGCTGGCAACCAGCACCTTTTACAGATTGCCACGAGTTATTTAATCTAACCTACGAGTTGAAGCATCTGTCAGGGTTGAGCCTACTGTTAGTGTGAAACAAGGGCGCCCTATGCCTACATTGCTTTTCTTGTTATACATAATGGTAATGGCGTGATTGCTGAGGGAGTGCAAGGTGCAGTCACCGGGTAATCAAAGGATGTGCGGGTCAAGCACATATCTTACACGGGTGACCTGACTCTGTTAGCTAATACTCCGGGTGCCTTGCACACCATGCTTAACAGGCTTGCGGTCTGCGCACGCTTCGAACACCTCACCATCAACATTACAAAGTCAGAGATTGTCCGTTTGAATGCAAAGCATGGTGCTGAGGTGCCCAATTTTAATGTAGCAGGTGATACTTTTCAGTGCTCAGAATATGCTCAGAATTTATCGTCTGAGCATGCAGCCAGACCCATGCTTGTAGCAGCTAATCGTGCGAGTGGTTTTGTGCGAGATACTGCCTTTTGCAACAGGCCTTTTGCTTCCCTGTTACTAGCTAAGGCATACATAGTTCCTTTTGAATTGTGACGCAGTTAAGTTTAGAGCTCAGGGTCAACTAAGTTTAGAGCTCAGGGTCAACATGCATCAAGTTGATGTATTGAGGTTTTCTCTCCGGACGATACATTTGGATTTCTCAAGAGGCATACTATATATGAAGGTCTGTGCCTAATTGGGCTGTGCTACATGAGCGTGGGCACAAACCTCTACAATTCTACTAATTTAGGCTTGCTATCAGGGTCTACAATGGCTTGTTGTCCCCCATAAGCGCTACCCTTAACCAGGTCCTTACAGCTGACCACAAGCTTTAGCCTGGGGCCAAGACATGCTGGGCTTCCAATGTAATGCGGGCCTTTGAGGGACTGTGGGCCTGTGACACATGTATGTGCACGAGCCTTCTTGCAGGGGAACCCTATCCATTCCTGATGTTTTGCTGCTGCCCTGAGGTTTATGATGAGCAAAGTGTGGAGGGCCATTGCTGATATGGACTACCAGTGATTGCAACAACAAACTTATCATTTCTTGATTTGGTTCTCCCCTCTTAGCTCTTTGAGATGATTCTCAGCACTCGTGTGCGGAACGGGGTTCTCCCCTGCTGCCACCTCGCCATTTGTACCTTGAGCTTCCTAAGCATGTTGTGAGCAAGTGTCATTGTCGTTTGCATACACACTCTCGCAGTAGATTCCTACTTTTGGCATGTGAGTTGTGACAAGTGCTCTTGTGCTGCTGTGCAAAACGAGGTGCATATTCTTCTTCTCTGTCAATACTTGTTTGCGTTGCGCTCTCTAAGAAAGAGGTGTTTGTTCCTTCTTCTCCCTTCTGCCAGTCATTTTTAAGGAGGCCTCTTATATTTTGCATGCCTTACCTAATCAGATTGCCTTGGATTACCTTTCTCAGCATCACAGCAAACTTTGCCGATCCATTTCAGACAAAATGGACTACTTTTTGGCTGGGGACATCAGCCACAAACCAATCAGCCTAACAGCTGGCGCTTGACCCTACCTTTTGCCACCTTATGACACCTTATAACACTTTTTGACACCTTCTGACACCTTTTGACACCTTCTGACCATATGCTGTGGGCACAGCTGGCACAGCTATGCGACAGGCCCCGTGTCCAGCTGAAAAGTAGCATTTCCCGAATTCCCCTGCACTACTCAAACTCTACGTAGGAGACACAGCACACTAGGATGCAAGCCACAACACACACATGCCATGTAGGGCAAGAGGCTGCAATGATGGAAGCTGCTGGCCCTTCAGAGCCAGTGCTTGGGGTCGGCTCACTTAGGGATGGGGTTCCCTCGCTTATTATTGGAATTTCTCAGCATGTACAGGGAACCATTCTAGCTATGCTAGGAATCTCACCTGCTCTGGGGATCCAATTCTCATTGCTGATTGCCCACTGTTAGGGACCACTCACACCACTCTGACCACCTACCCCGTGCTGGGAACCACTCAAACCACTCAGACCATGTAATTTTGTGCTGGGGACCGCTAACACCACTCAGACGACTCACACCACTCACACGATCAACAACTAACCCCGTGCTAGGGACCAAGAACCCGGTGATGGGGATCACTCACTTGGTGGAATCAAATGATTTGTAGAAACGCTTGGTATCATACGCTCCGCGTAACCGCAGCAGGCGCAACTCCCTCTTCATGTCAGCGTCAATGGTCTGCGCAGGTTTGCAGGTGCATGCTTCGGGCATGTGCGTTTTGTGTGTCTTCTGCGCGTGTTTCCTACTGTGCATGAATCTGCATGTGTGTGTGAATGCAAGGGGTAGAGCGTCTGCGCACAGGACCCCAGATTCGTCTTCCAGGGCACAGTCTTTATCTGTACTTGATCAAAAGGACAAGATAGACAACTGAGTGCCCTGAGATTAAACAGGGGCTCCGTGGATGCTCTACCCCTTGCATTAACACCCTGCGTAACCTCGCAAAAGCAAGCAGCCCCTCTGCCTCCACAAACAGCTTCAGCTTGCAAAAGCACGCAGCACGAACTAAACACAAGAGCACTAATGGCCAAACTCTGCTCGTCATGGTGCAGCACCAGCTGCAGGCCCTACTTTGGCGCAACTGTGTAGGCTGGATAAGCACACCTTGGCGCAACTGTGTAGGCTGGATAAGCACACCTTGGCGCAACTGTGTAGGCTGGATAAGCACACCTTGACCCACACGGTGCCCCTGCAGTAAAGGCTCATGGCACAGAGCCTTGACTCTGTTTCATGTTAGCGGAATTAAGATGTAAATGAGTTTTGCATCAGCAGATGAAGCAAAACTTATTAACATCTTAATTCCGCTAACATGAAACGGAGTCAAGGCTCTGTGCCATGAGCCTTAACTGCTGGGGCACCGTGTGGGTCAAGGTGATGCAAAACTGATCTTAAGATGTTAATAACGAGTGGTGAATTAGATCTTGCCCTCCTAACCCCCTGGCCTAGTCCCCCCCAAAACACACACAGTAAAAAGCCCCTGCACCCAAAGTGGCACGCGCACCTGAGCAGGCAGGTCAAACCAACCCTTGCCGGCGGTGTCCCGCTTGCCTGTGTTCTTGAGCTTGTTCAGTGTGGCAGGATCCCGTGGGGGCACGGTCAGCTGCAAGCATGTGCCCAGAAGCGCAGTTGCGTGGGTTGCGTGCGTGAGCAAACAGCTTGCTGGTTGAGTGCGGCCCTGTGGAGGCGCCGTCTGCTGTGAGTCAGGACAGAGTCGCAAGCGTTTGTTTGCATGTATGCGCCCTTGGAAGTTGGTTACATCGGCCACCTATTGTCACGCGCATACACACACAGCAGCGTGCCCATTTGAAAGCGCAAACGCATGGGAGACCATGGCATGCGTGGCCAACATTGCCCAGGCTTCATTGACAAACACACAATTGGTGAGTGCCCGGCGATACATGCAGACAACAGATGCATAGCGCATATTTTCACAGCCACATATCCTGCCCACATCTTGCATGCATAGACATGTCCACAGGCACAGTCTTACATGTGCTACAATCCTGCAAGGGCGTCTAGGCGGCACAGATGCTGGGAGCAGCAATCCCAGGCAAACAGTAAAGTGGACCAAAGCAGCACAGTCGAGGTGGTAGATGTAGACATGCTCGGGGAGCACACAGGGGTGCACGCTAAGGATGGCCGAGGAAACCACACCTGGGTCGCACCTGTGCTTTGGCTTGTACTGACTGGCAGCAGCACCAGCGCAGCAGCTGGGGTGACAGGCACCGACTTGATCCCTTTTGTGGGACAGTATGCACGTCTTTGCTGGTAAAAGAGTTGGGGTAACTCTGCCTGCCCCCGACACATTCACCCAAACACGCACCCGTCGCCAACACACCATGTGCGCCTGCAGCACGATACAAGTATGTGAACGTGACCCCCCCGCCCATGCGCCCCCTCACCTGCTTGGCCAGCCCCTTCTCCTTGTCCCCTGTGACCCGCGTCTGCAGCACTGCACGGGACGCCTGCTTTTGCTTTGGCCGAGGCAGCTCCGGGCACCAGTGCAGCCCCGCGTCCCCATCCTTATCTTCACCAGCGGCAGCACCGCCAGCAGCAGCTACACGCTGGGCTGGACGGGCATCAGGCACCCCTGCTGGCAACCCGCTGCTGCTGGCGCCCAGCTGGCCGGCCTTGCTGCCGCCGCCAGCACGTACCTGTGTCGGTGCAGCAAGACAGGAATGCGTTGGAAGCAGCAACACGCGTGTTGGATGTAGAAAGACAGGAGTGACCAGCAAGGGCGCCCGGAGGCATGCATCGGCAGGGATGACATCGGTCGTGGGCACTGTGGATGCTGTGAGTAGAGGCACGCAGGCGTCACCTGTGCCGCGAGCAGCGCGCAATGTCAGCAGAGTGGGGGCACAATGTGCTGAGCCAGCCCATGTGGCGCGCAAGGGGCAAGTGCTGGGGTGCTGCTGTGCACAAGAGTCCTGCACAAAAGCATACGGTGCCCCTCTGTGTGGTGGTGAGCATACGGTGCCCCTCTGTGTGCTGCTGCGTCCTGCACAAAAGCATACGGTGCCCCTCTGTGTGGTGGTGATGCCCAAGAAACTTCCTGGCCTGATGCTCGTCCAATGCTGCGCATGAGCTCACCCCGCCCGTGCCCTACTGCCCACCACACAGGGGTGCCCTCCTGCCCACCACACAGGGGTGTCCTCCTGCCCACCGCACAGGAGAGTAATGCGTGCTTGAGCGCCCACCAAAAGGCAGATCACAGTTGAGCACCAGCGCACGCGCTCTGCATGCTCATGTGTGTGTGTTTGTATGTGTGTGTGTGTACGGGCAGGCCTCAGCACGCAGGTTGCTCATGCATACGTGTGCATGTGCGGGCCACGCAGCATGCGTAAGCCACGTGGCAAGTGCAAGTATGTGTGCGCGCGCATGGGGAGAGCTGCACAGAGCGCGCCTCTCACCTTGAGCGCTGAGCGGATGGACGCGGCCAGCTTGGACATGAGTCCCTGCCCACCCTCCTCATCCTCACTGCTGCTCCCGGCATTGCTATCGCTTGAGAGGTCGCTGCCGCTTGAGAGGTCGCTGCCGCTGCTGCTGGCCTCAGGCCCGCCATCCGAGCCCTCAGAGCCTTGCCCATGCCCTTGCTGCTGGTGCTGGTGCTGCTGGTGCTGGTGCTGCTGCAGTAGGCGTTGCTGCTCATCCTGCTGCAACGCTGCTAGCTGGTCTCCCTTTTCCCCCTCTGATTCCTCTGCCCCCTGCCCATCTTCATCCGCTTGCTGCTGCTGCTGCTGCTGCTCAGGCTGCTGCTGCATTGGCTGGGCCTTGGCAAGTCTGCTGCTCACCCTCAGTCTTTGACTGGGCCGCTGTGGCCCTTCCCCCTGCTTTTGGCTGCCCCCTGCCCCAGCCTCCTGCTCTTGGCTGCCCCCTGCCCTTCCCTCCTGCTCTTGGCTGCCCAAAACTACCCCTCCCGCATCCTCTTGGCTTAAGCCCACCATTTCATCTCCTTGGTATTCCAGTGTTGCCTGGGCTTTATTCCGCGTACGGCTGGCTGTCCGGGTAGCTGTGGCTGGTGTCGTGGCTGGCTGCCCGCCCTGACCTGGCTGAGTCTCGGCTTCTGCTGCAGCACCTGGCCCTGCAGTCCGCCCAGATCTCAGGCGCGTCAGCCTGCGCTGCGGTGTGGGTGCTCCTTGGGCAACTCTCCCCGAGGAAGGAGGGGTCGAAGCTGGCTGGGCCGCCTGCTCCTCTGCACGGCAGGGGGATCAAGGATGGTGGCAGGTGTGCCTTGAAGGAAGTGCAGACCACATGCATGCATTCGAAAAACCCTAATGCCGGTGAGCTAGAGGCAGCACACTCGTTCGTCCTCTCATTAGGCCATGGCTTTGGCATGCATGTGAAGGTTGGCTCTGTGCTGAGGTGTTTGGAGCGCACAATGAGGACGCTTGTGCACCCCATCCATGCCTGCAATTTTTTGCACCCTCGTGCACGTTTGCGTACCTGTAATGGCCTCCAACTGCTTTTGTTTGGCGGCTGTGCCTGCTGCCCGAGGCGCACTGAGCGGTGGCTGCATTTCAGGAGCTGGGGACATGGACCCGGCACGTCTACCACTGGTTCTTGTGGCCTTGGAAGGGGTAGCATGCGTGTCTCCCTCTGGCAGGCGCTTGCTTTGGATATCCGGCCCATCACGCTGAGAGCCTCCCCCTTGCGCCTCAATAGACTGGGAGCGTCTTGTGCTCACCATTTTATAATCTACTTGATAGTCATCTATCCAAGGTTCCCATTATAACCGCGCTCGCTCATAAAAACATAATTTTGCAATTGAATTTCTGAAGAAATTTACAATGGGACAGCAGCAGTCAGGACAACAGCAGACGGGGCAGTACAAGGCGCCCGCCTTGCCCAAGTTGAAGCTCAGCTATTTCCCCTTGGTGCGTCTACTCTTTTATGTGGTCCAATCCCCATCAGCGTGGGCTTTCCCGGAGCAGTAAGGCAGTGCTGTCTCAGGAGGTGGCTTCCACACCAGCCCTATGCGCTCCGTGGAGCGCAGGGTCCCTCCTAGATGCTTTCTGACCCAACTCGTTGTAGATCAATCCATTTTCATCTAATGTACTTGTTTGTACTGAGCTGTGGACTTCTCTGGAGCATTCCTGTTCTGTTGCGTAACTGTGTAACGAATTACCACTTCACGGCAGCATTGAGGAGTGATTATCTCTCCTTTGTACCTATTGATGACTGTTCCAAGGTTCCAGGCTCACCTATGTGCAATGCATGCATGCTTCACTTTTTGAGCGTGGCTGTGAACTTCGCAACTTCACTCAACTTCACAGCTTCACCATAGTACAGCTGTGCAAGTCCTCAGAGACACAGCTCCATACACGTTTCTTAGCATAAGAAATGGCACATCCAGGCTGCACAGAGCAGGAAGCTTTCTTAAGAAACTTGACGCTCCCAATGGCACGTGCACGCCGCAGTCAGCTAAAGGCGAGCCAACCCGCTTGATGCTCGCACTGGGGAAGGTGCCCTTTGAGGTGTGTATCCAAGTAATCCTTGCTTCTGTGTTCTGCAATACAAGTGCAATTCGGATGTATGCAAAACCAGCCATGCAAGGTTGAGGTGTGACTTGCTCCCACCTCTAAGAATGCCACGTTTGTTGTCTTGAGCGCTGCGAGCAAGGGCACTCGATGCTCATTCAGCATGTTCTCTTGTGCTCAGAATGCGCATAACCTGTCCTGCCTGTGTGTCCGTCTGTGTACAGGATCATCACGTGCAGTTCAGTGAGTGGCCTGAGTTCAAGCCCAAGACTCCATTTGGGCAAATGCCTGTCCTTGAGGTGCGGGCTCAAGTGGGGCGTGGAGGTGACTCCTGATCTGATCAGAAATCTTGATGACTTTTCCCACATGCCTTGCACCTTTAGATTTAGCAGCTCTAAATGGGGCTGAATGACAGTGAGCACACTCTTGACCATAAGCACCACAGGTCACAGGCACGCTGTCTGCCCTGCTGAGAGCGACCGTCAACTACCTTCTAAGTCTAATTGTTGACCGTGCTTTCTGAGCGCAGGTTGACGGCGTGCAGTATGCGCAAGCAGGAGCCATTGAGCGTTATGCGGCGAAGCTGGCCAACTTGTATCCGTCCAACCCGTGAGTCCTCAAGCTGTATCACAAGTGGAACTTTCTGTTTGTTGACCTTGCTTTTTGGCAAGTCCTTGGTAAGCCTCCTCTGAGTCGCCCTTTGCTTGCACCTGTGTGTCCAGACTCGTTGAGCTGCGTGAGAGTAAGGGAATGAAAAATCGAGAGCTACTGAGCTACATCTGCTGCTGACCTTTGCTTGGGTGTGCCAGTTGCAGGGCACCTTCATTGAAGGCAGAATGATTTCAACTTTTGTAACCTCGCAGCGTGACTTGCACATATCATACTTGCTGGTGCGCAACAGGCTGTTGGCCCTCCAGGTCGACCAAGTGGCATGCTTCATGGACGAGTTCATTCCCTTGTTTGCTCCTACAATGTAAGTGGGTGTCCACGGATTCCGGTTTCCCATGTATGCGTGCAGGAGGACACCGGATATAGCCTGTGTTATGTGTCTGCAAGGCCTTATTTGCCATGCCATTGTGTTGTGTGTCTGCAAGGTCTTGTTGCCTTCCAGATGTGTTGCGTGTCTGCAAGGCCTTTTTTGCCATGCCAGTGGCATAAGGCTGCAGATACATGAGTAATCCAGTAAATGGCCTGTACAACAGACAAATGAGGAGTTTAAGCCTCCTAACGACTTCACGTACTGGTTGTCCCCACGAACGGCCCACCCCCTGCCAAGCCGAACTGTCTCACTTAAACGCTCACTTTGTTTTTCAAACTTTTCACAGCAAACCTAACACCCTCCTTTGTCCTGAAAAGTGCAAGGGAAAGCTGTTTTTTGCTGCATCTGGCAATACCAAGCAGGCGGGGAAGGAGGGTTGCGTGTAGGCCAGGGTGCTGGATGCAGGCAGGAGGGAGATGGTGGACAGCACCATCTCACTTCCTCCAAACCGGGCACCTCTGTCCTCAAACATCAAGTACTCGCCCCCGTTCATCAAGTTGTGTTTTGGGGCAAGGCAAGCAAGGGGCCCCGGACAGCTTACAAGGGGAGATGGGAGGATTCTCGCCGCACAGGCAAACAGTTGGCCTGGTTGTCTTTTAAGGCCACGGATTGGCCTGGTTGTCTTTTAAGGCCACGGATTGGCCTGGTTGTTGTATTAATACCCAGAGCATGTCTGCGATTCGTTGGCCTTGCAGTTGAGCAAGGGGAAGGCATGCTTACTAAGTCTCCAGCAGGGTCAGACGTCTGCGCTGTCGGCAGGCTGTTTGACTATCCTCCTGTGCAGCAGCCTCTTTCCAAGAACCAGACTAGTTATGTTTGGGTCAGCAAGGTCAGCAGATGTAACGGAATGCAAGCACCTGTCTGTAGGCAATTTGACTTGTCACCCTTGAGGACAGCTGAGCCTAACAGGCCCTCCAAAGTGGATATTTCTCAATCCAATTTGAAATGATCCAAAGGATCCTACAAAGTGGATATGTCATCTGAATTGAATTGATAATAGCTTAGGTATGCTCGTTCACGCAAAAAGTGCCAAATCCGGGAGCCCTGAGTTTCATCGGGTGAGCAAGCTACAGCAGGCTGGGACCTGCGCCTCAGGGATGGCCCCTGAGGTGCCCTCAACCCCCCTGGCTTCACAACGTGAGGCTGAAAAGCTTAGTGAGACTGCTTGGGGGGGGGGGGCATTCGTGGGGACTGCACACTATGATTTTCTTTTGCAACATCCATAAGAAAGCCTGACTCCTGCCATACACTCATGCGTGAAAAATGTCAGCAGTTGGATGCCATACGCACATGCAACTCTGAATGACTCAATTCCTAAATTATGAGGTTCATTTTTTGCAACGCCTCAGTCACGAGGCGTAGCCCCTGGGTTTTTCATGTTACCTGTTGAGTTCACAGTGGTCGGTCCAGGTCTACCCAGGCCACCCCCTATCCAGAAACTTTGGTTAAACTCCCCCCAAAAATTTGTTCTGGCAGGCCTGCAGTGTTAGGGGGGGAGGAGAGGGCGCGGCAGGTGTAGCAGAAACTTTGCTCAAAATGTTTAGAAAAGAGTTGCAAATATTGAGCTTTGACTTTGCCAGTCAGGCCACCCCAAGTCCCTGGACAGCTGCCCAATCGTGCAGGCTCACTTTACATGGCTCCTTGCATGTCATTTTTGGAAACGGTGGTGGGGATGGTCCTTAGGGTCAGAGTTACGGATAAGTCACAGTTAGGAACTGGTAACAGGTAGGGGAACTTTGCAGTGCGCCAGCAGGACCGTCCAAGCTCGTTACTAGGTGGACGGTTGGCCATGTTCCAGGTTGTTCCAGTAATTCAAGTTGATGTATGTACAATCACGTAGGCAATAAAGCTGCAGGCTCTGGTATCGGGACAGGCTTAGCCAATTTTTAAGCATTTCTTGTAACAGTATTATGAGGGTCATTTCCCCCCAAATCTCCTTACTGCTAGCACCCCTTCAACATGTGGATGCGCATAACTCTCCTGCCTGCAGGAGGATTGAGGACCCAGAGGCTAAGGCCAATGCCCAGCGTGAAGCTACAGAGAATGTCAAGCCAAAGCTTGCCAAGCTGAATGAAATGGTGGTAGGTCCGCAGCCCTTGTGTAGGCATCATTGCGTCACTTTGTCGGCAGTTGTAAAAATCGTGCTGTGGCGTATCAGTGCGCAGCCCTAGATGGTGTTTCTATTTGGGGACAAGCAGCAAGATGTAGCAGGCAGCGCTTATTCATCCCCCAACAGGTTGTCAGGGGTGCTTCAGCCAGCTTTCACAATTGTGATCTGTCGGAATGGTGTATGCCCTTATGGTTGAAAGTAGGGATGGAGTTTCTGGAAAGAAATTCGCGCATTTTGAATCATTTGCAAATTCGAATTTTACCGAACCATTTGCCCACCTGTTAAACATCAATTCGTGGATTTCAAAGAACCTCCCCAAAATGGCCCCTGCAATGCACCTGTTTTGCTCAGTTTTGCACCTTATATTGGCCCCCCACTTTGCCAACATAGTCTTAAGCATTGTCAAATGTACATAAGTGGAATCAAGGGATGGGGGGGAGGGGGAGGGGGAGGGTCAGCTGGCGACCTCCGCCTGCTTTTGTACTCACAGGCAAACATTCGGCATTATTTCGTATTTCAAATTTTTCCGAACCACTCGCTCATTAAAAATCCAAAACAGGCAAATGCTCCATCCTTGGTTGAAAACATCATGAACTTCTGTGCAGCCGCTTAATTTGCCAAGGGTGTCAAAATAATTGCTTTGTGCCCATAGCATGACTTTTTTGGGCGATGTGGGCCTTCGTAAGTTCATTGAGCACAGTGGTACTTCCAAGACGTCACCGTTACTTTTGCATGGGGGTCTCAAATACAAGCTGGACGAGCATGCACTGCCACTTCATATCCCATGTAAATGTATAGTTTGTGTTTTGCCACTAACCCATGACTTTTGGGTGATGTGGGGCTGTGCAAGGTCATTAAGCACAGTGGCACTTTCAAGACGTCACTGTGCATGGGGGTCTTGAATACAAGCTGGACGAGCTTGCACTGCCATTTCATATTCCATGTAAAATACATATTTTGTGTTTTGCCACCGAGTATGCCGTGTTATGGGTGGGCTACTCTGCAGGAAAAAACGGGTGGCAGCTTTCTTGTGGGCTCCAAGCTGACATACGCAGACATTTGTGTGTACTGTTATGTGTCCTTCATCTTGTCTGGGATTTTTGCAGGCAAGTACTCAGTAAGGCGCGATGGTGGTCCTGTATTTTAGCCTTCATGCTTTAGTAAACTGTCCCGCAGTTTGGACACTCAAATGACTGGCTTTATCAGAGTCTGGCATTCTAAGCATGTGCTTAATTAAACATGGAGCAGTGCTATGCCCTTGCACCCTTTGCGATCTCACTGGCTAGTAATAAGGCTTTGCAGCCAAGTTGCTTTTCCACTTTTCCACCTGCAGGAGCAAACAAGGAGCTGCTTGCATCTTACCCAGCCCTCGCAGCTTACCACAAGAAGATCGCTAGCTTGCCAGAGGTGAGTATAAGCAGGGCAAATAACAATGTAAATGGACCACGCTTTCCTTGCCAGATCAAGCAATCCTTCCATTTCGCAATTTGCGTGCTTATTCTATGGCCCTCTTGACCACTTGACATTGATGTGTACACTAACCCATCACCCTTCAATGCGCAGGTCATGGCCTACTATGCCAATAGCACCGATCGCGACTCATTCAAGCCATAAGTAGAGGCAGGATTCACTGCGTCAATCAAGATATCAATTTACATTGGATTTTGAGCTTGCATGAAAACTGAATGCCATGACGTGAGGGGAAGGCCGAAATGCCTGCCTGTCTTTTTGTGAGCGCCTGTCCTGCACTTGCTAACACAAAACTTTGTGTCATGATTGGTACTATCGTATCCGACCTCGTTTGGCAATGAAAAGACTCCCTGATAGCATCAGACAAAGCAGGAAGGACGAAAGCTTGCACACCACCAGACAGCGGGCAAAGGAAAGCAAAGGAGGAAAAGGAATAGATTCGCACTCAGCTCCAACAGGCGCCTCGCATTGACTAGCAATGCCCCTCTTCTGCTTTTGATGACGAGAGGTGTCTCGGTTTAATCCAGAGCCTATTACAAGTTAGGGTCAATTGCCAGCCTGCCCTTTAGGCTGACTGGTTTTGTAGTTGGTCTTCGCCAGCCAATAAGTCAGATAATAGCGAAGTTTGTTGGCCCTTTGAGAAGAGGAATCAAAAGACAGTCTGAACAAGAAGCACGACTGCTAGCCTGATTGCAAGGGTTACAAGAAAATGGCCTTCAGTCAAGAAGTGCAACTGCCAGCCTGCTCATAAAAACTATCAGTGCATGCAGGAAGAAATGTAGCTTATTGTTTTCCTGGCCCGGAAAAGCAGACACATTGTTTAAGCCTGCGGAAGAAAAAAGGGAAGCATAAGTCCGTCGGAGAGAGACAACGTGTGGATGGGTGCAGTGGAAAAGGACGTGTTGCTCATCCTGTACATCATGAGCATTTCACAAGTAGTCACAATTTCAACTTGTAGAGTGTGGGCACGAAGTCTGAAGCGAGCCACGCTGCAAATAACGTCGCAAGGAAGATCAAGAAGCATGTATCTAGGAAGGGTGTATGGCGAATGTGTGACCAGGGCCCTCCTGGTAGGGAGGGCACACCATTAATGGTAAGTGGAGCGTCTGCAGTTGCGCTCTCGTGGATGTATATCAGAATGAGGTGTCCAATAATCCAAGTGCCTCTCCCTGAGGTCCACAACAAAACGACCAAGATCATTGGGTTCACACTTCAGCAGCCTTTCCTTGAACAAGTAGGATTGTAAGAGACCATCCATAGCAGACAGGATGTGGGATAACCAACAATCATCGCATTGTGAGCTCAGTTGCATGTCAGCATGTAAGATCTTTCTCGCAGTGGAGCAATGCAGTGATCGCCGTATTTAGAGCATGCCATCAGTGAGGTGTTGTTGTGTGGACTGGCTGCGGACAGCGGGCAGTGTACACAACGCGCAAGCACGGCGGGCTTGCAGACTGGGCAATCACAGAACTTGAGGCCCTGCCAGTGCTTGACTCTCTCTCTTTCTCTTTTCAGCGGCTGAATCTCAGTTTCTCAGGAACGTGTCCTACTCACACTGTACTTGGACAAACTAAAAGCTCACATGAGCAAACATCACAGACTTGGAGATGCTAATACCAACTCAGGTTACTATAACCCTTGGAAGAGACTGCTCACCTTTGCGAATCTTACAACTAGCAATTCTTTTTGGAACAATACAAGGATAAATGTATCACAGAAAAGGAATGTCATGAAATTTAGAACGGGAACTCTTTACACTCAGAAAATGGCCCATCTTTACGGCAGAGCCACTAGTTTGTTTGTTTGTTTGTTACAAGACGCGAGCGGACACAGCAATGTCCTTAAGGCAGGCAAGGCAGAAGAGCTGAAAAACGCTAAGAAAAGGAGAACTGCCAGAAAAGCCAACTAGCTAAGAGGACGC